>Ga0265293_10011059_pt1 | contig 12408 bp, 13 predicted proteins | sample Munlanlewell138R_FD_192505 | JGI IMG/M metagenome (GOLD analysis project Ga0265293, IMG submission 192505) | Leachate microbial communities from a municipal landfill in Southern Ontario, Canada - Leachate well 138R | ecosystem: Engineered > Solid waste > Landfill > Unclassified | place: Canada... | reverse complement strand
TTCAAACATTCTCGTACGTAAGAGATCCGTTGTTCATGGGAGAATTGCTTTTTAGCCATAATTACCTCCAACACAATAGTGGCAGAGGCAATAGCTATTTCATAGGGGCGACGATTTGACGGTTACGCTTATTCTGGCCCAAACTTCTAGCGGTTTTCTGTGCTAGATCATGATATGTATATGTTATGTAGTGTAAGAATATCAGGATCGGGTAATTAATTTTGTCAGTAAACCCAGCAACAACCAGAATAACAAATCCCAATGAAACCGTAACACCTGTCAACAGTATTGAAACGGTTGATATGATTTCATTTTTCTCATCATCTTCTACATGAAACATGAATCTGAAAACAGCATCAACTGTCTTCAGAGTAGTAATAGGAAGAATTAGTCCGAAAGTTGACACGATAAGATCATAGTAGCCGTATTCTTCTGTAAGAAGAACTCCAGTAAGGATTGGAAGGATTAACAATTGCAGCAATCGACTTGTCAAACTTCCGATCATATAGACAGCTGTGCCGCTTATTAATCGCTTATTTGCTTTATTCATAGTAGACCTATCCCGCTATCGTAACTGTTCTTTAAGAAACATTAGTGACTCATTCCTACTTAGTTCATACCAACTATTGAAAGGATTATAGTCAATTTTTTTATTCAAAACTCCGATTAGACTATTACTAGGACCTGCAATTCTATCATCCATTCCACTCTCACAGAGCAAAGTTTTGAGTTTAAATCCGTTTCCGCGAATAATTGAAACAAACGGTTTTTTAGCAATAAGTGAAAAGACCGTCCCATGAAACGTATCAGTAATTATATATTCGCTGTTTTTAACCATCTCAAGGAATTCCTGTGGGGATGCATCTATATTCTCGTCACACCAAGGATGGTAATATCCGCACGATACAATACACAAATGATTCTTTCGTGCAAACTCTCTTATTTCTTCAATTTCCTTTGTGCTATCCATATTTCCAGTATATGAATATAACAAGATATACGGGCTATGCTTACTCCATCTTAGTGAATCCCAAGAAGTAAGTTCTTTTTCAAAACCAAAGAGTAACACAGGATCTATATTCCGTTTTACATCTGTTCTCCCAGATAAAGCCCTGACGAATTGTTCCGTTTCGTGATCTCTGCATCCAATTGCATCGAACAATTTCAGTTGATTAGAGATTTCTTCCTCGACCCCCATTTTCTTAGCTAGTTCAACCTTGCTTCCGCCAGAACTTGCCGCGTATGAGATCAACTTATCTGAAAGGACACCTTTGCCAAACATATATGGGTTGTATCCCTGACCCAACGAGAAAACCATGTCGCTACCAATTATAGCAATGTCAACCTTTGTGTTTGAATAGTTTCCAAATACAGTTAGCTTCTCTTCAATAAACTTATCGAATAGTTTTCGCTTTTCGTCCTCAAACAATTTAAGTTTTTTCCTGTAATCATATTCCCACGGGAGCATCGACCGTATCTTCTTCTTAAAAATGGTCATTGTACTTTGCTGAGACACAACTTTCCGGTCATAATCAAGCATGCCACATTCATGCCCCAATTCTTGCAGAACCATCTGTGTTGCGTAAGCCTGTAATACTGCACCATGATTCAGCGCCTTATACCATGTCAAAATTCCAGCTTTCATCGAAACGTCCCTTCAATTTTTAACGTCTATTTGTTTTAATCGATCTTGATAAGAAATAAACAATTGCTGCCGTAAGCAAAAAAGAAAAATTGAAAAACTCTGCAATAAATGAGTCTGCATTACTTCTTGGAGCAACAAAAATAAAGTAAGTCGCCATAATGATTACAGCATTTCGAATTGTCTTTCCTTTCTTTAGGGAACTAACCTTCTGCAAGAACACACCATAGACAAAACTAAAAATAATTACTCCAATATATCCAAAGTCATGAAATGCTTCAGCTATGTAACTCGACCCCATACCATATCCTGTAAGATACGATGATGGACGAACAATATACGTAATAGCATGGCTAAAGCTATTCCCGTTAAGTGCGTTTAGAGCGTTGTTTCCTCCGTATACTTTTGTTCCGAACACTAATCTTGAAAAGACATTCTTAGTAATGAAATCGATAATCCCACCTAATGAATATATCTTATTTGCCGGAAAAGAACCATCATGTATATAACCATACCCAATTACATTGACACTCCCACCGAGTGATGCAACGATATGTTCCACTGAGTTCCACAAGCCAACAAATGTATATGTTCTGCCATCTCTAAAGGCCATAAAAAAATCAAAGAATGTCAATAGAAACGGAAACAGAATTAATGCTAGTACATATGTGCGTTTTCTGATATATTTAAACGGCTCTCCGATTTCATTTTCATATAGTACAATATAAAGGACAATCGTAAGTGCTGTCATTACAATAGGGGTTCTTTGCCCGTGTATCAATAGCAAAAGAGATATAAGTATTTGATCAGCAAATACCAATTTACTTCTTTGTGGGTCGGGCAAACACGCAAGATAAATAAAGAAAGCGTATGAAGTCATTCCATCAATCTTTTGGAAAAAAGATGGAAGCGAAGATGCCAGATTGATATACGAAGAAGTATAACTACCCGTAATGATTGTAAACGCCATTTTTTCAAGAGCTAATGCTATGCTAAATAGCGAGCAGAAGAGAAATACATATTTGCTAGCCATTTGAATGTTACTATTGTCTTTGTAATTCTCAATTTGTGGCGTTTCTTTGATAACAGGTCTATTTCCAATCCTGAATTTCAGCTTTCCAGAAAAGTAGGATCCCACATGGGCAGACAATAAAGCAATATAAAGGCACTTATATGTGTGTAGCAAGGCTTCTTCGTTGCTAAAACGCAGTGAGACTGTTTCGTCAAAATATCCTACTATTGCTGTTCCAAGCAAAAATGCAAAAAAAGTTATATAAAATGAAAAGAGCGCAAACCGTCGCCTATCAAAATTATATATAACCAAACTTGTCCAAATCACAGAAACAGACAATAAAAGTCCAAGCGAGTTCTGCGATACCAATCCTGACACAAAAATAAAAATAGATATTATCAGGCCTATATTGCCTATATATTTTAGGCTCTTATTGCTTTGGCGATTCACCATTTTTCAACTCCAGAATACGAATGTGTTAAGCCATATTTGTTGTTTTATCTATCATATCTTTATAGACATCTTCATACTGTCTGGCAATAACATCATCTTTGAACAGGCTCGCTCTTTGTATAGCCGATTTGTTCGCTATTACAGAGTATATTTCCGGCTTCCGGATTTCTTGCATAGCCTTGAATAGTTCGTCCTCATTTTGTGGCTCAACCAATATTCCGCATTCACCAACAAGTTCTCTTATCCCCCCTACATCAGTTGAGACCACCGGCAGTCCACTTGCTAATGCCTCTAGAACCGTCATAGGACATGCCTCTGAATTCGATGATAGTATAAATGCATTCGCTTGAGAAAGGAGTTGCGGAACATCCCCACGATTCCCCATAAAAACCACTCTAGTATCCAATTTAAGTTCCTTTACTAGGGACTCAAGCTGTTCTCTGATCCCTCCATCACCAACAATCCATAGTTTAACGTTTTCGTCCTCTATTCTCCTGAAAGCACGCAGCAGTAATTCTTGATTCTTAACAGGATGCAACCGAGCAACATGTATAAAAATGAACTCTGTTGCCTGTTTCTCTTCATATTTATAGTCACTTAGACAGATTGGATTGTAAATTGTCGTAATAGATGTTTCCTTAAGGCGAAAAAGCTCCTGCGCTTTTTGACTTGTTTTTTTTGAACACCCAACAATCCTCAAATGATTCTTATTCTGAAGCGCTTTTACCATGATATTTAGGCGTTTTGTATAAATCCGCTCCGGCATTGAATGAAGCGTATGAACTAGCGGAACGCCATGATGAATAGAAAACAGGAAAGAATAAAACTGCTCTAAGTGACTATGAATCAAGTCAGGGTCAAAAATCTTTAATGCCTTCGACAATCTTGCATAGGCTTTGCACTTATGCACTAACAACAGATTGTGTTTTTCATTTTCGCCTATATTCAAATAAATACATTCAATTCCCTTTTCTTCGGCTTCTTTTTCCAGGGAGTTGCCGAGCTTTGAATCTCTTATAAACAGCTTTACCTCAAATTTACTTACGTCAATAGCATGAATCAGCCTAATTACCATCGTTTGGGCTCCCCCAAAGTTCAGATCAGGTATAATCATAGCTATTTTTATTCTTCTGGTTCTCATATTCATACCTTGCTTCTGTCATGAATGATACTGAGTAAGAATTGTTCCCATTCTCTGTATATAATATCAGGGTGCAATCGTTCTGTAATTTGTACGGCATTGTTTCCGATTGTTTCGGATAATTCATGATTTGAAAGAAGCTTTCTTATAGAAGCCACTAGTTCTCCTTTATCTCCTGTTCTAACTAAAAGCCCGTTTTTTCCATTGTCAATCAGCAAACGTGGCCCACCAACTGGACAGTCCGTGGCAATACACGGAAGTCCCAAAGCCATGGCCTCCATCAACGAATTCGGAATGCCTTCATAGTTAGAAGAAAGAACAAACATCGTTGCGTTACTGATCTTTTCCTGAATATCGCTTACGTATCCCGGCATCTCGATGGCTTCACTAATGCCTAATCTGTGTGCAAGGTCTTGAAGTTCATCTTTTTGTGGTCCTTCACCATACAAAACCAATCGGTAGTCTGGATACTCTTTGTAGATTTCTGAAAAAGACTCTATTAACAGTTTAAAGTTCTTTTGCTCTGTAAATCGTCCGACAGCAACAATCCTTTTACTTGTCTCAGAATTATTTCTTCTTTTCCCTATGAACTCCTTATTTATCGCATTTGGTATTACAACCGTTCTTATCCCCTTGATATATTTCGCATACCACTTTCCAGCGTCTTCGGTCTGGAACACATACCCCGATGCATATTTTGCTAATCGCTTTAGAAGAAATTTCTTAACAATATGTATTCTCGAAGGATCTGCTCTTTCAGATACAATTATTGGCGCATTTGTATGCCGTCGCAAAAACAAAAGTAAAATAACTGTGGTTGGTAACATTACCAGATATTCATCGGTATCTGAGGAATTCATGTACTCTTTCAGTCGCGAAAGACGTATCAGAAAATTGTAAACTGCATTTCGTCTTTCAGTTCTTTTCAGAAGTGGCTTTATTTCGACTGCTTTTGATAGTCCATAAGTCGAGTCCTCTTCCGCCATAGTAATAATCTCAACTACATGGCCTTTTTCAGTTAAATAATTTGCCAGATTACAGACGACGCGTTCTGTCCCGCCCCCAGAGAGACCACCGAGAAAGATTGTTAATTTCATATACGCTCTCCAAACAATTGCCTTCCTGATTATTTTATCAGGGTGAGCATCTTAGAGGTGTTTTCTCCAAATAGTGGTTTTCCATTCACCATTTGGCAAAACCACGCTGATTGGCCGGTTGAATTCATTTCCACAATTACAGGTTTCCCAGATTCATCAACAGTCAAATCCCAGGATAGAATGCCCAAATACGGAATTCGGCTATGCATTCTAACCGCTACCTCCACAACTTCTCTCAAAGGTACAGAGTACCCGAGGAATACCGTATTTGTATCCGGATGCCGTGAATAAGACTCGCCATATTCAGAAAATGCTTTTTCCATCAATGCCCCGTTATTATTGACACCAACGCAAATACCTCCGTAATGAATATTATCTTTATCTGCATTTGACCTGCCCATCCGCAATGCTACAGGGCAAACATATATTTTTTGATCGCACAAATATGTAATCACTCTGAAGGTATTTACTGATGTTGGATTTAATAAAGCAAGCGAATCGTGTTGTACTATCTTTTCCTGCACAACATAGTCTGTTCCAAACTGACCAAGAAGCATAGCTGGGTCTTCATTTCCTCTATAAACATGAACATCACGCCCACTACTTGTATCGCGTGTCTTTTTAATAACAAATTCATCCATGCTTCTAACCATCTGCTCTGCTTCTTTTTGAGTAATGATTTTTTCAGTCGAATCTCTTAATATGCCTCTAACACACGACACAAATGTTTGAGGAATATGCAGATCAGGAATACCAGAGAATAATGTGCCAAGGAGATTCTTATCTCCAAGGAACTCAGCTTCTCTATAAGGATTTACCTTAGGTTCTAGTTTTGTTGAAAACAAAAACTCTGGAAAGTAGTCAACATGATACTCTCCAGTATAACTCTGGTAGAGGCGATGCCACGTTGTTGGTATTTCTTTTCCATAATAAGTCTTGTAGAAACTCTTTATTTCTTCTTCCTGCTTGTGAGAAAGATGAACCGTATCAATAAGACTTCTTTTTCGTCTAATGTTCTGCTTCTCACTGAATCTGACTAAACGACTTCTAAGCCATACGTTTGCGTCGTTTGTTTTTTTGTCTATTGTACTAACAAGCCCCATATAGCACCTCAGTCATTCATTGTTTTCTGTGGCAGCTCTATCCATGACCCAAACTTGTAATCCCACTCCTCTGGTTCATACGGAACCATCCCGCTCCAGTGGAAAAAGGTGAGTTCGCCAAAATACACTTTCCCATTCACCTCGTAGAAGTCAACACGAACCTGTGGGATTCCTTTGCCTAGCTTTGAAGATAATTCCTTCATTTCCTCAAAACAAATTGGCAGGGCAGGTGTTGGTTTTGCATGAGGATGCCCGTTTGTGAAAGGAAGAAGTTTACCATCAGCGTCAAAGAAGTCGAACTTCGTTTCCTCTTTACCACTTCTCTCAGTCGCAATAAATAACGCCTTCACTTCACCGTCAAATGTGAAGAATTTATAGTCTCGCAGTTCATGCGTTTCCGCGTCTTCGAGATACGGTTCTGCAATAATACGCGGCTTGACGTTCTTGTACGGCCACTCGCGTTGGCCCCAAAAGAAATTGTGCTTTAAGCAACCTTCTATTTTTTTCTTGGCAGCCTCTTTGTTAAACTTCTCCTTTTCCTTACATATAACCAATCCTCCACTATCATGCGTACACTTAATTACGAATTGATCTGGAAGACTGCCAAAATCTATATCATCAAAGTGATTCCACACGCCAATTGTTGGTATGACAAATTGCTCACCAATACGCTCCGCTACAAGCTTCTTGACTTCATACTTATCTACCATCTGTGTGTAAATTGGTTTTCTATCATAAAGCTTTAGCCATTGAAGTTTGTCACTGTATGTCTGAGGATTATCGAGTTCTAGCTCTCTCCCCATACGGATCTTAAAAGCCTTTCTCAGGTATTTTTCATCGCTCATCCAGTTGAAAAAGCCTCGATGTCCTAGCGTTAAGAAAAGTAGTTTTGGATTCTCCTTGATCAGCTTTACTCTATCCGTACTCATATTTATCCCCTTATACTATTCTATCCAAAGCCTCATTCCATTGCTGGATTATTTCTTTGGTATAGTACTTCTTAGCTTTTTCTTTATTGTTCCGTCCCATCCTATGACGCATTTCATCGTTTGAAAGCATCGCATCAATAGCAGCTGCCATCTTTTCAACATTTCCTACTGGAACAATAATTCCGTTCTCCTCACCAACCAGCTCTCTGGCTATTCCCGTGGCAAAGTCGGTAGATATGACAGGTAAACCAATTGCGATCGCTTCAAGTAAAACATTCGGAAAGCCCTCAAAATCTGAAGACATCACGAACAACTCTGCATCTGCAATATCCTTCTGTACCTGCTTACTTGCACCTTTCAAATGGATCTGTCGACCCATTCCCAGCTCACTTATCAGATTTTCTAGTTGTACACGCCGTTCCCCTTCACCATAAATATCCAGTACATACTCAGGATACTCTCCACTGACCTTAGCAAAGCTCTTAATAAGCAGAGGAAAGTTCTTTTGATCCATGAGCTTGCCGATGGCTACTACTCTCTTAGTGAGCGAAGTCGGCCGCTCTGGCAGACCCTCTGGACTGATTGGATTTGAGATCACAACTTTAATCTCATCGGGAACATCCTTATAAAAATCAGAAACCATTTTGCTCTGACATACAAAAAGACTAGCTTTTTTATATATTGAATTTAGAACCTTCAGTTGCTTATCGCTTCTCCTTGTCGGGTCATTTCTTTCAGAGCACACATGTTTAAACTTGAGACCAGTCCACTTACAAGCTCCTACAAGAATATCTGTTTCGATTAAAAGCGAGATAACGACATCGAAATGACCGTTTTTAATCAGGTTTCTAATTTTAAAGTATGATTTTGGAAGAGCAATGGCCTCACTTGCATAGGTAGTAATCCTATTCTTTCTATTAACAGAAATACCTACACTCTCATAATGAATCGATGAATTCAGCGGGTAGAAACTTTCACCACCAACTAATGTGTAGATAGTCACTTCGTTACCTTGTTCGCACAACGCATTTGCTACAAGTGCTGTAACCCGCTCTGCTCCGCCTCCACCCATTCGAGGAAGCACAAACAGTATTTTTTTGTCCTTAAGCATAGTTATTACTTCCTCAAAAACTTTTTATAAACCCAGTTCTGCACTTTTGCTGGAAGAACAAACATCCCGGTCTGTGCAACAGCAACCATAGCGTAATCCGAGAAGGAGCTATAACCCATCTTCCAGAATTTTTTAATCGTTGCTATGTAGCTCTTGGTATTCTCCCAAGACTTTCTCCTCGCCGCCAGTTCATCAGAACTCCGGAACCAAAGCAGTGCTTCATCAATATTATCAGCTTTGTATCCCTTGAACAGCATTCTGCCGAATAGATCCACATCCTGATTCCGTTTGAGATCGCTGTACCCACCTTCAGCCAAAACAGCAGATTTCCGATACATCACAGCCGGATGGTTAAAAGCGGAGCGCTTCTTCGCATACTCATATATGGCTTCAGAGCTTGTTGGCACTCTCCGTTGGCTGATTACGTTCTCTTTCTCCCCCACAAACTCATCGATATGGCTCCCCACAATCGCCAGTTCTGGCTTTTCTTCAAACCGCTTAAGCTGCTTCTCACAGCGATCAGGCTTGCTGATATCATCCGTATCCATACGAGCAACAAGCTCGTTCTTACATGCTTTCAAGCCTTCATTAAGCGCTAACCCGAGGCCGAGATTCTTCTCATTTATAACAATGTGGAGGTGCGGTTTATACTCCTCCACAACTGCATACAACTCATCTGTAAGAGGGCCATCCTCCACAAGTACAATCTCTTCCGGCTTTACAGTCTGATTTATCATCGAATCCAGAGCGAGACGAAGATACTCCGGATGCTCTTTTTTATAGAGAGACATCAATACACTATACTTTTCCATTTATCTCCGTCCTTCGTGTTCTTTTATCAAATTCCTGGCGTGCGTCTGTAAAGCATCGTATTGTGGCTTACTGACTTTCCCTGCTTTCAACAGCGCATCCCCATAATCGAGTGCTGTGGCATTCTCTCCATCCGTAATTCCAGACCTCTTAAAAACCACAGCAACAGTCTCAAAAAGTATCTTCACATCGCCCAGGAAGCTAACCTTTTCTATATATTTCAAATCCCAGTTCAGCTTTTCTTCCCAAGTAACCGCATTCCGGCCCTTTACCTGCGCCAATCCAGTCAGACCAGGCTTCGCCGTGTGACGCATCCGCTGTTCGTCTGACATGAAAACCATATCTCGAACCAACTGCGGACGAGGCCCTATCACACTCATATCGCCCTTTAGAATACAGAAGACCTCCGGTAGCTCATCAAGCGACGTGCTTCTCAGCAAAGCACCGAACTTCGGCAGCCTCTGATCATCTGGCAGGAGGTTCCCATTCTCATCCCGCTTATCTGTCATCGACCGGAACTTATACATATCGAAGATGGTTTCCTTACCGTTTTTAATGATTCCAGGTCTCGGCTGTTTAAACAGCACTGGGCTTCCCATCTTCACTCTTACAATCACAGCAATAATCGCATATAACCAACAGAAAACGATTATGAAAAGAAGACTGCAAACCACATCTAAGAGCCTTTTTATGTACTTCTCATAAAAGCCTAGCTTTCTCTCAAACCGCATGCATCTTCCCCTTTATCAATTTCCATAATCCAAACCCAATGGCTGCACCAAGAACATTGCAGATCACATCATCGATTTCACACCAACCGAGATTAAAAGCATATTGAATGACTTCAATTCCAACAGAGAACAGCACGGCCGTGAGAAGTAAGGCTCTCCACCGTTTCCCCGGAAATAATGCTCCGAACGGAATGAACACAAGAATGTTATTTATGTTCTGGATGCTTTCAGTTTTCCCGAAGCTCTCACCTGCAATCCATGCCCGATAGGCCCACAGCAGTTCCCACTTAAGAACTCGTTCTCCCACTCTCGGCTGCCGTGAGAAAATGGTCAGCCACAGAAGAAAAAGCACATACGTAAAAAAACAGAATCCATCTCAGCCGCTTCTTCACCCTTGCAAAGCCTTTCTTACGAGCGCTTCCACACTTTCAACTGATCCGTGATCGATCTGGTCTATGGCAGCTTTCAGGATCGCGCCGAATTCCTCAGGTTCCAGCTTCAGCACCAGCTTCTTTGTCTCTTTGCTCAGTGTGCTGGGAAGTAATACTCTCGCCATCTCTGGAAGACGAGCCGACTTACACGCCTGATCTAATAATTCTTCAAAAGACATTTCATGCGCCCCCGCGCTTTATATGTGTGCATCTGATTGATGTCCAGCAGATGTACATCTGACCGCCTGATGCATATGCAGCCGATGCCTTATTTTCTATCTACGCACCTCGTGCATATGCGGCAGATGTACATATACGCCCTCAGTCATATTCAGCCGATGCACCTATGATTACCTGATTGATGCTCTGCAGATACGTTATCTCCCTATCTACAACCCGCATCCACATCCAGCCGACATCACAAAAAACACCTGTGAATAATCTCAATTACCCTATCCTGCTGCTCTTCCGTCATCTTGTTATCACTCGGTAAGCAGAGCCCGCGCCTGAAAATATCGGCTCCTACGTCCTCAAAAGTGCCTGAAATATAGGCATTTGTGCGTCCCCGGCCGTTTCCGGAGGCCGTAACAAACGGGTTGGTCCGGTATATCGGCTGCATATGCATGGGCTTCCAAATAGGTCTGCTCTCAATATTTTCTTTCTCCAAAACTTCCCTTATTAAAGTAGGAGTAACCGGACAGTTATTATCAATCAAGATACAGGAGAGCCAGTAGTTTGGCTCACTATCTGCAGTATGCGGATTCAAAGAAACAGGCAGATCTTTGAAAGCCTGTTCATAGGTTTCATAAATCTGCTTCTTCTTCTGGATATGCTCATTAAGATAGACAAGCTGGCCTCTGCCAATACCAGCAACTATATTGCTCATTCGGTAGTTGTACCCAATCTCACTATGTTGGTAGTGCGGAGCAGGGTCTCTTGATTGGGTTGCCCAGAATCGAACTTTTTTTACTGCAGCTTCATCATCGGAAAGGAACATGCCACCACCGCTAGTTGTGATGATTTTATTGCCGTTATACGACAGCGCAGCATATTTCCCGAACGTTCCTGTTTGCCTTCCTTTGTAGGTTGCTCCAAGACTCTCAGCAGCATCTTCAATCAATGGTACGTTGTAGTGCTCACACAAAGCCAGAATCTCATCCATCTTCGCCGGAGTCCCATAGAGATGAGCAACAAGCACGGCCTTGGCTTGAGGATATTTCTTGAGAGCGATCTCCAAAGCTCTTGGATCCATGTTCCAGGTATCGTACTCGCTATCAACAAAGACCTGTATGCCGCCTTCATAAGAGACTGGATTAACCGTCGCAGAAAAGGTCAGATCGCTGCAAATAACGATATCTCCCGGTTTAACACCACAGAGTTTGATGGCTAGATGGAGAGCGCTGGTCCCACTTACCAACGCGGCAGCATGCTTCACTCCAACGTATGCAGCCATCTCCTTCTCGAACTCGTCCACATTTTTACCAAGAGGAGCTACCCAGTTGGTGTCAAACGCTTCCTGTATGTACTTCATTTCCAGACCATGCATGGTCGGAGATGAGAGAAAAATCCTCTTGTTCATGAATCCTGTCCTTGAATATTTAAATGAGTCCCTCATCAGGAACTCACCACTCCCACCCTATGTTCATAAGTTCCTAACCACCCTTTTCAGCTCTGTGTGAAAATACTGGTGTGGCTAACCTCTTCTTCAATCTCTCGCACCAAGTCTCAACTCTCATCGTCCCATATTCCAAAATCCCTCGATTCCTGCATATTTATGCAGCTTTCGAGCACCCAGACCTTATTCCCGTATAACTATCACTTGTCCTATTCTTCAAAACGACTAAAGAGAGTATTGAGTACTTTCCAAAAGAACCTGTTTGTTGGTTGTTAAAGGTAGCTCCTAAGCTCTCTGCAGCATCTTCAATTAATGGCACCTTATGATAATCAC
>Ga0265293_10011058_pt1 | contig 12410 bp, 7 predicted proteins | sample Munlanlewell138R_FD_192505 | JGI IMG/M metagenome (GOLD analysis project Ga0265293, IMG submission 192505) | Leachate microbial communities from a municipal landfill in Southern Ontario, Canada - Leachate well 138R | ecosystem: Engineered > Solid waste > Landfill > Unclassified | place: Canada... | reverse complement strand
GTATTATTTATGATACAAACATGAAGCCCTTAGTAAAGAATGAGGCAAATTTTGTATTATATGTTATACCGGCTGAAATGCCTAAAGATGAAATGGAGAGAGATTTGGTTTTAAGGAATTTAGCTTTTATCTTAGAGAGAGAAAATATAACTACCAGTAAAAAAAGTGATGGTATTAATTATTCAGGTTTAGAATTTGTAGAAGATAGTAATCATTTTTACTCTATTAAAAATAAAATTGATAATATAAGAAGGGGAACTCTAGAGTCTTTTAGACCTCTGTTTATAATGGATAACATAAGTCAGTCTTCAGCTGTTATTATATCACTAGAAACAGAAAACCTTCCAGGGGTTTCTTTATCTGTTAAAATGGGTAGAAAATATTTTAATTCCGAATCATATTTATCAAGTTTATCTCATGTTTTGGGATATACAGGTAAAGTTTCAGAAAAGGACTTAGAGGTTTTTGGCGACGATTACTCCCTTATTGATTATATAGGAAAAACTGGTTTGGAGTATTTTTACGAAAACGAATTAAAAGGGGAGAAGGGCAAGAAGTATATAGAGGTTGACGCTTTGGGTAGAGAGAAAAGATTGGTTAGTAATGTTGACCCCATAAATGGAAATAATATAGTTTTAAGCATAGATACAAATTTGCAAGCAAAAATAGAGGAAATTTTAATAGACTATTTGGACAGAGGTGATCTTAGTAGGGCATCGGTTATTGCTCTAAATCCTCAAAATGGAGAAATACTTTCTTTAGTCTCTTGGCCGTCTTACGACAACAATCTTTTTTCTGGTGGAATAAGTCAGGATAATTATACTAAATTATTAAATGATCCAAACAGACCTTTATTCAATAGGGCTGTTAGTGGTAATTTTCCTTCTGGTTCTACGATTAAGCCAGTTGTTTCAGCAGCAGCTTTAGAGGAGGATATAATTAATGAAAATACTTCTATAAATAGTTATGGTGGAATTAGAGTTGGTCAATGGTATTTCCCTGATTGGAAGTTTGGCGGTCATGGAATGACCAATATAAAAAAAGCTATAGCAGAATCAGTTAATACTTTCTATTACTATATAGGTGGCGGATATGAAAATTTTAAGGGTTTGGGAGTTGATAAAATAGTTGAGTATTTTAATCTTTTTAATATAGGTTCTCAGAGTGGTTTAGACTTACCTCAAGAAGCTAAAGGTTTTGTTCCAACACCAGAATGGAAGAGAGAAAGAACTGGGGAGGGTTGGTATATAGGTAATACTTATCATATATCAATTGGTCAAGGAGATTTACTCGTGACACCTCTTCAAGTGGCTAATTTTACAGCTTTTTTCGCTAATGGAGGTAAGCTATATAGGCCTCACTTAGTTAAAAAAATATTTTCTGACGAGAGTGATATATATATAGATGTTGAGCCAGAGATAATTAAAGATAATTTCATTAGTGATAAGAATATTAGGATAGTTAAAGAGGGGATGAGACAAACTGTCACCGCGGGTAGTGCGAGTCGTTTAAATGCTTTACCTTTTGCAGTTTCTGGAAAGACGGGTACTGCTCAGTGGAACTCAAACAAAGACCCTCATGCTTGGTTTACATCATTTGCCCCTTATGACAATCCAGAGATAGTACTTACCATTCTCATAGAAGAGGGTAAAGAAGGTAGCGCGTCCCCAGTTTCTATAGCTGGAGAGATTTTGAGTTATTACTTCTTGGGAGAGACAGATGAAGAAGAGGTTAATTAGTTAATATACTGACAATCGTCTAATATTCGTCTATAATACGTCTATATATGTTTTATCCAAAATATACAATTTCTAATAAACTACTAGCAAATATTAAAAAAATTGCTGGCCTTGTTGTTAATTTAAATAATCGTAGATTCTCTGACGTAATTTTAAGCGAATTAAAAACAAGAGCTAGGGTTATGTCAGTTTTTTCCTCTACAAGTGTTGAGGGTAATCCATTGCCCTTAACGGATGTTAAGAGAATTTTAAAGAATAAACCTGAATATGCTAGAGACAGTGAAAAAGAAATTATAAATTACAACGAAGCTTTAATATATTTAGAGAGTTTAACGAGAAAAAATAGTGCAGTTTTTAACAATGAACTAATTTTGAATATACAAAAAACAGTTACTAAAGGATTGATTGAAAAATATAGATGTGGAGAAATTAGGAAGGAGCCAGTTTTTGTTAATGATCCAAAAACTGGGCAAACTATTTATCTACCGCCCGATAAGGATGAAGTAGAGTCTTTCTTGAATGATTTATATAGTTATTTATCTGAAAATGAGAATAAAATTGACTCCTTGATATTAGCTGGAATATTCCATAAACAATTTGTTGTAATTCATCCTTTTGTTGATGGCAATGGTCGCACAGCTAGATTGGCCACTAAAGTATTATTAGCTAAAATGGGTTTAGATACTTTTAATCTTTTTAGCTTTGAGAATTATTATAATCAAAATGTAAGTAAATATTTTCAAGAAGTTGGGGTGATGGGTAACTATCATGAGGTTAAGGACGGTATTGATTTCACCTCTTGGTTAGAGTATTTTACTGATGGTATAATTGATGAATTACTTCGTGTTGGTAAGGATTTGGACAGAGAGTCTGCTATGCCCCAGAATGAATTAAAAGAGCATCATCAAGTGATTATTGATCAGATTGAGGAAAAGGGGTATATTACTGACAGGGAGTACTCTAATTTAACCAGTAGAGCTAAGCCGACCAGAAATTTAGATTTTAAAAAGCTAATATCTTTGGGAATTATAGAAAAGAAGGGGAGAGGGAAGGCCACTTATTATAAGTTGAAACAGTAGAATGTAGATACGCAGAAATTGACAAATAGTTTCTTTTATTGTATAATCATATAGTAAAAATATTAATAATTATTTTAAAAATATGTTTAAATTTGAGTCAAAAAAGAATAATAAAGAGAAGGAAGTTGATCTTCGTGAGATTCTTGAGAAAGAATACTCAGCTTTAGGGATAGATAGCGAGACAATAAAATCAAATGATTTTTATAAAGATTTTGAGAAACTTGATGATGGCTCAAAGCTTATTGTTTTAAAAAATTTAAAAAGTATAATCTTGAAAGATGTTAACACTGAGAGTAATCAAAAGATTTCTGACTCAACAAAAGGGAAGCCTTCTAAGGGTTTTTTAAGTAAGGTCAAAAGAAGTAGATCTTTTAGGGAGGATAGAGAGCAGGAATTAAAGATTTTAGCTGATATTGGGTTAGACAATTTTAAAGAAGGTAAGTATGAAGAGCTTATCTCTAATTTATCAAAAGGTGTTTCTGCTTTTGAAATAGAGTCTAGAGAGACAAAGGATGGGAAATCTGAGGTTGTCTTTTTAAAAGTGGACAGCAGCTGCACTCCAGAAGAAGCTGAAATAATTAAAGATTTTAATGAATCTGCTAATAAATTTTTGAACATACCTAAGGAATGGGCCCACGAAGTAACTGGCTCAAATAAAAAAAATAATGAATTATACGCAAAAGCATTAACTGATTACGCTATAAAAAGGAACGAATTATTTGAAGTTTCAAAATTTAAAGAAAATCAAGAAGATATAATGAAGACTGACTGGCAGGTTAAAATATTAAGAGATTTTAAAAATGACTCAGTTTTAGAAGATGAATGGAACGAAGCTGTTAAGAATGAAGGCTTCTTTAAAAAAATTATTTCAAGAATGAGTACAGGTGAGAATATGGCGTATACTGGTGCTGGTTTTGCCACCAGATCTATCGCAGGAGCTCTTTCTTTGTCTTTTGCAGCTCTTCCTGCCATTATGGCTATTGGAGCTATTAGAGGGTCAAAAAGAGGCAAGGAGGAATTATTAAAAAGAGATAAAAATAAGTTGTACAAAGAGGATGATAAAAGCAAAAAAGAGGACAGAATTGCGATTAGAGAAGAAATAAGAAAAATAGTTCCAGCTGAATTTTCTCTAAACCCAGAAGAGTGGCTTAAAAATGCTAAACCAGAGGAGGTAAAAAGATACAAAGAGTTAACTGAAAGATTAAGATCCCTAGACGATAAAAAGAAAAAAGAGTCTGGAGTAGATTTAAATGTATCATCTGCAGAGGATTTGTCTGTTAAATTAAGAACATTGATAGATTCTTTTAACTCTACAAATGATGGAAAGTATATTGAATTATTGATATCTAGAGTTGACTTTACTTCAAGAAAACTGAGAGAAGAATTAATTTCTTTTGGTGATGTAAATAGGATAGCTGCCTTTTTAGACTTAAAGTCTAATTTAGAAGAGGCTAAAAATTTGGTCAATTTGTTTGACTTTATGAGCAAAAATGAAGACAAAATAGAAAAGGTTTCAAAAAGGTTGGCCAAGTTGTCTTATATTAAAGGAGAAAAAATTGATAGTGCTAGACATAAACATATATTAATTAAAGCTATTAAGGGCATGGCTAGTGCTGGCGCCTTCTATTCAGCTGGTAGCTTGATAGCCGAGCTTACTGACTCCTCATCTGCGATTGAAGATTTGAACATTGAAGATAATACTAATCTTGTTACTCAGGATAAGGTTAATGAAGTTCTTGATAATATATCCAAAATTGAAGAGAGAGTAGATAGTTTTGAGTCCAGCGATACAGTTATTGATGATTTTGAGGTTATTCCTAAGAATATTGTTGATAATCCTGAGATTGTTTCTGAGAATATTGTTAATGAATCTGAGATTATTCCAGAGTCTGCTATTGAAAATGGATATAAAGGATTAGAGGATGTTGGCAGAATTGAAAAAACAGTCACACTTGAAAAAGGTGATGGTGTTTCAAAAATTTTTGACGGCAGAATGAACAACGAGTATAAAGTTAATTTTGTTGATTCTAAAACTGGAGAGATTGAGACAGGGGCAGCCTTTAGCAGGGTTGTTCATCCTGGTGATGAAATTGTTCTTGCTGAAAATGGTGAAGTTTATGTTATTTGTAAAAATGGAATTAATGAAAATCCTTTGTATAACAGTCTTGAGGTTGAGGCAGATACAAACACTGTTAGCGAAGTAAAGGCTGAAGAAGTAAGCGAAGACTTAGAGCCTAAAAGAGAATATTCTGAAGAAAATATAGATAATAATGAAGAAGAATACTTAGATGACGATGAAGAGTATTTAGAAGACGAAGAAGAGATTGATAATTATGAAGAAGAAGTATCTTTAGATGTTGAAAATGATAGTGAGATTAATGTTTCAGTTGATGAAGATGATATAATTGTAGACAAAAAAGAAGACATCCCTACAAACAAAGAGATTTTAATTGAGGACGGTGGAGAAGAAAATATTTCAACTGACATTCAGGAAAATATAACCGAAAAAGAAGACACCTTTGACTCCAAAATAGATGCTTTAGTTGATGATTCTTCTGATATTGAAACTTTTGTAGATTTAATTGGCGAGGATTTTATAAAAGATAATAATCTAAAGCTTTCAGCCGTTTCTAGTGACTTTATGGACTACAAGTCAATTGAGGTTAAAAATGCTGCCGGTGATTCTATGGAATTCTGCTTCTATAAAGATGAAGGTGATTTTAGGTTAGATATTAATCACTTTAAAAATGACGAGCATTTGAATACTGATAGAACCATCATTAGAGATGAATCATCCGTTGAGATTATTAAAAAGTCTATTGAGCAATTCTTAGTGGAATAATCTATTTAAAATATATTTTAAAATCAATAAAGAGCTTTTGAGGGCTCTTTATTGATTTTAGGCTATTTTTTTGTTAAAGTTTTTCTATGAACTTAATGAAATCAATAAAAAATATATACAAAAAGGACAAGTTTTTAATACCTGTTATTTTTGTTTCCATAATTTTCTTTTTTATTTCTTCGATTTTGCCTAATTATCAAAGAAATCAAGACTTTTTAAAGTTTTTTTCTCCAGATGAAAATGCTAATTTTGTCTTCACTAAGCTCTATTCAAGCGGTAGCGATCTTTTTATATTTGAAAAATATAATTTAATAGCAGAAGATATAGTAACCCCTAGAAGTTATGTAAGTAATAATGGTTATATTAAGCCGGTTAGTTTTTTGGGCATGACTATTTATTATGGTTTTCTTGCTAAAATATTTGGTTCTGGCATTATTCCTTTTTTAACTCCTTTTTTTGCTTCTTTAGCTTTGGTTTTTTATTATTTACTTATAAGAAAGCTTTTTGATAATAAAAATGCTTTCTTATCTTTTTTTATATTATTTTCTTTTCCTGTCCTAGTTTATTACTCTGCCAGGAGTATGTTTCATAATGTTCTTTTTCTTTCTTTGTTTGTAATAGGTTTATATTTCCTGGTTAGTTTATTTGAAAAAAAACCATTTTCTGAAGAGCAGGGAGTAAAACGCCTTTTTAGTTTTGATTTTCTTTACTCATCACTGTCTGGTCTTTTCTTTGGTATGGCTATAGCTGTTAGGTCATCTGAGATAATATGGATGTTTTTATCAGCATTTGTTTTGTTTGTTTTAAAAATTAAAAAAGTGAGCATATTGAGACTGGTTGTCTTTTTAGCTTTCGTTTTATTACCTCTTATTCCTATTTTTTATAATAACCAAATGCTTTATGGCTCTCCCTTTTTCGGTGGTTATAATGAGATGAATAGGTCTATAGAGAGTATAAGTTATGCTAGTGGAGAAGTTGTTAAGTCTGTGTTTTCTTTGAGTCTTAGTAATATCAAGGAATTAACCAAGGTTATATTTAACACCATTTTTTATTTTGGTTTTTACCCCAATCAGTCTATTGATATGTTTGGTAAATATTTTGTTAAGATGTTTTGGTACTTGTTTTGGCCAGGTGTTTTTGGTTTTTTAGCGTTCTTTATATTTTCAGGTAAAAAGAAATTTAAAAAAATATCTCCGTATATAATTTCGTGGATGGTTGCCTCTATATTCCTAGTCCTTTATTATGGATCATGGAAGTTCGTTGACAACCCAGATCCTAATAGATTTACTATAGGTAACTCATATACTAGATATTGGCTACCTATTTATATAGGGGCGATACCATTTGTATCATTTTTGATTATTAAACTTTCTAAGATTTTTGATTTTATCAAAAGGAAGTCTTTGCGTAAGTGTTTTTCATCTCTGTTTATAGTTGTTTTAATTTCTTCTATAATGTTTATATCTTTCAAATATGTGTATAGTGGGTCTGAAGAGGGTTTGAAGCATTATTTTTCTAAACTTGATAAAGCCAAGTTTGAGACAGAGGAAATTATTAAACTAACAGAAAGTAACGCTGTTATTATAACCGAATATCACGACAAATTCATATTCCCAGAAAGGAAGGTTGTTGTTGGTAGATTTAATGACGACAACATGAATAGAAATTATTTTAATTTAACTAAATATATTCCTGTCTATTATTATAATTTTACTTTTCCCGAGAAAGATATGGATTATTTAAATTCAAGAAGGCTGAAAGATTTTAATTTGCAAATAGAGTTAATTAGTAATATAAACGAAACTTTTTCTTTGTACAGGATATTTCCTTTAGAAGAAATCACTATTGATTATGACCTATAATATATTTACGATTGGTTGTCAGATGAACAAAGCTGATAGTGAGAGATTGTCTACATATCTAGAGAGTCTTGGCTTTAAATATCAAGAAGACATAGCCAAGTCTGATTTTGCTGTTTTTGTTACCTGTGGAGTTAGACAGTCAGCTGAGGATAGAGTTCATGGTTTAATCAATACAATACTAAAAAAGAACAAGAAGATAATTATTGCTGTAACTGGTTGTTTAAGCGAGAGAGAAGACTTGCATATTAGTTTTGGCAGTAGAGTCAAGATATGGTTCAACATATCCGACATGGAAGACTTAGAGATGTATCTTTCTGAGTATTTTCCAGGAATTGAAAGTATTAAAAAAAGCAAAAAAAATTATTTAAAAATAGAGGCGAATTATTCATCTAGTTTTTCAGCATTTGTGCCAATAGGGAATGGCTGTGATAATTTCTGCTCATACTGTGTAGTTCCTTATGCCAGAGGAAGAGAGGTGTATAGGCCAGCTCATGAAATTGTTTCTGAGGTTAAGTATTTAATTGATAAGGGGTATAAAGAGATCAATTTAATAGCTCAGAATGTTAATAGCTATAAATCTGTTAACAATTCAATTTTATCTAAAAAATTTAATTTTAAATCAAAAAATAAAAGTGTTGATTTTGCAGATCTATTAAGTATTATTGATAAAATTGATGGAAATTTTTGGATTAGATTTTCATCTAGTCATCCCAAAGATGTTAGTATTAAGTTAATAAAAGTATTAAAAAATTCAGAGCATGTTTGTGAGCATTTTCATTTAGCTGTTCAGTCTGGTGATAATGATATTTTAGAGGCTATGAATAGAAAGTATAAAGTGGATGATTATACAGAAAAAGTTGATAAGATCAGATCGGCGTTAGACTATAAAAATGGTTTACCAGCTTCAATAACCACTGATATTATAGTTGGTTTTCCGGGTGAAAAGATTAAAAATTTTAATAATAGTAAAAAATTAATCAAAAAGATTAATTTTGATATGATATATATTTCAAGATATAGTCCTAGGAAGGGGACTGTGTCTTTTGATTATACTGACAATGTATCTTCAGATGAGAAGGCTAGAAGAGATAAAGAATTAGAGGATATTTTAAGAAAGTCAGCCCTGAAGAATAATAAGAGATATTTGGATAAAGAAGTTGATGTTTTAATAGACGGGATAGATAGAAGGGGAAATCTGGTTGGAAGAACCAGGACCTGGAAGCTTGTTAGGGTTAAAGATAAGAGTGTTTGCTCTAAATCTTTGGTTGGTCAGTTTGTTAGAATAAAGATAAAGAATGTTTATGAGTTTGAAATGGATGGTGAAATTATTAATAAAAAAAAAGATAAGGTTGTTGTTATTCTGGGACCGACAGCTAGTGGGAAGACTTCTTTGGCGGTTAAATTAGCCTGTAAATATAATGGAGAGATTATTAGTGCTGATAGTAGACAAGTTTATAGAGGTATGGATATTGGTACCGGAAAAGACCTAGGAGAGTATTTTGTAAAGGGTAAGCAAATCAATTATCATCTAATTGACGTGGTTGATCCTAAAGATATTTTTTCTTTAGCTGATTTTCAGAGAATGTCATATTCTGCTATTAATGATATATCCTCAAGGGATAAATTAGCTTTTTTAGTTGGCGGTAGCGGATTATATTTAGAAGCTGTAGTTGATAATTATCTACTTTCTGAATCAAAACCATCGTTTATTAAAAGAGATGAATACGAGAGTTTTAGCTTAAAAGAGCTACACAAAAGGATTAAAAAGATAAATAAAGACTTTTTTGTTAAAATAAATAATAGTGATTTGAACAATAAGAGAAGATTAGCTAGATATTTAGAAGTCTTAGAAGGAGATGACTCTTTTAAGGCTAAAAAGGGTGATAGACTTTATGATTTTCTTGTTATTGGACTTAATCCTGAAAGAGAAATTATTAAAGAAAAAATATATAAAAGACTTCTAGTTAGATTAAATGAAGAGGGGATGATTGAGGAGGTTGAAAGACTTTTAAGTGAAGGGGTCAGTCATCAGAGACTTGAAAGTTTTGGTTTGGAATATAAATATATTTCAATGTATTTACAAAAAAAAATAAGTGAGCAAAAGTTAATTGATCACTTATTTATAGCTATTTGTAGATTTTCTAAAAAGCAAATGTCTTGGTTTAGACGCTGGGAGAAGAATGGCGTTGATATAAAGTGGATAAAAGATGTAAAGGATGCTGAGAAATTGATTAATAAATTTTTAGCTCAGTAATAAAAAATAAAAATAATTTTAGTTGTCTTCACACAAGTTGTCTGCCCCCGTTGGATAAAAACAGTTTATTCCTAATGATAATTTATCAGAACTTTTTTCTAGACACATTTTTAATATGTATGAATCATTACTATCTATTCTTTCATAATAATATTCTTTAATTAAGCATTCCTCGCTTGGTGGTAGGGGATTTTTTGATACGTTAGCTTTGTATAGTTTATTTGTTCTTTCTCCTATTAAGCTTTCACCAAAAATTATTTCAGCTGGATAAGAACCTTCATTTCGATAATATTCTTCAAGTATTATTTGTAGTTCTTTCATGTCAACAACTCTTTTTGCATCCCTACTATTTTTTCTAACTTCTTTCAATGAAGCACTCACTATTGTATATATTAAAACAATTATAAGAGTGACAACTATAACTTCTGATAAAGTGAAAGCTTTATTTTTTTTATTTATTTTTAGCTTCATATTTTATTATTTCTATTATTTTTGCAGGCTTATATTTTGCTTTTGTCTCGGCCATTGTTTTTCCTATGAAAAATTGCAATAGAGATTCTTTACCTTCTTTGTATTGATTAAACTGTTCTTTGTTCTCTTCTATTATTTTTTTAATTACATTTTCTAAGTCTAAATTACCTTCATCATCCTTTTGTTCTAGATCCAATTCTTTCATTATATTGCTAGGATCTCCACCATTATCAAATATTATTTTTAATATTTTTTGTCCTGCACTTGAGTTTAGTTTTTCTTGATAAACGAGAGAAACTAGTTCAGCAAAATTTTCAGCAGTTATCTTAACTTCTTTTATGTCTATTTTTTTTTCATTCATTAGTTTGAATAATTCACTGCTCATCCAGTTAGCTGCCATTTTTGTTAATTTTGATCTCTGGTTGCCCCAAGATTGGCCCAGGGATTTTGTCCATTCTTTTAACTCGGATATTACCATTTCAAACCAGTTAGCTATATGTTTGTCAGCTATTAAAATTTCAGCTATATCTGGTGATATGCTATATTCTTCAATAAATCTTTTTTTCTTTTTGTGAGGTAGTTCACCTATCTTTGTTTTTAGTTCGTTTATTAAATCTTCTTCTATTGTTACCGGTAATATATCTGGCTCAGGGAAGTATCTATAATCAGAACTACTTTCTTTTATTCTTTGTCTAAATGTCTCACCAGTTGCATCATTACATCCTCTAGTTTCTGGTAGAACTTTTTCTCCTGAATCTAATAGATCCATTTGTCTTTTAATTTCAAAACCAACAGCCCTTTCTAGTGATTTAAATGAGTTTATGTTTTTTACTTCGACTTTAGGGTTTAACTCTTCGTCATTTTTACTAACTATTCTTCCTTTTGTATCTCTGTACCAAGAATCTTTTTTCTGTAAACTTAAGTTAAGTTCACACCTCATTTCACCTTTTTCCATATTGGCGTCACTAATATCAAGATATCTTAGTATCTGTTGATATGTTTGGCAAAAGGCTTTTGCTGTAGCAGAGTCACTTATCATTGGCTCTGTAACTAGCTCAATTAGAGGTACTCCAGACCTATTGTAGTCTATTAGTGTATAGCTTTTACCTTTTGGGTGGTTTAATTTACCAGTATCTTCTTCTAGGTGTATTCTGGTTATTTCTATCTTTTGCTTATTAACTTCTAGGGCACCTTGATAGGCAAATGGTAAGTCATACTGAGATATTTGATATCCTTTTGGTAAATCTGGATAGAAGTAATTTTTTCTATCAAATTTACTTATTTTATTTATTTTACAATCCAAAGCTAGGCCAAGAAGAATTATCTTTTCTATAGCCTTCCTATTTGTTTTTGGTAGTGTACCAGGATGACCTAAACATACTGGACAAGTATTTTTGTTTGGTTTAGAATTCGAAGGATCATTTTTGCAAGAGCAGAACATTTTGCTCTCAGTTTTTACTTCAGCATGTATTTCTAAACCTATAATGACATCATATTTCATAGTTAAATTTTGAACACATTAGAAAAGAAATCTGATAATGGCTCATCTTTTTTATCTAAGTCTTCTTCTAAATATTGAAGTAGGTAAGATCTAATAGGTATTGGATTCTCATTTTCAAGAGGTACAATCAATCTATGACTTAAAGGATTTTTAAATTCAAAATATATTTTTTTTATGTTTTCTTCTGGTTTGTATATTATATAGAAAACGGAGATGGAGTCAAAAGTGTATAGTTTATCTCCTAGTGATATTCCTTCATTTTTAATTTCTACATTTATTTTCTTTACCTCTTCATTGTCATAGAAAATTATCAAGGATACAGACAAGATTATAATTAGGGCAAAGAGATAGTTATTTACAATTATTGCATAAGCTATGAAAGACAAGGCAATAATTGTTGCTGCTATATACCACCTTCTACTTCTTTGGTGTTTAATTATGTTATCTATTTCCCAAATAATTTTTTCTCTAGACATATAATTGACATTATTTATTATATTTTATAATATATCTGTATTATATCATATAATATTGTTTTTAACAATTTCAAAAGGAGAGGTGGCTGAGCGGTTGAAAGCGGCACACTGCTAATGTGTTATACGAGCTTTTACTCGTATCGGGGGTTCGAATCCCCCCCTCTCCGCCAAGAATATTTAGTATCG
>Ga0265293_10011057_pt1 | contig 12411 bp, 8 predicted proteins | sample Munlanlewell138R_FD_192505 | JGI IMG/M metagenome (GOLD analysis project Ga0265293, IMG submission 192505) | Leachate microbial communities from a municipal landfill in Southern Ontario, Canada - Leachate well 138R | ecosystem: Engineered > Solid waste > Landfill > Unclassified | place: Canada... | reverse complement strand
CGATTAAAGGGACGATAAATATTGTAATACTTTGAGCAAAAACAATTAACTCTAAAGGTGCTCCACCGAATAAGATTGAAATGATTGCACCGACGATCATAACCAATGCGATGTAAACGCGCGTTTTACTTGAGCTGAAGGCTCCCCCGCCGCCAAATGCATCACTTAGAAGCGTGCCGCCCACCGTAGCGTTGCCAACAATGGAAGAGAAGCCTGCAGCAAAGAGCCCTATCAGGAACACCGCGGATGCGTATACCCCGAAGGCAGGCTCTAAAGCCATGGACATATCCGTTGCGGTTTTCACCTCGATACCCTGGGGAAAGAGAATTGCGCCGGCACAAATCATCACTATCGCGCTGAGTAACCCAAGAATAATAATTCCGGTCAGGCTGCTGTTTTTTGATCTGTTTTCAAGTCCCTTCGCCGCTTTTTTACGTTCCTGTACCAGGTAAGAGGTATAAAATGCGCTGACAATTGAGAAACAGGATGCCATAAATGCAATGATTAATCCCATGGATCCTTCCGGTATATGTGGAATAATAAAATCTTTAGCCACTCCTGTGACATTAGGCTTCACTTCAAAGAGAGTGATTAAAAATGCCAGCAACATAAGCCCCACCAGAAACATCATCACCTTCTCGAGGACATTGTAGAATTTTCTAAAAAAAAGGAGCCCGATACCAATACAATTGAACACAATAATCCAGATAACATTGCTTGTACCGGTCAATTCACCTATTGCAATACCCACACCCACGGAATTACCTGCCTGAAATGAGGTGCAAACTAAAAAAATCGCGATTCCTATCAGCATAGAGAATCCTTTTCCCCATCTTTCCCCTATCATGGCCAATAGCGTTTTTTCTGAAGCGATCCCGATCCGTTCGGCAATCACAGTATAGACTGCCATGAAAAAGATCGCCACAGCGATAACCCACAATAGTCCATATTCATGGTTTGCGCCAATTTTTGAAGTGATGGTAAGTTTACTGGGCCCAAAAACAAGAGCGGCAACGATCAGCCCAGGACCGATACCATGAATCCAGCTATTTTTTTCATTGGTTGCGGACATAACATAAAGATGCATTTATCAATAACTTCATGTTACAGAATAGAGAATAGTAACTTTTTCTAATACACTTGCATTCCAATTTCGAATGATACATTAAATATCCTTTAAAATAAGTTGTTCCGTTCAATGATGACATTTGATTTTAATGTGTTGACTTCCAGTTCACCCTGTCTCTGTTTATTGCATATGGATGGTTGTAGATCTGTTGAATGGTCAGTTCTGTGTTTTCTTTTGTCAGGTGAGTCCACCAACATAAAAACCAAACAATCTCAGGGCGTTCTTTTTTCAGCCACTCCATCTCAGGTAACCATCCCACTTCTGTCAACGAGATAATCTTATTTTTACTTAATGTATTTATTTTATCCAATTCATTTTTCAACTTTTCATCATTGTCCCAATTTCGCACATCTCTTGGGTATCCGTCAAAACCAACAATATCAACATATTCATCACCGGGATAATACTCAACAATTGGGTTGGAAATGTTTGGCGACCACACCCAAATGAGATTGTTCAGACCATGATAATTTGTATATCTGTCATACATTAATTTCCATAGACTTTTAAAATCCGGTTTGGCTCCCCACCAAAACCAACTCCCGTTCATCTCGTGATAAGGCCGCCATAAGACAACTACACCTGAATCTCTAAGTTTTTTCAAATAAGTTGCGATAGTATCAATATGGGCAATATATTTGTCATGAATTACCGTTTTCTCCTGCAAAAGTTCCTGGAAACGTTCCTTTGTCATCGCTACCTGCGTATCACCGAATTCCCCTTCATTTGCTGATCCATCCCATCTGTCAGGATTAACCTGATGCCACGAAATGGTGACCAATCCTCCCTCTTTCCAATGTTCAACGGCTGCAGTTGTAATATCCAGTCGCTTTTTGAAAGCTTCTTTACCGTAACTGAAATCTTCACCCAATAAGGCCGGATATTTGCCGGTAATCTCGAATACTTTGTTTGTCCATCTGGTAACACTGTCTGCCAGATTCTGTTGTCCAGTCAATACTCCGTTCCCTTTCAGTTCAATAATGTATTTCAATACTTTTTGTACATCTTGGGTGGCTGCAGGATTGACAGGTTCTGTTGAAAATGCCATTGAAGAAGAAAAGACGAATAAAATGAAAAAGCAAGCTCTTTGCATATTGTTGATTTATAAATATTATGTAAATATCCTATTAGTCAGAGATTTGACTGGATTTCTGATTGAATTCATTCTCAGATTATGTAGAGAAAAATAGCTGTAATTTAATTTTCATAATGGGAAAGAGTTATGTTTTTCAACTCTTTCCCATTATGAAAATCTATAAGGGTGAAATGATTGCTCTAGTATCCAGGGTTTTGAGTCAGATTCTGATTCAAGTCAACATCGCGCTGCATGATTGGCAATAAATATTGATTATCATTGAAATTTTCATGAGGCTCTAGGGAGTTTGACCCCTTGAATACTTCATCACCCATCTGTCGGCGTTTGATGTCCCACCAGCGTTTAAACTCAAAGCTAAGTTCGAGTCTTCTTTCATCCAGAACAAGTGTTCTGAAATCATCTTTGGAAATTTCCGCATCCACATCTGCAGGGAAATCGGTTGCCGTTCCTGCCCAATTCCGGGCCCTGGCGCGAACCTGGTTCACATACCCCCTGGCTTCTACGGTTGGACCGTTGATCTCATTCAACGCTTCTGCAGCGGTGAGCAAAACCTCTGCATACCGATAGATGGCATAGTTGTTTTCAGTATCGGTAACCAAGTCGCGCGGAACACCCATAAACCGCCAGTATTTGGCAATATGTGGGCGTTTGGTACCCTGAAACTCGGTATAGGGTAACAAATTTCCACCATAATGAGCGCTGTCGGCCAGGGCTACTTTTTTGCGGTAGTCTCTGTTGTCCCAAGTTGTATAAACCGCCAATGAGGGAACTGCTACATCGAATCCGGCAACTTCGTCCGCTCCACTCAATCCCGTAAATGCAGCATGACTGTCATAGTCGTAAGGCCACGCTGATCCTCTCTTGTATTCAATTGCAAAGATATGTTCCGGCATACCGTCTTGCTTACCCGAATCAAAAAGATCCTGATAGTCTGATTCCAACGCATAATTCAGGCTTCCGGCATTGTCAATTACCCATTTTGCATGATTGTAAGCCTCCTGCCAGCTCCCCATAGTCAGATATACATCAGCCAACATGGTATACGCAGAACCTCTTGATGGCCTGCTACGGACATCATCCAATGGATGTTTCATGGGGAGATTTTCTTTGGCGTAGTTTAGGTCGGCAATAATATTTTGATAAACAGTTGACTCCGGTGTTCTGGAAATGGTCGCTACAGCCTCCGGATCTCTTACGGGTTCATCTATATAAGGGATGTCACCAAAAAGGCGTACAAGATTAAAATAGGTAAAAGCCCGTACAAATTTTGCTTCCCCAATAAGGGCTTTTATGCCGTCTGTAGGTTCGAGCGCCTCCGCACCATCGATCGCTGTATTAACTGCATCTATAGATTGGTATGCCATTGGCCAGAATGTTCCTATCATAGCATTTGTAGAGTTTGCATTGAAGTCGTTGATTTGAATTCTTGCCGCTACTGTTGAACGATTCCCGATATCAACCATGTCACTGCGCAGCATAATCGCTGCTGCCATTTCTCTTCCCCAATAATTATCCGAGGCAATTTTTCCGTATGCTCCGTAGATTGCCGTCTGCACATCTTTCTCAGATTTGATAAACCCATCAGGAATCAGTCTCCCAACGGGATTTTCCACTAGATCGGAACACCCAAACACGAAAAGAGTGAACAGCAGTAATATATATAATTTTGATAATTTCATTTTTTACATTTTTAAGTTTAATGAATCAAACTACATTAGAATTTCACCTGTAATCCAATTGTAACGGATTTTGCACTTGGGTAACTTCCATAATCATACCCTACATTGACATTACTCGTAGTTCCCGTGCCTGTAGTTCCTAAATAATTTACTTCCGGATCGTAACCTGGATAATCGGTAATGGTAAGTAGATTCTGGCCGCTTACATAGATTCTTGCATAGCTGATGCCAGATCCACGAAGTAACGACTGTGGCAACTGGTAGCCCAAGGATACATTTTTCAACCGGGCATAGCTTCCATCATAAACAAAACGATTTGACGAGATTCTTGAACGGGAAGCTGTTGCTTTTGGAACATCGGTATTGGTATTTGTTGGCGTCCAACGGTCAAGCGCCCTGGTAGTAGAATTGTTGAATCCCTGCATTAATTCCAGTTCAAACAAAGTAAAACTATAAATATCATTTCCTTGGGATGCCTGAACAAAAACATTCAAATCAAATCCTTTATATTCAAAGGTATTATTTAAACCCCAAATGAAATCAGGATTGGGATCACCGATAATCGTCCTGTCATCGCTGTTCAACTGACCGTCAGGCTGACCTGTAAGTACACCATCCTGCTTTCCGTTTATGTCTCGGAATTTTTCACCGCCTGCAACCTGTTCAAAGCCACCGCCAGGAAGAAAAGTATCACCCTCCTGGTAAACCCCATCATAAATATACCCAAAGAACGACCCCATAGGATAACCTTCTCTCAACACATTGGTAGTACCGATTCCAACCATATGCCCTGGAAATACGCTTCTTAAGACGTCGGCGCCATTAGGTAATTCCAGTACTTTATTCCGGTTTCTAGAGAAATTAAAATCGGTATTCCATTTAAAGTCTCCGTTAAAGTTTACAGTCGACAGGGTAAATTCAAATCCTTTATTTTCGACCGCACCAAAGTTTTTCCACATATTATTGTAACCGGAGTATGAAACCAGGGGAACCTGGAACAGTTGATCGGTGGTTTTCATATAATAATAGTCAGCAACAATTGAAATACGTTGATTAAATAACCCCAAATCAATACCGATATCCTGCTGAGCTGTTTTTTCCCAGGTAAGATTATTATTAGCTACTGTATTGGGCGTGACGGCATTTACAACTTCGTTGCCAATTGTAACACTGGGTATTGTTCCCATCAGTGCCAAAGATCCGTAGGCAGCAATCGATTGGTTTCCTGTTATTCCATAGCTGCCGCGCAACTTTAGCTGGCTGATCTGAGGTATCTCATCCATAAAACTTTCTTCTGCAATATTCCACGCAATAGCGCCTGATGGGAAAAACCCCCATTTGTTGTTTTTAGCAAATTTTGATGATCCATCATAGCGGCCTGTGAAAGTAAGCAGGTAACGGTCAAATAATTTATAGTGAAGTCTCCCATAGAAAGACGATAATTCTGATTCTGTTAAAGAAGAAATAGGAGCCCTGTAGTTGGATCCTGCAGATAAGTTCCAAAAATCAAAAGCGTCTGAAAGAAAATTTTCGCTTTGGGCACGCCAAAACTCAGATTTATATGACTCGTAAGTATAACCGGCCATTAAAGATATATCATGGATTTTGTTGAAATTTTCACCATAGGTAAAATAGTTTTCATTGGATAAGTTTGTAACCCTATTCCCGTCAATGGTACCACGTCCATTAATACTTCTGCCGCCATACATGGTTGTAGGCAAATAGTTACCGTAGCGGTTAGACCAGGTCTGCGCCCCAAATGTTGACCGGAATTTTAAATTCTTTGTTATTTGATACTCTCCAAAGAAGTTTGCCTGCAGGTTGTCGCTTTCACTTTCAATAGCCATTTCCCTGGCAATGGCAACGGGATTGTCTCTTTCAAGGCTGGTCATGAAAGAGCTATGGTATGAACCGTCTGCATTATAAACAGGAATAGTAGGTTCGGTCAAAACAGTTGCCGACAGGACACCGGTCTGTCCGCCGCCACCACTTCCTTCCATGTTCACGGTTCCATTTCTATGCTCTCTTAATGCAAAAAGTTTAACACCTACCTTGAGGTTCTTAAGCGCTTGTAAATCAAGATTGCTGGTGATTGAATAACGTTTAAATTTGGAATCGATCACAATCCCTTTCTGATCGTAAATAACGCCTGAAACATAATAGTGGCTATCGTCGTTACCTCCGGAGATAGAAAGCTGATAATTTTGTATACCTCCCTGCCGGAATACTTCGTCCTGCCAGTCGGTATCTTCATAATTTGTTCCAGTTAGTTTTCCAGGTTCAATTTCATTTACATAATCGATATAATCAGCTGTTTTAAGTAAATCCAGTTTATTAAGCACGTTTTGTGCAGAATAGGAAGCGTTAAATTCGATTTTGGCTTTTCCCGCTCTACCGCTTTTGGTTGTTACCAAAATAACACCGTTTGCTCCGCGTGAGCCGTAAATAGCAGTAGCAGAGGCATCTTTTAATACTTCAACAGACTGAATATCTTCACTTACCGGCATTGCAACGCCTGGGAAACCATCGACAACGATTAAGGGGTCGCTTGATGAACTGATAGATTTTGCACCCCGGATACGTACTTTAAAGTCTGCTCCCGGTTCACCGTTAGTGGCTTGTACATGTACACCTGATGCTCTTCCTTGCAAAGCTTGCATGGCCTGAATTGTTGGGAAAGCTGTTAAATCTTGTGATTTGACTGTAGTTACAGAACCCGTCAAATCTGATTTTCTCATGGTGCCGTAACCGACTGCAACAACTTCTTCCAATGTTTTGGTATCTTCCTGTAAAATAATATCAAGGCTTCTTTTACCGGAAGTGTTGATGGTCTGGCTTAAATATCCGATGTAGGATACACGAATATTTGCGTTCTCTTCCACACTGAGTGAAAAATGCCCATCTATATCTGTCACTGTTCCGTTGGTAGTTCCTATTTCGATGATGTTTGCCCCGATCACTGTTTCACCACTTTTATCTGTGATTTTTCCTGTGATGGTTTTTTTCTGTTGTTGAGTAATCTCTGCGACAACCTCCTTGATTTTGAGAGGTACCGTCATTTCTGCTTCATCTCTATAGACAACAATCTGTTTGTCCAATATTTTGTACGTGAGTTTCGTATTGAAAAAAAGATCGTCCAGAATGGCATTTAATGGTTTACTTTTTACTTCGATATTTACATTCTTGTTGATGGCCTCTTCCGTGTTGTCGGAGAAGACAAAAAGCATTCCGGTCTCTTTTTCAATCTCTCTACACGCTTCTTTTATAGATATTGACTCTAACTTCAGCGATAATATGGCTTCCTGTGAGCGGCTCGTTGCTGCATGAGAAAACATGATACTTAAGAATAATAAAAACACTGTAATTCTCATGATTCTTAGAATATGTTTGGGATTATTGGTGATTTTTTTCTCTCCAATACAATTTTTATTCATACCTTTGAATGATTTAATTATTATTGTTACTTAGAAAATTAAATTATCTCCGGTCGAACGATATTCGCGGTATCGTTCGACCCTTTTTTGTCAGTTTTTAATGCTTAAATTTTTATTTTTTCATAGGCATATTCATTTAAATGGGTTTATTAGTAATAAGTATTTTATTGTCAGTTCTCGTATAAGTCGTGGATGATAGTAATCCTATAATTGTCATTACGTTATCCAGATTATCGGATAGATGTATTTTCCCCGTACAGGTTCTTTTTTGAAGGTTCGTATCATTTTCGAAGTTAAAGGAGAGGTTATAATATCTGCCGATCTGTTGCAACACTTCAGTCATCGGTGTTTTATCAAAGGAAAGATAACCCTCTTTCCAACTGATATATTGACTTACATCCACTTTGTTTGTTTCGAATGTACCACTCTCGGAATAAATTGCCTGCTCGTTCGGTGCCAGGAACAGCTCTTTCTTGTCTGATACTTGTAAACTGACACTTCCTTCTATCAGGATTACTGACTGTGTTGAACCGGAATAGTTTGAAACATTGAATTTTGTTCCGTATACTTTCACGTTGATATTGGCTGTCTGTACGAAAAATGGCTTTTCTTTATCATGTACAACTTCCACGTACATTTCTCCCGATATCAGGCGTATTTCTCGATTCTTACCGCAGAATTGTGCCGGAAACTCGAGTACTGATCCGGAGTTGAGCCATACTTTGCTACCATCGGCAAGAATGAGTGTGGAGCGCTTTCCATAAGGTACAATCAACGAGTTAAACTTGTCTCGCGCTACCTGTACTTTACTGGTTTCATTATTGGCCTGCACTATCTCGGCCGTTCCTTCTTCGTTAAGCGTTACCTCCACGTCGTTCTGAAATATAATAGCTTTTTCGCTTGTAATAAGTTGGATATCTTCACTGTTGAGTAATTCTCCCACAATCAGTTCTTTATCGGTAGTATTAATCTGCTCCGATGAAGGAGAAAACAATCCAATTCCAATGACGATCAATGCAACTGCGGCCGCGGAAGCGGATGCATACCAAAAAATCCTGCGCCGCTCTCTTTTTTTCTCTTGCCGGATAGTTTTCTGAATTCTCTCAAGGAGTGTTAACCGTTCATTCTCGCTCAAATATTTTTTGGCCATACCTGTCTTTTTAAGATAAGCAATTGCCTTATCCATATTCTTTTTTTGCTCCGGATATTGATTGATAAATTCTTGCCAGTAGCTATCTAAACTTGCATCGGACATCAATTGCCATTGAATGAATTGCCTGTCTTTTAAAAAATCCGTATAAACACTGTACCTATTATCCGTTTTCATTCGGGTATTTATTACTGTATGCAAAAAGGAGGAGCAAAGAAGTCTCTATATTATAAAGACGACTCTGAATTTTGGTTATCCCCTTATTCTGATAAAATCTTTTAATTTTAACATTTGATTGTTACGAGAGTAGGAGAAGAAAGAAAATTCCATATTTTTCTCGTAGGGTGAACAGGGCCTTGGATACTAATTTGCGACAGCCGTGTACGGAAATATGGAGTAATTCGGCTATCTGCTGATAGTCATATTCCTGGACATAGCGGAGGTAGATAATTTCTCGTTGCCGATCGGTGAGAGAATTGAGCATCTGTTCAATACCTGTTTTTATCTCTGCCTGCTCCTCTTCTTCGATTATCAGCTCTTCCACATTTACTTCTATATTGAATGGTATTCCGAGGGAAGGATCTATGTTTTCCAGTCCAATATGTTCCTTTTGACTTTTGTGGATATCGAGGAGCCTGTTTTTCAGTGATCTGAAAAGGTAGAACTTGATATTGGATATCTCCTCCAGCTTATCTCTGTCGACAGTGATCTTTATAAAAATATCGTGGATGGCATCTTTTACAACTTCTCTTGAAAAGCCTAGGTAACAACCATACGTGAACAAATCGTCCACATAGAGGGTGTAAATTGAGGCAATGTCGTTTTGTTTTTTCACTGATGCTTGTAGTAATCCTTATCCGATTGAATTGCAAATTAAGTGAAAAATATCGGAATAAAGAATTTTATCTTTTATATTAAATAGAACGGAAAATTGTAAGAATTTACATTTTCATGAACAAAAAATGGTATATGTTACATTTTTATGAACGGATATTTGTTGATCCCTGTTTATTTTTATGTGAAAATTGTCGCTTTTGTATTTGATTTTACTTTTCTTGATTTTCTTTACATAAATAACGCCAAGGATCGATTATTGGATTTCAGTTGGAAAGTCAGTATCTTTGCAGATATGAAAAAACTTGTGATTGTTGGTTGTGGTTATCTGGCCGATATTGTGGTGGATGCACTTGTACAGGGATTGTTGCCCGGTTATGATTTAGTGGGAGTCTACTCCCGTACGGCACTTAAAGCGGAGCGGCTTGCTGCCAGGGTGAAATTGGAAGGGCGTGTATGTAAGGCGTGTTCCTCATTAGAAGAATTATTGGCATTAAAGCCGGATTTTCTGGTTGAGGCTGCTTCTCCGGCGGCAATGAAGGAGTTGGCACTGCCTGTACTCAAAAATGGAACATCTATTGTTACCTTATCCATCGGAGCTTTTGCAGATACCCATTTTTATGAGGAGGTGAAAAAAACTGCTGCCGGTCACGGTACGCGCGTTTATATCGCTTCGGGTGCCACGGGAGGATTTGACGTGCTCAGGACCGCCACATTGATGGGAAATGCCTCTGCCCGGTTTTTGAATGAAAAGGGTGTGATGGCGCTGAGAAGAGCACCATTTTATACACCTGAGATGGAAATAACCAATAAAATTGTTTTTTCCGGTACAGCGAGGGAGGCGATCAATACTTTTCCGACCGGGCTCAATGTGGCTGTGGCCGCTTCATTGGTTACCGTAGGACCTGAAAAAATGCAGGTTACGATGGAGTCGACTCCCGACTTTGTGGGAGACAGGCAGCGGGTAGAAATAAAGAATGAACAGGTGCACGCTGTGGTGGATGTCTATAGCGCCACACCTGAAATTGCCGCGTGGTCGGTAGTCAGCACTCTCCGGAATATCGATTCGCCTATTGTGTTTTGAAAAATGTTTTGTGTGGAATATTTTGACAACTAATTGAATAGTAATTGATATGGGAAATGGTCCCGATTGTCCATCATCCACTTATTCCAGTATAATCAGACAAATTCCGTAGTACCTTTTCACTTAGTCGGTCGAACGCCTGGCGTGTACGTCCGGTAGATACCTGCATGCAGCGTACTTTGGGATGGCTGAGAAGGTGCTCCCCTCCCAATGCGCCTACAGTATCGCAATAGCATAGGTTATCATCTTCTAGCCATTGCAGGAAAGGAGTTTCATCCCATGCGGGGGAGAGCCCGGTATTGAAAAGTATCTTTTTGTTCCCTAGTCTCTCAAATTGGGCTTCATGTAATAAGACCGTATTCCTGTTAAGGCAGCAACAGATCACTTCCGATTCACCGAGGAGATCGTTTAATGGGAGGAAGCGATAACCTTTTGCTTTGGCTTCTTCTTTTTCACTTCGTGCAAAATAGGAGATTTCCGCACCAAAGAAACGGAGCGCATCAGCAATCATGCCTCCCGATTTGCCGAGTCCAACGATGCCTGCCTTGAGTCCGGTGATTTCCCTTGCCATCCCATCCCATGGTTCCTGGTCGAATCCGTGCAGGCAGCGTACCAATTCACTGATCACATATTCAACAACTCCTTCATCTCCATAATCACGGATACCGGTGACGGTTATTCCCCTGCTGTTGGCGTAACGGATATCTACATTGGCACTTTCAGGGGAGTAGAGGGAGCAGCACATACCAATATATTTCACATTGGGACATTGTTTCAGGACCGGTTTCCCGAGGTATGACGTATAGCTGACCAATACCGCATCGGCATCTCCGATCCGAATTGCGATTTCATGATCATCATCAGGTATGTCGCGATAGAAAATCACCTCTTTTGCGAATGAGTATAATTTTTGCTCTGCGGACGGAATTAAGCTGACAGGTTCAATAGCGACTAATTTTCGGAACATTTCGTTACTATTTAGATGTTTATCGATAAAAAGTTTAAATATACAATTTTGATCTTACTTTGCCAAAATAAAAAACGCCGCCACAAGATAGGATAGCCACCCTGTTATGAAAGCTGTCTTATCTGTAGCAGCGCTGCATTCTTATTTTTGTGGATGATTAACCTTAATAAATTATTTTAGAACTTTATACTTGCTCCTCCTGACAACCAAAATCCCGGTTGTGGAATGTTGCCGAAATCAATATGGGTAGTATTGAAAATATTGTTTGCGTTGACAAACAGATCCACGTGGGAAAACTCATAGTTAGCCTTTACATCCAGTAGGGAGAAAGGTCTGAACTCCACCTGTCCGCCAGGTTGTAAATCAACATACTGTACATAAGAACCGGCTCTCTCCTGCCAGCGGAAATTCCAGGAGAGGGTGAGATTTTTCACCACATCGTGATGAAGTGCGGCTGTGAATTTGTGACGGAGATAATTCAGGGCGTAATTGGATATCAGTTCATCTTCTACCCTGTTTTGGTGGAGGTGCATATATCCCACGTTGAGAGACCGGAAAGGCTGTCCATTTCCAAACCATTCCTTCAGATCCAGCGCTGCGGTCACTTCAAACCCCTTTGTATTGATCTTGGTGTGGTTTCTCGACTCCCACAACGCATCGGGAGAGGGCTTTACCCAGTCGATCATATTTCTTCCCTTCATATGAAAAGCGGCAATGCTACCCTTGACGATGGGATGGATATATTTCAGGCCGATCTCGAATGCTTCAGATAGCTCGGCTTCAAGATTGCTATTGCCGGTATGGGTGGCGGTTGTATAGTAAAGGTCGGTAAAGGTGGGCATACGGGTAGCTTTGTTCCATGAAGCATAAATCCTCAACGGCTCTAAAGGCCTGTATGATGCGTTTAGTGCGGGATACAGGTCGAACTTATTCGTTATCGCCGTATTATGATTCAACAAGCCTCCCACTGAGAGGGTGAACCGGTTGAAGATGAAATTGTGCTCCAGGAAATAACTGATATTGGTGCGGTTATCAGAT
>Ga0265293_10011056_pt1 | contig 12411 bp, 14 predicted proteins | sample Munlanlewell138R_FD_192505 | JGI IMG/M metagenome (GOLD analysis project Ga0265293, IMG submission 192505) | Leachate microbial communities from a municipal landfill in Southern Ontario, Canada - Leachate well 138R | ecosystem: Engineered > Solid waste > Landfill > Unclassified | place: Canada... | reverse complement strand
GAGACTATTCTTGGAATTAACAGAGATAGCTGTATCGAGGAAATCTTTGAACTTGGCTCAAGTATAAGCGAAGCAGATAAATTCATTAAAAATCAAACACAGTTATTGACTGTATCTGAGAATAGTGGATTTAGGAAGATTTTCGCTAATAGTGCAAGGGTGCTAAAGGTTCAATAATTATAGTCTTATCGGTGCCATACTCATTGTGTGGCACTCATTAAGCCTATAGTGGTTTAATACTTCAAAAAGGCGGTGTTGTTATGGCTAATTTAATACTAACGGAAATTGGTTATTGTGACAGGGTGAGGGCTTTGCTTGGTGTTGAAGAACCGTATTTAAAAGATGCTATAATTAATTCTCCTGACTTTATAACAATGTCTGAATTGAACTTAATTAAGTTGGTGCCGAACTATGAAGATTTAGAGGGCACCGACAAGGCAATGTTTGAAAGTGCCGCTGTTTATGACTTGGCGGCAAGGTTATGTCCGAGCATGAAAAACCGACTTCCGAAGAAATCGGCGGGCGTTCATTATCAAAGTGAATTAGCTACCGATTGGGATAAATTAAGGGCAATGCTATATTACGAAAGAGATAACTGTTTGCAGTCCATTAGCGGTTATGAAGGTGAACCAAGTTTTAGATTTGGATTAACATTTAAGTAGGTGATAATATGACCTATGCAGGTTCTTTTTTACAAGCACAAGGTACAGACATTTCAATATTGAGAAGTCCTCCGGTGGCTTCTAAAGTGTCCATGAAGCGTTCAACAAATTCAACAACATATTTAGGAGCAAGAGAAGGTTACTACAGTGGCTTGATTCTCCTTGACAGCGATTTAAAAAGCGGTGAGGTGTTTTGTATCGACAACGATAAATATCTCGTGCAAACGGCTTCAAAATCGTTTGGTGATGGCGAGATTGAATTTATGGCTGCCAAGACTAATGCGGTTTTAACTCTTAAAAGATATGATGAAGATGTTGACGAAAACGGAAATATCGTTCAAGGCTGGATAACAATTAATTCCTTGATTTATTCTTTTGGTGAAATAGTAACTTATCAGACAAGACAAACTGACCCGGGAATACTTGAAGGTACAAGGTATATATTTCAAGTATCAAAGTCTAATGGCATTATTTTAAGAGATAGAATTGTTTACAATGGTAAGAATTATGACGTTATCAGTATTGATGATGTACTTGACGGAATTTGTAGGTTGCAACTTGGGATAGATTCAAGGGCTGATTAAGGAGTTGTTGATATGCTTAAATTTAACCAAGTAGCCTGTTTTGAAGCCTTAAAAGCAGAAATAAAAGTTGTCATAGTAAAACTACAAAAGATATTTCTTGAAGAAGCCAAAAGCGGAATGAGAACTCCCGAAGGTGCTGAAAGTTTGGAATTAGGACAAATTGAAGAATTGGCAAATTACTTCTCTGCTCAAATAATCGGTGGGGCTTATGCGTCAATGGATAATTATGGAACTGGTTCAAGAATGTCTTTAGAAGAAAACCCTGCACTTGACGATTATAAAAATAGTGATTTGTGGAACCCTGCAAGAAAAGGTGATGGGATTGTTGGTAGACCTGAGGGACAATATACAAACATATTTGGTGAAACTCAATATTCAAGTGGCAGAAAAGAAGGTGAGCTTTTAGAAATAAAATATCCTCCAAGTCCTCCTTCTTTTGCTATAGAAACAGCTTTACGTTGGATAGTAGCGGATGGTACTTTGCAAAAAGAAATAAACAATATTGTAAGAAACTTTGATATGTCAAGGTTTATAAGCACTCATTAGTGGGTGTTTTTTTATTTTAAGGAGGTGGTGCTATTGTTTCAATCCAGAAGCAGATAAGAACGTAATTTGGGATGCAATAAAGGATGACCCGACAGTTTTAGAACATATGGGGCTTGCAGGGGGAGAATTAACTAATAAAATAAATGCGTATATTTCAGAACAAAAAGAAAGGAACCCTAACTTTAACAAGCCTATTGAAGTTGTAGAAAAAATAATTATTGCAAGACAGATAATCAAACGGTCAACATGGGACGATATGCTGACTAATGAAAAGCGAATTTGTATTTACTTTAGACCTTCAAGAAGTAGCAGAAATGAGATATTGACTAACGAGATACTTCAAGTCGATTGCCATGTACCTGCGAAACAGGATTACATTGCAGATAGAATTGCAAGCAGGATTGTAAAACTGCTTAACAACAAAAATGTAAACGGTGTTTATTTAAAATTCGCCGGTGGATTAGGAGAGTTACCTGCAATCCCCGGCTTTTATTGTGCAGGCGTAAGGTTTAGATATGCTAACCCAACTATTTAAAAATGAAAGGAATGATTTTATATGAGTAAAAACACAATTAAAATTAATGCTGGTAAGGTAAAAATGACAAAATACAGCCCTTTAACTGGTGCACTATCTACTGACCCTAACGATATTAGAGTGTGTACTGAAGCAGCACAAGAAATTCAAAAAAGGAAATCTGTAGATACTTACGAATTAATTGATGGAAACAGTGACTATCCTTTGGGTATTTACGAGAAAGGCGTTAAATATGATGTATCATTGATATTCTCTGATATGTCAAATGAGACATTATCCTTTTTGAATAATGTTCCTGTTGAAATATCTTCTGGGCTTATGAAGGAGATTGCAAGCCTTACAGTTCCCACAGAAGCACCTTATGAAGTACCTTTGCTTGGTGATGTAAGTGGCATTCCCATTGTAGTTGATACGAATAACTTTAAATGGGGATATGTAGAGGGTGCTCCCAAGGTGAATGAATTTCAAGTACAGGCAGGAACTCCGGGAACTAAACAGGCTATGTCTAAAAAGGTTGCAAGCGAAGCTACTACAGCAGGTGCTATTGTTGTAACTATTAAGGCCGCTGGTTCCCCTGCTCTTGCAGAAGGAAAAGCGATAACTATTGATGTGACTGATAGTGACAAAAACACAAATGCATTGGAGATAAGAACAGCTTTGCAATCCGATAGAGATGTAGCTGTTTATTTTGATGTTGGTGGAGATGACGACGAAATTACCTTAACAAGAAAAGTTATAGCCATAAATGAGGTTGAATCCTTTACGTTTGCACTTGATACAGCAGAGGGTTTGGCAATGGGTGAAACTGAAACCGTTGCAGGTGTTGTAACGATTCCTGCTAAGATGATATTTAATGTTGTAAACGCAGGTGCACCCATAGTTGTTGAATATGATTATGCACAAGACATGATTGAAAGCTTTGCAGAAAAGAGGACAACCTTACTCCCAATAGTGTTGATTGAGATAGTTCATGAAACCTTATCTAGTGATAAAACTAAGAAATACAAAAATAACACTATTTTAAAGAGCATGCAATATGCAGGAGATATGGATGAAACCCTTAAGAGAGAGCATTCTCCTGAAACTTTACCATTTACTGCGGTTAGACCTGATGGCGTAGATATTGCTGTTAATAAGAAAGTTGAAATACCTCTATGAAGTAGTAAATATTAATTAAAAAGGCGGGTGAAAAAATATGTCTGAAAAGAAGGAAGTAGCCTCGCTATCCACAATGTCGGGTAGCGGGGTTTTTTATACCACTACTGATGATGTAAAATACAATGTCCGTGCATTAAAAGTAAAATGGCATACTGAATTTCAAGAAGATGAATTGCTTGCTAGGGCTAATGAAAATGAATCAGTAGGGCGTTGGCAATTTTTTAATATTGAAAGCAAAAGAGATATAGTCTTTAAGTGGTTTAGTCGTTTGGTATTTAATCAAACAACCGGAAAACCAATGACAGAAGAAGAATTTGGCGAACTAGACTATGACGATGTAGGTGCAATTTTAGTAAGGATAATGCGATTGTCGGACTAATTACTGCTTCCTCTGATGGGAAGGAAAAGGAGGAAGCTGACAAAACCGATTGGGGACTGATTTGTCGAAAGCTTTATTTTCACACAAACATATCTAGAACAGATTTTCTTGAAATGACTATGGCTGAACTCTTTACCATACTTGATGATTTTAAAGAAGAATTATCCATAAAACTGGTTGGTGGTATGGGATTGTTCGGCGGTGACATAACAGAGGAAAACACTGAAAGCACTGAAAGCGGCGAATCTACAGCAGAAGATTTTGACGCTTTTATCAATGATTTTTAAAGCCGAAACCGAGAGGGGAAAGTCCCTCCGGTATTACAGAAGTAACCTACTGTAACTGATGATGGCAGGTTGGGAGTTGATATTATGGATGATAAAGACCAAGTAAAGTTTATTAGTAGTCTTGATTTTGATATATCCAAAGTAGATACAACAATGGAAAAACTCAACTCTATCTTTGAAAAGAATATGAGTTCTTTAGAAAAAAGGGTCAGAGATTCCACGGACAATATAAGCAAAATGCTTACAGGTATTGGTGGAATAAAAATAGACTCTAGCTCCGGTATAGGAAGCCCGCAACAAATAGCAAAAGATATAAACAAGAATCTTGCTAATGTGATGACTAATGCAGTAAAACATTTGAATACATTTTTAGATAAAGTCGGGCAAGAAGTTTACGAAATGGAAGTAAAGCATGAGATTGAAAAAGAATGTAACGATGTAGATAAAGAAATAGCAAAATACGTTCGTCAAAGAATCAATTTAGCAAGTTCTGACATAAGAGAAGAATTGCAGCGTGTACCAGTATGGGCTAGAAGTGACAGGGGCTCAAAGCTAGACGATATTGCAGATGAAACATTGTCACAATTTCCATCTTTAGCTGGATACGGTGGCGGGACGCCTTCAGAAATGCTTTTAAACTTCTTTGACTCTTACAAGGCATATAATAAGACTAAAAAAGAGTTACTAGAGGATATAAACGAAGTTACGCAAGGGTTAGCAAAGGTTAAGGATTATGCAGGAAAAAGCATAACACAAGTAACGGACGAAATAACCAAAACCCTTGAAACGGTTTTAGACCCAAAAGAATTAGAAAAATTTAAAGGCTTATCGTTTGAAGGCAAGAGAGACTATCTTGTTGATGTTTTAAACAGATATAAGCAAAGCATAGACGGTTTAACTGATGAAGGCACAAAGCGATTAATTGAACATATTGAAGCAATTACAGGGCAATCTGAACTCACTTCTACAAAAGCCGACCAAGTAAAACAAGCGGTAAACAATCTTAAAACAGCACAAAAGGATTTACAGGAAAGAGTCGTTAAAATAATTGACGATGATATAAAAAGTATAAAAGAAACATTCGGACAAGACCAATTAAGGAAATTGTCAATAACAAAATTTTTTGACGAAGATGGGAATATAAGCTCAACGGCCGAAACTCATACGGAAAGTCAAGCAAAACTACAAGGTGCTGCCTACAAAGACTTATTAAATCTAACTAAGCAACTTTTTGATGTTGAAGGCAAAAGGGTGGGTGCTAGCGAGAAACAGCTTGAAGTGCTTAACGCCATAGAAGGTGTTATAAGCGAACAAATGACTGACGTTTTTAAAATAATTGAAGCTTATGGGCTTGAAAATACCGAACTTGAAAAAAACTTGCAAAATGAAACAAGAAAATTAGGCAATGCGGTAATGCTGAAAAGAACTAAAGCGGAAGAAGCAGAAGAAGCCCGAAAACAAATGACACACGAAAAGACCCAAGCCGCCCTAGCAAAATCACAAGCAGATGAACGCCAAAGAATGGTTAAGGAAGAGTTAAGGACTTCAAAGGAAAAGAATAAAATGCTAGACGAAGAATGGGCTTTAAGAAAAAGGATGGCAGACAGTCTTCCTAAAATGGAAGCGGACGCTGCAACGGCACAACAAAAAATAAGAACAAAAGAATTATCGGCCGAGCTTGTTGCTCAAGCAGCTACTTTGAGAGAACAAATACAAGCAATGAGAGAAAAACTAACTCAATCAGGGCTTTTAACAAAAGAGGAAGCTAGCCAAACAGCTGAAATGCAGAAACAGCTTGACTTATTACAGCAACAAATAAAAACCGAAAGCGGAGATTTGCAACAGGGAAAAACAATACGAGAGGCTCCATTTATGGCGAGAATGCAGACTGCCTTAAGCTATGGTTTGATTTATAAAGGCATACATGCTATGAAACAAGCAGTCTCAACTATATCTGATGTTGAAATGGGTATTGTTGAAATCGCTAGAGTAAGCGACGACGCTTCTTTTAACTTTGATAAAGTAAGAGATAGTATTATTCAGTTAGGTGTAGAATATGGACAAACATTTGAGAATGTTCAACACATTACTTTAAGATGGGTTCAGTCCGGTTATGATATAGCTGACGCATTAGAATTGACTAGAACATCATTACTGGCCTTAAACACTGCTGAACTTGATTCAAGGCAAGCGACTGAAAGTTTAATTGGTATAATGGCACAATGGAATCTACAGACAAGCGATTTGTCTTTGGTTTTAGATAAAATAAATAAAGTTGCAGATAGTTTTTCCTTAACTTCCCAAGATTTAGTTGACGGACTTTTAAGGGCTTCTGGAGCTGCTAGGATAATGGGGCTTGATATAGACCATACTATTGCACTGTTAACAACCATGAGGGAGGCAAGCGGCCGTACAGGCAGAGAAGTTGGGAATGCTTTAAATTCAATCCTTTCATATATCCAAAGAGCAGGTTCTACAAAGATTATGGAATCTATGGGAATCAGAATGTTTGCGGATGAAGCAAGAACGCAATTTAGAAATGTATTTGAAGTATTTAGTGAACTATCTGAAAAATGGAATGACCCAAATATTGCTCAAGGTGCAAAAGACGCTTTAATGGCAGGGGCAGAAGAAGCAGGATTGTTTGCAGAAGAATTGGCCGGTGCTGTTGGCATGCAAGACGAATATGTAAAAATGACAGAAGCGGCTTCTGAAGCTACAGGCGAATATACAGACGTACAAAAAAGAGACGCTGCACAAGCGGCTGCAGGAATATTCAGAAGGAACTATTTTATTGGGCTTTTAGAAAGATTTACAACCACGCAAAAAGCTTTAACCGTTGCAAGTGAAGCAGAAGGCTATTCAATGAGAGAAAACGAACGTACAATGGAGGCATTAGAAAAGAAGATACAAGCACTTAAGACCGCATACGTTCAGTTGGCGATTGCGATAGGTGAAGCCGGATTTTTAGACAGTTTAAAAGATATCACAGATTCAACTAAGGATATGGTTAATTACATTGCACAACTTGATAGTCCTATGAAAAACCTGATTATTAATTTAGGCATTATTTTGGGGACTATTAAAGCTATAAAGGTTACCAGTAGCTTATTGGGTGTTGATGGTATATTCACAGCACTAGGTGGATTATTATCGGCACCAATGACAGCAGGAATTTCAACTGCTTTAATTGGAATTGGTGCTATTGCAATGACGGTACGCACTGAAATGAAAAAGGCTGCCGATGAAAAAGAGAGACTATTAGAAGGTTCGGCTGATGAGGTGGCCGGGATAGAAAGACTTGATTTATTAATTTCAAAATATGAAAGTCTATCAAAAGCAGCTGATGAAAATTCTGAATCTAAAATAGAACTTTTAAAGCTCCAACGTCAACTAGCAGAAGAATTTCCGGAATATGTAGATGGAATTGACGAAGAAAATAACCTTATTATAACTAACATAGAAGCAGTAAAACAACTTAATGAGCTAAAAAGAGAAGAGTTAGAACTAAAGAGAGAAGAGTTAGCATTAAAATTAAAAGAAGAGGATATACCAAGATTAGAACAAAGGCAAATAGAAATAAAAGAAAGAATAGCAGCTATAGACAAGCAAATTGCCGAAGGGGACACAAAAAGAACAATACATTACGGTAAAGGCGTAAAAGAGGAAATAGATTTAACCGAATTACTAAGAAAAGAAAAACAAAAATTGCTATTAGAGCAGCAAAAAAACAATATTGAGATTCAAAAGTATTCAATTTACTTAGAGGAATATGCACAATCTTATATCGAAGTTTATGCTAGAATGTTACGAAAACAGGAAGAACTAAGAGATAAAAACAAACTAGATTATATTAAAATGAATCAAGATAGCCAAGAATTTTATTCAAAAGTTTTAACTGGATATCGTAATTTGTATGGCGATATTAAAGATTTATACGATTTTGATTTGTCTAATTATTCATCATTGGCACAGGCTAAAGCAGATATTGAAATGAAGCTATTATCGGGGCTTGCTACTCAATGGAGCGATTATTACAATGCTCAAGAAGGCACTTTAAAAATGGATATATCAGAATTGCAAAGGCTTACCCAACTTAAAGGCGATACGCCTGAAACTATTGCAGCACAGAAGCAAGCCGAAGTTGCTTACAATAAAATAATGACAGCTGCGAGGCTGCTTAATCGTCTTAAATCGGCTAGCATTGAGGTTGCTCCCGGGAGCGGAGTCGGTGGAGGATATGGCACGGGAGATACCGACGCAGAGGATGGTAAAGGTTCAGCTACAAACGAAGCATTAAGAGATTATTTGCGTATGTTGCAACACAAAAAGGCCATGGATGAACTTTCGATAGCAGATGAAATATTGGGATATGAATATGCTTTAAAACATTTTGCTAAAACAACAGAAGAGAAAATGGACTTAACTGAAAAAATATATGCAACTAAAAAAAGATTAATTGAGGAAGAGAAAAAGGCAGAAGAAGAATTAAACAAAATAGTTGCTGACTTAATGAACAATCAATTAGAATCTCTAAAAAAAGCCTATAATGAAAGAATTAAATTAATAGATGAAGAAGCAAACAAGAAGAAAAAAGCACAGCAGGATATTATAGATGGCATTGATGAAGAAATAGAAGCTTTAAACAAAAAAGAAAAAGCCTATAGTCACAAACAAAAGATAGCTGATTTAGAGGAAAAATTGGCATATCATCAAATGCGTACTGGAATAAAGCATGAAGAAGCGGCGAGGGATATTGAGAATCAAATAGCAGAAGAAAAACGAAGCTATAAAAATGAGAAACTAAAAGAAGAATTAAACGATAAAAAACAAGCCGCCCAAGAGGAAATTAAAAATATTGAGAAAACTGCAAACGACCAAAAAACTATTATTAAGAGCACTTTAGATAGCTTTGACGAATTATTTAATGGTAGCAATAAATCAATTATATCGGCTGCAATGGCTATGTCGAAAGAGTATTCAGGAATTGTTGACAATATGATTAAATCAGCTAAAAAGGCTATTTTGGAATCTGATTTATCTGAGGAAATAGATATTGGTGGTTATGAAAAAATTGAAAGTGTTGTTGCTAAAGGTAAGGAAAGCCAAGAGCTAGAAGCTTATGCTAAAGCCGTTATTGATTATAAGAGGCAATACGATAATGCTATGAGAACAGGAAATCAGGCAGGAACGGTAAGTGCTTTTGAAAATGCTAAAACCTATTATAAAAATTTAGAGGAAACAGCCAAGGGTAAAACCATTGCAAATTTATTAAGGAAAATGAGTTACGAACAGGCAAAGGACTGGTTAAAGACAGCTACTTTCCATAGTGGAGGTAAAAATATTCAAGAAGGACTAGCATTATTAAAGCGAAATGAAATAGTGCTCAATCCTAAGCTATCGGAAGCATTTGAAAAATTTACTATTAGTTTGTCAAGGAATCCAATGCAGTCAATTAGTAATATGCAAAGCGATTCAAGTACACACTACAACAGGAAATCAACTACTATTGATAAGGCTGTTAATATTGAAAATGCTTACTTTGAGGATGAAACGGACATTGAAATCTTTGGCAGAGAAGTAAAAAGAGTTGTAGGGGCTTTACCATAGGTGGTGATTTTAAAAAATGGCCACAAGTAGTATACTGGCGACTATTGAATTAGAGACTGAGGAAGAATCTGAAATGTTTATAAAGGCATTGGAAATTTCTGAACAATGCGAAAAATGTAAAAAGAATAAAATGTGTGAAATGAAAGGGCAGGTACATAACTGTCCTTTCTTTAATGAATAACCTTTAAAAATTAAGAAGGGTGGTGCTGCTATGGCAATGGAGTTTAACGAAAACACTTGCAAAGAACGACATAAAAGAATTGATGAAAAATTGGAAACACACGATAAGAGATTGAACAATCATTCAGAAAGGCTTGATAGAATTGAATTGGTAAATACGAAATTGGAAGAAAGACTTGATAACTTAATTAAACAATTAACACAGCTTAATTCGACAATGAAGTGGTTTATGGGAATAATGGTGGGAGCTTTTATTAGCTTCTTTTTTTATGCAGCTCAAAGGGGGTTGATTAAGTGAGAGAAAGAAAAAAGTTAGGTAAAAGGAAATGGCGGAAAAGTGAAAAGATAGTATTTTCTATTTTAATATTTGCTATTTTAGTTTTTGTATCTGCTATAGTTTTTGCATTTATCAACAAAGACAGTCCTATTTGGGCTTATTTAATAACGGCTGTTGGCGCATTAGCTTCAAGTGCTTTTGCGGTATTTGCTTGGAAAGAAAAGAACGAAAACTTGCCTAAAATTTTAAATAACCCTAATTATGATAGGGAGCAGCTTATTGAACAGGTAAAGCAAGAAATGGAAGAAGAATATCGAAATTTAGGAAAATAAAAAAATAAAGGAGAGGATTTTAAATGAGTGAAGCATGGGTAAAGATTATTATTGGATTATTAAGTATTATCGGTACTATTACAACTTATTTTTTGGTGCCATATCTAAAACAAAGAACAACAGCACAGCAAAGAGAGGACATAGATTTTTGGGTGAGAATGGCAGTTGCAGCGGCTGAACAGATATTTAATATTCCTAAGAGTGGGAATGAAAAAAAAGTGTTTGTATTAGAATACTTAAACGAATTAAATATTAAAGTTACGGAGAATGAACTTGATATTTTAATTGAAGCAGCAGTTTATGAATTAAATTTAATCAAGCAGGAAGTGATTAAATAATGAAAACTGATTTAGGTTTAGTTAAATATGCGAAAAAAGCACTGGCAGAGAAATGGGGCTATGTATGGGGAACATACGGACAAGTTTTAACGGAAAATCTTTTAAAATCAAAGATAAGCCAATATCCTTCACAGGTTGGTAATTATCAAAACACTATTAGACAGAAATGGCTTAATAAAAAGACAGTGGATTGCATTGGACTTATTAAGGCTTACATGTGGGACAAGGATGGTAAAGTTACTTACAATTCTGCTACGGATGTAAATGCAAACATGATGTATAATAACGCAAAAGAAAAAGGCACTATTAACACAATGCCTGAAATATCTGGATTAGCTGTTTATAAACAGGGTCATATAGGGGTTTACATTGGTAGCGGACAAGTCATAGAGGCTCATAATACAAGCAAAGGAGTAATACAAACACCATTAAAAGGTGCAGGTTCTACAGCTTGGACTCACTGGTTAAAAGTGCCTTATATTGAATACGAACTGACTTTAAACGAAGCAATAGAATACTTGCAGAAAAATGGATATATGGATAGCCCTGATTATTGGAGACAAAATGCAGTAAAGGGCAAGTTGGTAAAAGGCGATATTGCATCTTTTATAATAATCAAGTGGGCTAAAAGTTTAATGGAGAAGAAGTAGAAAAACAGTAAATACTTGAGAGTAGTCAAATCGGCTACTCTTTTTAATTTGAAAGGAGAGTTTTTATATGAATAAATTTAAACTTGGTTGGAATAACCTTAAAGCACGTTTTAATAGGAAATTAGCAGAGATAGGCTTTGGTGGTGGTATAGTCAATGGTTATACCGAATTGGAAGTAAAGCATATGCGAGGTGGCAAAGTTGTAAAAAAACATACAGTTTTAGATAAAGTTGTAACAGACACTTTTGTAAAAGATATAGTTGATGCTTTAAGAAATGAAGCTACACCATATGCAAATTTTAAAAACTATAAATATCATGGAAGTGGTACAGGCACTACAGCAGAGAATAAAAATCAAACAGCATTAATAACAGAAGTTGAAACAAGAGTGGCTGGAACACAAGTTAAAGGTGCTGATAACGAATATAAATCAGTTGCCACAATAACCTATGGAGCAAATAGAGCAATTACAGAACATGGACTTTTTAATGCTGCTACAAATGGGGTTTTGATGGATAGGACATTATTCCCAGTGGTTAATGTTTTAGAAGGCGACTCAATAATGTTTACATTCACAATATCTTTTGTATCAGGCAATTAATGTTTTTGTAAGTTTATTTAAAAGCAAGGAGTGATTTTATGGCACAAGCAAGCTTTCCAAAGAATATTAAAACGTGGACAGATAAAGCGGACTTTGTCGATGATGTAGTTGCAAAAGATACTAACGAAGCTTATGCAGAATTAATTGCAATGCAGAAATATATAAAACCTGTGACAGATACGGGGACGGCTAACGCTTATAAGGCAACGGTTGAAAACGTAACTGCTTATTTTGATGGGCTAACGGTATTGGTTAAAATTGCTAATGCTAAT
>Ga0265293_10011055_pt1 | contig 12411 bp, 10 predicted proteins | sample Munlanlewell138R_FD_192505 | JGI IMG/M metagenome (GOLD analysis project Ga0265293, IMG submission 192505) | Leachate microbial communities from a municipal landfill in Southern Ontario, Canada - Leachate well 138R | ecosystem: Engineered > Solid waste > Landfill > Unclassified | place: Canada... | reverse complement strand
CAGCTGCGCGACCTGTCACTGCTATGTGGAAGAGGTGTGGCTGGACAAGGTGACAGCGCCGTCCGACATCGAGAAGGACATGCTGGAGTTTGTGGTGGCACCGCAGGACAACAGCCGCCTGAGCTGCCAGATCGTCGTGGACGACTCCCTGGAAGGGCTCGTCGTCAACGTGCCCAGCGCGCAGTATTAACGTAGCAACCATCCAGACCAGATTGGTTTGAGGCCTGTCTCTTTGGCGTGAAGCTCAATTGGCCCCTGCTCAAGAGCTCGATTTTTCAGAATTCTGGCTCAAAGATTACAACCATACTCGGTAGAAGACATTAGCCAGAACTCCCGCTCAAATAATGCGAGAAAAACGCTGCCCCTCATTCGCAGCGCGCAACCAGGCATCGAACACCATGCAGATGCGCCTGATCAACAATCTGCCGGCGGGCGTCACGTCGATTCCCGCAGGTGAAAGGCGTACCAGGCCATCGTCCGCCATGACAGAGAGTTCGCGCAGTTCGTGGCCAAAATAATCGCCGACGTTGATGGAGAACATGCGCTCGACGGCGGCAAAATCCAGGCGGAAATGGCAGATCAACTGCTCTATCACCCAGGCGCGCAACCGGTCGTCGTCCGTCAGCATCAGGCCGCGGGCCAGCGGCAGTGCACCGCGGTCGATGGCGGCGCTGTAAGCCGTGATATCGCGGTGATTCTGGCAATAGGTGTTGCCGACAGCGCTGATGGCGGAAACACCGAACGCCAGCAGATCACAGCCACCGTGGGTGGCATAGCCTTGAAAATTGCGCTGCAGTCGGCCTTCGCGCTGGGCCAGGGCCAGCGCGTCATCGGGCTTGGCGAAGTGGTCCATGCCGATATAGATGTAGCCTGCCGCCAGCATGCGTTCGATGGTCAGGCGCAGCATGGCGAGCTTCTCCTGCGGCGGCGGCAGTGCGCGCTCATCGATGTGGCGCTGATTCTTGAACATCTGTGGCATGTGGGCATAGTTGAAAATGGACAGCCGATCCGGCGCCAGGGCAATGACCTGATCCAGGGTGCGACTGAAACTGGCGGTGCTCTGACGAGGCAGGCCGTATATCAGATCCATGCCGATGGAATGAAAGCCCAGTTCGCGCGCAGCAGTCACCAGCGCGCTCACTTCCGCTACCGTATTGAAACGGTTTACCGCCCGCTGCACGTCGGCATCGAAATCCTGCACACCCAGGCTCAGGCGATTGAAGCCGAGTTCCCGCAGACAGCGAATCCCCTCCTCCGTGGTGTCGCCGGGGTGAACTTCGATGGCGTATTCGCCGCTATCGTCGTCGAGCAGGGTGAAATGTTCGCGGATCGCGGCCATCAGCTGCCGCTTTTCATCATCGCTGATATAAGTCGGCGTGCCGCCTCCCCAGTGCAGTTGTCGCACCGGGCGCGTGCGCTCTACCAGTGGCGCCACCATCGCCAGCTCTTTCTCAAGGCGCGCGATATAAGGGGCAGCCACGCGCCGGTTGGCAGTGATGATCTTGTTGCAGGCGCAGTAATAGCAGACCCGACTGCAAAAGGGGATGTGCACGTAGAACGACAAAGGGCTGGCGCGGCGCGGACTTTGCTCGATGGCAGTTTGCAGATCCCGTGCCGAAAACGCGTCGTGGAACTGGAGAGCCGTGGGATACGACGTATAGCGGGGGCCGGCGAGATCGTAGCGCTGTATCAGCCGCTCGTCCCAGAGGACGCTGGCGGATGTGTTCATGGCGGCTATCCGGTGACTTCGATGCGCCGCAGAATAACGCTGGCGGGCCTCGGGAGCCATGATGGGGATCAAGCGCCAACGCAACTGGCGTCGGCATGGGCTGGTGGATATAATCCTTGGCCTTCGCATTCCATGACCCAGAAACGGTGGCCAGACTATGAGCTTCAACTCCATCCCCGCAGGCAAGGATCTGCCCAACGACATCAATGTCGTCATCGAGATTCCCGCCAATCACGACCCCATCAAGTACGAGATCGACAAGGAACACGACGCCATCTTCGTCGACCGTTTCGTGGCGACTCCCATGTTCTACCCCGCCAACTACGGCTTCATTCCCGGCACCCTGTCCGAGGACGGCGACCCCCTGGACGTTCTGGTGATCACCCCCTACCCCGTCATGCCCGGCGCCGTGATTCGCAGCCGCGCCGTGGGCATCCTCAACATGACGGATGAGTCCGGCGTCGACGCCAAGCTGGTGGCCGTACCACACAGCAAGCTGTCGCGCCAGTACGATCACATCCAGGATATCGACGACGTGCCCGAACTGCTGCGCAATCAGATCGCGCACTTCTTCGAGAACTACAAGGATCTCGAAGAGGGCAAATGGGTCAAGGTGGAAAGCTGGTCCCACGCCGAAGACGCGCGCAAGGAAATCATCGCTTCACGGGACCGTTACCTGAAAGAAAGCGTATAGATTTCTCGTGAACCATAAAAAAACCGCCTGTTTCCGGCGGTTTTTTTTATGCACTTGGAATCCCGATTACAGCCTTCAGATTACTGTAGTGCGGCTGTCGTTTAACTTAGAGCTATAAGCTGTAAGCTCTAAGTTAAACGCTGGCGGAACTCAGCTTTTGCCACGCTCATACTTGAAGCCCAAGAGCTTTTTTACGATCTTTTGCTGCCTGTGAATTCAAGTTTCATGCAAGCGCCCGTGGCGATGGCCTCACACTGACCATGCGCCCTGGGAACGCCTTACCGACCCCCGGGCCACCCCGTTTTACGTGAAACTTGAAATGTGGAACGTGAAACTCAGTCAAATAACGCCAAGTTCACAAGCAATCCGTCATTCTGCAACAGCTTCGTCGATCAACTCCTGCAATTCACCGTTTTGCTGCATTTCCTGGATGATGTCGGAACCGCCGATCAGCTCACCCTTGATCCACAATTGGGGAAAGGTCGGCCAGTTGCCATAGGTAGGCAGGTTGGCGCGAATATCCGGGTTGGAGAGGATGTCCACATAGGCGAAGCGCTTGCCGCAGCCGATCAGCGCCTCGGCGGCACGGGCAGAGAAGCCGCACTGCGGGGCGTTCGGACTACCCTTCATGTACAGAATGACGGGATTACCTTCAATTTGCTGCTTGATGGTTTCCATGATATCCATGAACTGAGACACCTCGAATAGGAGACATTGGGGGCCGGAAATATCCGACCGTCAAGGTCAGGTATTCTACTTGGTTTTTCGATGCCACGAAATACCCACCCCTCCTGCAATGCTGTTCAGATAAGGCCCAGCACGCTCGACGCCCCTCTTCTGTTTACGGGAGAGGACCGAATGTTGCGGAACTGCCAGTTCCCCCTCTCCCTAACCCTCTCCCCAGAGGGGCGAGGGCACTGATCGTGCCGAGTCTGCGCCTGACTGAATGGCGTTGCCGTCGATCCTGTGGTTTTACAGCAGTTACCGCGTCTTGAAAATATTTGCAATAGGGGTTGACGAAAGCTAACATCTGCGGCTTTTCCGGCGGGCGGCTATTGCTGCCTGTTTTGTTTTTGGAGTCCGCGCATGGCCACAGAAGCACTGATGAACACCTACGGTACACGCAAGATCACTCTGGTCAAAGGCCAGGGCGCCCGTGTATGGGACAGCAATGGCAAGGAATATCTCGATGCTCTGGCAGGTATTGCGGTGTGCGGGCTGGGTCACGCACACCCCGAGGTGAGCCGCGCCATCGCCGAACAGGCAAGCACGCTCGTCCACTGCTCGAATCTGTACAACATCCCGGTCCAGGAAAAGCTTGCGGATACCCTGACACGCCTGGCGGGCATGACCAATGTGTTCTTCGGAAATTCCGGCGCCGAGGCCAACGAAGCCGCCATCAAGCTGGCGCGGCTGTACGGCAACAACCGGGGCGTGAAGCTGCCCACCGTGATCGTCATGGAGCAATCCTTCCACGGCAGAACCCTGGCCACCCTCAGCGCCACCGGCAACCGCAAGGTGCAAGCCGGCTTTGAGCCCCTGGTGACCGGCTTCGTGCGCGCGCCCTTCAATGATATCGCCGCATTGAAAACCATTGCCGAGAACAACGCCGACGTGGTTGCTGTGCTGGTCGAGCCCATCCAGGGCGAGGGCGGCGTGCGTGCGCCCGATGGCGACTATCTCAAGCAGTTGCGCGCGCTGTGCGACGCCAACCAATGGCTGCTGATGCTGGACGAAATCCAGACCGGCAACGGCCGCACCGGCGCCTTGTTCAACTACCAGTTGCACGGCATCGTGCCCGACGTGGTCACCACCGCCAAAGGCCTCGGCAACGGCATGCCCATCGGCGCCTGTCTGGCCAGTGGCGCCGCTGCGACTCTGCTCCAGCCCGGCAATCACGGCTCCACCTTCGGCGGCAATCCGGTGGCTTGCGCAGCGGCGCTCGCCACATTGAACATCATTGCCCAGGACGACCTGTGCACCCGTGCGGGGCTGCTGGGCGAACGTATTCGCAGCGGCTTTGCCCAGGCGCTCGACGGCGTCGCCGGGGTTGTCGACATCCGTGGCCAGGGCCTGATGATCGGCATCGAGCTCGATCGCCCCTGCGCCGAACTGGTGGACAAGGCGGCCGCGGCGGGTCTGCTCATCAACGTCACCGCCGAGCGGGTGATCCGCCTGCTGCCACCCCTGATTCTTTCCGATGCGGACGCCGAGCGACTGGTCCTCGCACTGGCGCCGCTGGTGCGCGAGTTTCTCCGCGCCTGACATCATCAACGAGGTTCCGCGCCATGGCGCTCAGACACTTTCTCCGGCTCAACGATCTTTCCGTAGAAGAATTGTACGGCGTCATCGAGCGCGCCCAGCACAGCAAGGCGCTGTACAAGCAGGGGACCGCCGGCAGGCCGCTGGAAGGCAAGGTTCTCGGCATGATCTTCGAGAAGGCGTCGACGCGCACCCGGGTATCCTTCGAAGCGGGCATGGCGCAGCTGGGCGGCAGCGCCATCTTTCTGTCCCCGGACGACACCCAGTTGGGTCGCGGTGAACCCATCGAGGACACCGCGCGCGTGCTGTCGCGCATGGTCGATATCATCATGATCCGCACCTTCGGGCACGACAAGGTCGAGCGTTTCGCCGACTATTCCACGGTTCCCGTGATCAACGCCCTGACCGACAGTTTCCACCCCTGCCAACTGCTCGCCGACATCCAGACCTTCATCGAGCACCGCGGTGGCTTGAAAGGCAAGACCGTGGCCTGGGTCGGCGACGGCAACAACATGGCCAACTCCTATATCGAAGCCGCGGCAATGCTGGATTTCGAATTGCGCCTGGCCTGCCCCGAAGGCTACGAACCCGACGCCGAGTTGCTCAAGTCCTGCGCGAGTCACGTCACGCTGCTGCGCTCACCGGAGGACGCCGTGCGCGGTGCTCACCTGGTGGTTACCGACACCTGGGCCTCCATGGGCCAGGAGGATGAAAAGCAGGCGCGCCTGAGCGCTTTCGCCGGCTATCAGGTGGACCACAAGCTGATGAGCAATGCCGCCAGGCGCGCAATCTTCATGCACTGCCTGCCTGCCTACCGGGGCATGGAAGTCAGCACCGAGCTGATGGAAGACCCCGCCATCTCCGTGATCTGGGACGAGGCAGAAAACCGCCTGCATGCGCAGAAGGCGTTGATGGAGTTTCTGCTTTCGTAGGCAGATACTCTGCAGGGGCGATTCATGAATCGCCCCTACGCGCCGTGAATCGAAAGCCTCTCAAGGCACCAGGACGTCCACGTCCGGACAGATTTCCCGCACTTTTTCCGCGAACACCGCCTTCGCATCGGCGTCGCCGTGCACGATGCGTATTTCTCGGGGCTTCTTGTAAATACGGCGGATGAAGCGCAACAGGTCGTCCTGCCCCGCGTGCGCGGAATACCCGGAAATGGTGTGGATGCCTGCGTTGATCTGTACCCGCTCACCGTCGAGCACCACATAGCCCTGCTCGGGCCCGTAGCGCTGAATGTCGCGACCTGGCGTTCCCTCTGCCTGATAGCCGACGAACAGCACGTCGGTGCGCGAATCCGGCAACAGGGCTTTCAGATAGTTGACGATGCGGCCCCCGGCACACATGCCACTGGCGGCAATGACGATGGCGGGCCGACCACTCTGCTTGAGGTATTCCACCAGGCGCAAGTGATTCTCGTGTTTGTCCACGGTGATGAGCTGCTCGAAATTGAGCGGGTGGCGCCCTTCACTGAGACGCTGGCGCGCCTCGGCGTCCCAGAGCTCGCGCATCTCCCGGTAGGACTCGGTAAATGCCGCCGCCAGCGGTGAGTCGACCACCACATCCACATTCTGCCAGTCGAGCTTGCTGCGCCCGCCCTTCTTGTAGCGGTGGATGATCTCTTCGATCTCGTAGAGCAATTCCTGGGTGCGACCAATGCTGAAAGCGGGGATCAGCACCGCCCCGGCATCGTGAAAACAATGTTCGATGACCCGCTGCAGCGCCTTGCGGCGGTTCTTCCTGCCGTCGTGGACACGGTCGCCGTAAGTGCTTTCGATAACCAGGGTATCCGCCTTGTACGGCGGCTTCGGCGCGGGCAGCAACGGCGTATGGGGTGCGCCGAGATCCCCGGAAAACACGATGCGCTCGCAATCGGCGCCTTTGCCGACATCCACTTCCACATAGGCCGAACCGAGAATATGGCCCGCCCGGCGAAAGCGAGCATTGACGACATCGCCCTGCACGGTGCGCAGCGGAAACCATCGGTCGTAGGCGACGGGCACCAGCTGTCCTTCGAGGCGCGTCATTATCTTCCTGATCAACCCACCGTCACGCGAAACCCCCACTTTGATGGCATCTTCGAGTACCAGCGGCAGCAGTTTTGCGGTAGCTTGAGTGGCGTAGATCGGGCCATCGAAGCCCGCCCCCAGCAACCAGGGCACCCGTCCGCAGTGATCGATGTGGCAGTGCGTCAGAAGCAGCGCGCGAATGCCCGCCAGAGGAAAATCGATACTCATGTCGACGCGGCCACGTGCCTCCGCGCCCTGAAAAAGTCCGCAATCCACCAGCAGCGACTCTCCCGCCGGAAAAAACAGTTGGTGACATGAACCGGTGACGCCGTCGACCGCGCCATGATGAATGATTTTTGCCATCTTTTTTCTCCTTGTCATCGATAGTGCGGGCCATGGGGCCTGTCAATCCTGGCAGCTCCGCAGCAATTCCTCGCAAAACAAAATGGGCAACGGTTTTCGACACGGGCTTCCCGGTTGGCGGTCAGCACCACGTGTTACACAGTAGCCGGAAGTTTAGGCTACCGTCCTGCGTGAGACAACGCGGGCTATAAGCCGTAAGCTTTAAGCAGGGGGTTCTGCCAGAGTTTCACGTTTACAGGCGTCTGGCTTACCCCGCGTAGGGTGGCCAAGCTTTGTTTGGCCACCAAAAACCATCGCGGCAATCCTGATTGGCGGACAAGGCTTCGCCGTGGTACAGAGAGCCCAGCCACCCCGCTCTTACGTGCAACGTGAAACGGTGTAGGAGCCTGCCTGCAGGCGACCCACACCAGAGCTTGGCCCCTGCAGGAATTTGTCGCTTGCAGGCAAGCTCCTACGGGGTGCCTTTGGAGCGTACAACCTGTCGCTATCGCCTCTACCGGCCAATACCGTAATAACTGAATCCTCGGGTGCGCAGGGTTTTCGGATCGTAGATATTGCGGCCATCGAAAATCACCGCCTGTTTCAACTGGCGCTTGAGCGCCTCGAAATCGGGGCTCTGGTAGGCGCGCCACTCGGTAACCACCGCCAGTCCGTCCGCGCCTTGAACGGCCTCCAGGGGCGTTTCGGCGAGATGGAGCTCCGCCCTGTTGCCGTAGATGCGGCGCGCCTCGGTCATCGCCACGGGGTCGTGGGCACGCACGTCGGCACCGGCGTCCCACAGCGCCTCCATCAGCACGCGGCTCGATGCTTCACGCATGTCGTCCGTGTTGGGCTTGAAGGAGAGCCCCCACACCGCAATGGTCTTGCCTTGCAGTTGGCCGGCGAAATGCGCGTGAATCTTGTCGAACAGTATGTGCTTCTGGCGATGGTTGACGTCTTCGACAGCAGCCAGCAGGCCGGGGCTGTAGCCGACATCCAGTGCCGACCGGTAAAGAGCGTTGATGTCCTTCGGAAAGCAGGAGCCGCCGTACCCGCAGCCCGGATAAATGAAGGAGTAGCCAATGCGGCTGTCGGAACCAATGCCCTGGCGCACCATTTCGATATCCGCACCGAGTCGCTCGGCGATGTTCGCCATCTCGTTCATGAAGCTGATCTTGGTGGCCAGCATGGCGTTGGCGGCGTACTTGGTAAGCTCGGCCGACTTCACATCCATGGCGATGAATTTATCGCGGTTGCGATTGAAAGGCGCGTAAAGCTCCCTCAGAAGCGCGGTGGTGCGCGGGTTGTCGGTGCCGACGATGATGCGATCCGGGCGCATGAAATCATTGACGGCCGCGCCTTCCTTGAGAAATTCCGGGTTGGACACCACATCGAACTCCACATCCATGTAACGCTCGCGCAGTACCTGTTCCATCGTCTGCCGAACCCTGTCGGCAGTGCCGACCGGCACCGTGGATTTGTCGACAATGATGCGGTAGTCATCCAGATGTTCCGCGATGGCCCGACCCACCGCCAGCACGTGGCGCAGGTCCGCGGAGCCATCCTCATCCGGCGGAGTGCCGACGGCAATGAACTGAAACAGACCGTGTTCGACAGCTTCCGCCGCGGTGGTCGTGAAACGCAGGCGCCCCGCCTCCACGTTGCGCTTCACCATGGGTTCCAGATCGGGCTCGTAGATGGGAATCTGGCCATCGCGCAGCTTGGCTATCTTGCCTTCGTCGATGTCCATGCACAGAACATCGTTACCCACTTCCGCCAGACAGGCACCCGTAACCAGCCCCACATAGCCGGTGCCGTAGATCGAAACTTTCATTCACACGCTTCCTTTATTCCAGGCCGGATAGACCTTTTCTTCCGCCAGCTCGCCAAATGCGAGCGCCAACATACCACGGCGATATGATGATTATGTGAACAGCGAACGGCTCATTTCGTGTTCGCTTGGAACTGCGCGCCAACGAGTCGCCAGGGGGTCTCCCTTGCCAGCTTTTGCGCCTCGGCCTCGCCGTATTTTTCGGTGATATAGGCCGCCGCCTCCGACAGTTCGGGGCGGCGCGCCTTGGTATTGTGGCCATCACTGGCGATGAGGTCGACCTGCCCGTTTGCGAGGAAATAGCGCGCCGCCTCCATGGCTCTCGCACCGAAGCGCCCGACCAATGCTCCGGCGGTGACCTGGATCATGCAGCCCTGATCGATGAAGGGTTTGAGGCGGCCTGGCGCGACCATGATTTCCTTGTTGCGCTCCGGGTGCGCCAGCAGCGGGCGGATACCGTTGCGCAGCAGCCATGCGGTAAGCTTTTCGGAGCCCGGCAACACCTGGTTGTGGGGAAATTCCAGCAGCATGACCTGATAGCCATCCACCTCACCGAGAAAGGGGATGCTTTCCTCCTCCAATTGCTGGAAAAGCTGGTCGGTGAGCCGCACCTCGGCGGCATGGCCAATGATGAGCGGGATGCCATGTTCGCGCAGCCGTGCACTGAAGTCGCGCGCGGCGCTGGCAATACCCTGTGCGGCATTCTCCCAGCGCCCAGGGTGAATGTGCGGCGTAACCACCGCATGCGTAATGCCGTCATCGACCGCGATCCGCGCCATGGCAAGCGCGTCGTCGAGATCGACCGCACCGTCGTCGATGCCGGGCAGCAGGTGGCAGTGAATATCGATCATCCCGCCCTACCCTTAGTCGCCCTGTACCACAAAAGTCACCCCATACCCACAAATATTCATATCCACGACCATCAAAACGCTGTGGTCCCGATTGTAACCGAGTGCCGCGCATGCTCGGCATCCTGTGCCGGGAACAGGAAATGAGAGAGCTGCCATTTCCTCTCCTCTCATTTTTTCTGCAACAACGACAGTAGTGCCTGATCGAGATCGTAGACATCCGGGCGGAAGAAGACCTGGCCCTGCGCATCGGCTTCCGCCGTCCAGTAGCCCATGATGAGCGGAACCGGCTGCGGCAGGTTGAGATTGCCGGTGCGACCGGATTCGAGCACCCGGCTGAACTCCGCCTTGCGCTCGTCGCCGCCATCGCTGAACAACAGATCGGCCATCGTCATGGCATCCTTTATCCTTACGCAGCCCGAGCTGAAGAAGCGCTCGCCGCTGTCGAAAAGGTGTTGGTTCGGCGTGTCGTGAAGGTACACCGCAAACGGGTTGGGAAAGCGAAAGGCGATGCGGCCCAACGCGTTTCTTGGTCCCGCGTCCTGGCGCAGGATGATTCCGCCCGGATTGCTCCAGTCGACCTGTCCGGGATCAAGCACGTTGCCCTCGCGATCCAGCACCTTGAGGCGATTCTTTGTCAGATAGGAAATATCCCTGCGAATTTCCGGCAGTTTGTCGTTGCGCAGAATGGTGGGCGGCACCGTCCAGGTCGGATTGAGCGTCACATGGGTCAGCGAGGACACCAGCGCCGGCGTGGCGCGTGACGCCATGCCCATCTGGGCTCTGCTGGTCCAGGCGAGCTCGCCGCCGCGATAGTACATGACCCGCGCCGCGGTGACGTCCACCACCAGAGTGCGCGGTGCCATGTCTCTGGCGAGCCAGCGCATGCGCTCCAGGTTCACGCGCATGCGCGCCACGCGCTGTTCGGCGTCCCGGTTGAGCTCAGCCAGCGTCTTGCGGCCAGCCACCCCATCCACCGCCAGGCCGTGGCGAAGCTGAAATACCTTCACGGCATCGCCGAGCCCGACATCGAAATGCTCCACCACCGCGGCCTCGGCAGCGGTATACCCCTCGGCGGCGAGGCGCGCCCGCAGCAGTGCCACCCGCTCACCCGTATCGCCCTCACGCAGTGAAGGCCCTGCAGGAATCTCGGGCCAGGGATCTCGGGGAGGATTGTCGCGAGCCGCCACATAGGCGGCGCGCAAGTGCTGGTAGGGCGCGAAGGCCGGGCGTGCCGCCTGAATCAAGGCTTGCGGATCATCGCCACTCGCCACCAGGGCGGACAGGGCGCGTACACGATCCTCATCCGTCATGGGATGCCGGTACCACACCAGCTCCGCCCGGTGCGGGTCGACTCGGCCCAGGGTGAGGTCGCTGAGCGCCTGGACGAGAATCTGACTCGCCAGCAGCGCTTCGCAGGTGTCGAGATCATCCCCTCTCCGGCGCGACTCAAGCCAGCTCAGGTGATACTGATCGGGGTAGAGGCCATCGTCCGCCAGGGTGCGAAGTTCCGTCGCCAACGCGCGAAGGCTGTCACTGGCTCGCCACAGGTCGCGATGAAACATGCCCCCCGCGACCGTGCGTACCGCCGGGTCCAGCCTGATGGGCGGCTCGGGGCAGACTTGCGTCGGGAGATTGGCGTAATCGACCCCGGTTTCAGCAGAAAGGACCGGGAGCGACAACCAGAGCAGAGTGCAGAGTGCAGCGACAGGTGTATATTTTTTAAACAACTCTTTTTCCTTATTCGGCGATCCCTGCTAGAATGCCCCGCACAGGCACAGAGCAGAAACGTCACAACGATCCTGGCTGTCAGGATCCTCCAGATTGAAAGATAACAGAGTTCCCAGGGGGAAAAGCAATGCCGGCGAAGCGCCTTATCAAACTGCTTGGCAAATTTTTCGCAATCACCTTGCCCCTGACGCAAGTGACCACAGCCTCGGCCTCCTCCTTCGATAGCGACCTTTACGCCTCTCTTGCTGCAATCGCCCCTGAACTGAGTCGCACCGTGCTCAAAACGGCTCTCAAGGCCACCAATTGTGCCGTCAACCAGGGTACCGCGGAGCCTCGCCGCCTCGCCATCATCGATTACTCACTGCCCTCCACCGAGAAGCGCCTGTGGATCTTCGATCTGCAACAGCGCTCCCTGTTGCTGCAGGAACTGGTGGCTCACGGCAGGAATTCCGGGGAACTGAGCGCAACGGCATTTTCAAACACCCTCGGCAGCTACCAGTCGAGTCTCGGCCTGTTCGTTGGGGATGAGAGCTACTCCGGAAAACATGGCTATTCACTGCGCCTCGACGGCCTCGAACCCGGCGTCAACGACCTGGCCAGAGAACGGGCGATCGTCATTCACGGTGCGGATTATGTCGATCCGGGCTGGATCGATGAGCATGGCCGTATCGGCCGCAGTCTGGGCTGTCCCGCCGTGCCCCGCGAGGCGGCGCAACAGGTGGTGGACAATCTCAAGGGTGGCCAACTGATCTTTACTTACTATCCCGACCAGGAATGGCTGAATTCCTCAAGCTATCTGAACTGTGATACGCCGAGGGTCGCGGCGAATCGGTAGGTTCACAGTTCACAGTTCACAGTTCACAGTTCACAGTTCACAGTTCACAGTTCACAGTTCACAGTTCACAGTTCACAGTTCACAGTTCACAGTTCACAGTTCACAGTTCACAGTTCACAGTTCACAG
>Ga0265293_10011054_pt1 | contig 12414 bp, 9 predicted proteins | sample Munlanlewell138R_FD_192505 | JGI IMG/M metagenome (GOLD analysis project Ga0265293, IMG submission 192505) | Leachate microbial communities from a municipal landfill in Southern Ontario, Canada - Leachate well 138R | ecosystem: Engineered > Solid waste > Landfill > Unclassified | place: Canada... | reverse complement strand
GCATCGTTCATGTCTTCATCCCCCGCCTACCGGCTCCAACGGCCAGGTCGCTCCGGCTTCGATGTCGCCCTCGGCGCGCAGGAGATGCCCGTGAGGTCCTGCTTCGCTGGAGGAAGACCTCCGCGAGATCGACCGACTCCATGCTCACCGGGCCGAGGCGTGTACAGACGACGCTCGCGACGCCAGCAGGTCGGTCAGTACGGCGGAGAGGAGGACGAGCCGCGCAACAAGTCGGCGACGCGTCATCCCGACGGCACGCAACGGTGGTTGACTCGCGACGGAGTCGACCGCATCGGGTGACGGTCCGCTCAACGACGGGCGCTGCTCGACCCCTGCGGATCGCGTGCATCGCTAGAACTCGATCCCTGGCTGTGCGCGGATCCCCTGTTCCTTGAACGGGTGTTTGACGAGCGTCATCTCCGTCACGAGGTCCGCATACTCGACGAGCGCCTCTGGGGCGTAGCGACCGGTGATCACCAGGTGCATGTCCTCCGGCTTGTGCTCCGTGAGCCACGCGATCACCTCTGCGGTGTCGAGCCACTCGTAGTGGAGCGGGTAGGTGAACTCGTCGAGGACGAGGACGTCGAACTCGCCGCCCTCGATGAACGTCTGCGCGCGCTCCCACCCGGCGCGAGCGAGCGCGGCCGACTCGTCGAGGTCCTTGCTCTTCCATGTCCACCCGTCGCCCGCGCCCTCGACCTGGATACCGGCATCCCGAGCGGCGCGGATCTCGCCGAAGCGCGCCGTGCCCGGCTTGATGAACTGGAGGATGCCGACGCGCATCCCCCGGCCACGGGCGCGGAATGCCAGGCCGAACGCGGCGGTCGTCTTGCCCTTCCCGTTGCCGGTGTTCACGATGACCAGCCCCTTGCGGCGCTTCTCACGGCGGACCTGCTGCCGGTAGGCCTCCGCCTCTTCACTCGAACCGGGACCCGTCACGATCGACCTCCACTGCTCACGGACGCGGTGTCCGTATCTCGCCCCTCGATGTCGCCCTCGGCGCGCAGGAGCGCCTCCTCGATCTGGTGTCGTACCTCGGGATCGGGCTCCGCCCACATGCCTCGCTGCGCGGCCTCGAGCAGACGCTCAGCGATGTCCCGCTGCGCCCAGGGGTTGGACTGTGCGAAGAACTCCGCCATCCCCTCTGCGAGCAGGTACGAGCGCGCCACCTGCTCGTACTGCCAGTCGTCGACCACCTGCGCGGTCGCGTCGTACCCGAAGAGGTAGTCCATCGTGGCCGTGAGCTCGGTGGCGCCGCGGTAGCCGTGACGCTTCATCGACTCGATCCACTTTGGATTGACGACGCGGCTCCGGAAGATGCGGTTCGCCTCTTCCTTGAGGTCGCGCACGCGCGGCCGCTCGGGGTCGCTGCTGTCGCCGAAGTAGCGTCGCGGCGCGCGCCCGGTGAGCGCGCGGACGGTGGCGATCATGCCGCCGTGGAACTGGAGGTAGTCGTCCGAGTCGAAGAGGTCGTGCTCGCGGTTGTCCTGGTTTTTCACGGCGACGCTGACCGAGGCGAGCGACGACCGGAACGCCTCGCGCGCATCCACCCCGAACTCCTCGCGCGTGTACGCGTAGCCGCCCCAGTTCACGTAGGTGAGCGCGAAGTCCTCGTCGGTCTCCCAGTTGCGTTCGTCGATGAGGTGCAGGATGCCGGTGCCGTACACGCCGGGCGCGCTTCCGAAGACGCGGTACCCCGCGCGCTTCCACGCCTCGTCCTCGTCGATGCCTTCGGCGATGAGGCGTGCCTGCTCTGCGAGCCGGTGCGCGCGGATGAAGTTGCGGTCAGCCGGCTCGTCGAGGACCGACACGCGGTCGAACGCCTCGTCGAGCAGCGCGATTGCGTCCGGGAAGGCGTCGCGGAAGAAGCCGGAGATGCGGCAGACGACATCGATACGCGGGCGTCCGAGCTCCTCCAGCGGGATCACCTCGATGCGGTCGACGCGCCGGCTCTCGCCCTGCCAGACGGGCCGGGCCCCGATCAGCGCGAGCACCTGTGCGATGTCCTCGCCCGAGGTACGCATGGCGGCGGTGCCCCAGATCGAGAGGCCGACAGATCCAGGGACACGACCATCGTCCGCGAGCGCGCGCTCGACGACTGCGGCGGCCAGATCCTGCCCGACGATCCACGCCGTCGGCGTGGGCAGCGAGCGCGGGTCAATCGCGTAGAAGTTGCGGCCCGTGGGCAGGGCGTGCGCCATCCCGCGCGTCAGCGCGCCGCTCGGGCCCGGGCGGACGTACCGGCCCTCGAGGGCATCGAGGATGTGTGCGAGTTCGTCGTCGGTCTGGCGGAGTCCCGGAATGAGGCGTTCACAGACGAGCGCCAGTGCGGCCCGGACCTCCGGGACGCCGTCCGCGACCGGAACCGCGCCGAGGACCTCCGCGAGGACACTGTCGATCACATTGGGCGAGTAGTCGTGCCCGGCCAGTCGTTCGAGGAGTGCCCGTGCGACCGAGTCGAGCGCTCCCAGCGCGTCCGCGCCGTCGTTCAGGTGCGCCCGCCCGCTGGCCCCGGCAAGAGCCGGGAGTGGTGTCACCAGACGCGTGCCTGGCGCGGCGAGCACGGCGTCGACGTCCACCGCGTAGACACGCGCGAGCGCCTCGCGGAGGCTCGGTGTGGAGCCGTTCCGCAGGCGGACGAGCATGAGCAGCGTGTCGATGAGGGCCTCGCCCTCCGGCGGCAGGCCCAGCGTGTGGAAGCCCTCCCGCAGCGGCGCCGTGCCGACCTCGTGCGTGTAGGTATGCACCGCCTCCACGAGGTGGGCGAAGTCCGTGCCGGAAAGATCCGAGATCGAGTACGGGACGCCGTCCGCGTGCTCGCGGACGTCCCACTCGTGGACGTGATCCTCCGCGGCGTCGGCGTTCAGGAGTGCTTCGAGTTCGGTGTCGAGGTGGGCCGACCGCAGCAGGTCCCAGATCTGCTTCTGGAGCACCGGGAGCTTGGCGGGGTCGGTCCGCTCGATCAGGTAGTACTCGTCGACGAGCCGATCGAGTTGGTCGAGATCGCCATACGCCTCGGCGGTCGTCAGCGCCGGCGGGAGGTGGTCGATGATGGTGGCGTGGATGCGCCGCTTCGCGGCAGCGCCCTCGCCGGGCCCGTCGATGATGAACGGGTAGACGACCGGAAGGTCGCCGAGGAAGAGGTCCGGGTAGCAGTCATCGGCGAGCCCGATGCCCTTGCCCGGGAGCCACTCGAGCGAACCGTGCTTCCCCATCTGCACGATGGCATCCGCCCCAAACCCGCCGTCCCCCGACGGCTCCGCGAGCCATCGATAGAGCGCGTGGTAGGGGTAGGGAGGCGGCAGGTCTGGCTTGTGCATGATCGCCGTCTTGTCCATGCCGTAGCCGCGCGGGGGCTGGATCGCGACGAATACGTTCCCGAATCGCAGACCGGGCAGAGCGAGCGCTCCCGTGCGGTCGACGTAGGGCTCACCCGGCGGCTCGCCCCACTGGAGGCGCATCTCCGCCTGACGGTGCTCCGGCAACGCCGCAAACCATTCGCGGTAGCGCGCGGGGGTGACGTGCACGGGCGCCCCGGCGAGCTGCTCCTCCGTGAGGTAGTCGGCGTCGTAGTGGCCGCGCTCGGTGAGCATCGCCATCAGCGCGTCGGGATCGGGCGGCAGGGCGTCGACCTCGTAACCGGCATCCGCCATCCGGTGGAGCAGTGCGAGGACCGAGGCGGGCGAGTCCAGGCCGACGGCGTTCGCGAGGCGCGCCGCCTTCGCGTGGTGGTTCGTGACCATGATCGCGATGCGCTTCTCCGCGTTCGACGTCCGTCGCAGCCGGGCGAGGCGGAGAGCGATGCCCATGATGCGCTCCGCGCGGTCGCGAGGGAGTTGCCGGCGCACCACCGGCGTCCCCGCAGCTGCGGAATGCGCATCGCTGCGCTCCTTGAACGAGGCGGGGACCGTGATGATCCGGCCGTCGAGCTCGGGGATGGCGACGTTCATGGCCACGTCCAGCGGCGGTAGGCCGCCCTCCGACTCGCGCCATCGCTCGACCGACAGCGAGGCGTTCATCGCCTGGAGCTGGGGGATGCCGAGCCGGTCCAGCACCTCGACCGCCCACTCGCCCTCGTGCCGGTCGTCCATCGAGGAGGACCCCATCGCGAACGCCATCGTGTTCACCACGGCATCGACGGTCGGTGTGCCGTCCTCCACGAAGAACCGGAAGGCCGCGGGGAGGCCGTCCGCGTCGGGCTCGTCCTTGAGCGAGTACGCATAGACCGGCAGCACGTTGAGGCCGCGCGCCTCGCCGGCCTCGACGAGCGTGTCGACGAAGTCGGTGTCGCCGGAGAACCAGTACGAGCGGTAGAACGTGACGCCGACGGTCGGACGGGCGGGGTCGGCCAGCGCGCGCCAGTCCTCGATGCGACCCGACGGCACGCGCGGATGGTAGACGCCCGCACGCGGCTGTTCGGCGGGGTCGTCGTAGCCGATGCCGGTCGCGAGGAGGTGGTCGCAGAGGAAGTACAGGCACTGGCGGTAGTTCTCGAGGCCACCGAGCTGCAGGTAGGCGCGGGCGGCGTGCGCGATCGGGGCGCCCGCGTTCGAGTAGTTCGTCAGCTCCGGGTCGAGGTCGTCGATGCCCGGCATCGCGACCAGCCACGCCGCCTCTTCCTCGACGAGGCGGGCCAGCCGCTCGAAGCCGGGCAGGCTCTTCGCGCCGCCGTGCAGCTTCACCAGCACGACCTCCGCGCCGCGTACGGTCGCCTCGAAGAAGGCCGCCGCGTCCGCTTCGTCCTGGAGGTGCCCGACGTTGTACACGCGCACGTTCGGCACCTGCGGGTCGAGGTCCTCGGCGATGGCGGAGACTGCGAGGACATCCGTGTCGGAGTGGGTGAGGAAGACGATACCGCCGCTCGCTGCGGTCAACGGCCGCGCCTCGACCGCACGCTCGGCAGGCTCGATCTCGATGCCCTTGCCGTCGTTCCGGAAGGCGGAGAACGCCAGGTCGCGCAAGGCTGGCGGAGGCGGCAGGTACCGCTCTGCCTCGATCATCGTCTCGATGTAGTCGTAGAGGTCGATGATCCGCTGCTCGGTGTTCATCGAGTGGAAGAACGTGGTCGTGCCCTCGAACAGCAGCATGGAGACGTTCGCGAGCGGGCACGGCCCGAGGCAGCCACCCATGTTGAGATGGACCTGGTTGCGGATCCGGCGACGCTCCCACTCCTCGTGGTAGAGCTCGTAGTGCCCGGGCGGCTTGCCCTCGGACTCGAGTCCACAGCAGCAGCCGTAGCGGCAGACGAACAACTGCCCCATCTGCCGGTTGACGTTGACCAGCTTGCCGTCCGCGCGCGTGACGACGTTGCGCGCGCGTCGTGCGCCGCCACTTCCGGTGTGCAGTTCCAGGGGACGGGGCGATGGATCGAGGCGATCCCCAGGCGAGGCCGAGAGGTGTTCGTCGGACACAGCAAACCCCTTCCGTCGGGGAAGGGGCGTCACGCGGCAAGGCTCGCCGTCGTGCCGGTCACCCGTCTCCCGCGGGTCGGACACTGACCTTGACTCGGCGACCTGGCTTACCACCGACCGGGTGGATCACAGTTGCGGGACAGCGCCGGATTCGCACCGGCTTCGCGAGCAAGACCAAGCCGGACGGTACCACCCTGCGCGTGATGGCACACCTGGCATCTCGAATCTCGCGGTTGACGGCAACCCGAGCGGCGTGGTTGATTCGCTGCACCGCAGTGACGGGAACCCGGTGAAAGACCGGGGCTGTCCTCGCAACTGTAACCGGGGAGCCACCCCACACACGGCCACTGGGCTTCGGCCTGGGAAGGCGTGGGGGAGGCGGAGATCCGGAAGCCAGGAGACCGGCTGCGGGTTTGTCCACGAAGGATGGAAAGGACCCCGGCCATGCTGGCATGGATCGCGGTTGGCGTGCGCGCCAACCGTCTGCTGCTGTCTGCGTTCGCCTTGATTGCGCTGGTCACACTCGTCGCCTGTAGCGACGACGCAGAGGTGACGCCGACCACCACCGCTTCAGTCACCCGCACGACGGCAACGCCGGACGCAACTGAGACCACGGTGACATCCGCGCCCATCAGCCTGATGAACTGTGGCTACGAGGTGGTCCTCACGGCCCCGCCGCAGCGGGCGGTCTCGATGAACCAGGGTGCGACCGAGATCATGCTGGCGCTCGGTCTTGAGGACCGCATGGTCGGCACGGCGTACCTCGACGACGCGGTGCACCCGGACTACGCCGAGGCGTACGCGTCCGTACCGGTGCTTTCTGACGAGTACCCCTCGCGCGAGGTCCTGCTCGGCGAGGAACCGGACTTCGTCTACGGCTCCTACTCGAGCTCGTTCGGTGACGAGGCGGCTGGCTCGCGCGAGTCGCTCGCCGAACTGGGGATCGGCTCGTACGTATCCGGCGCTGCCTGCGCCGACCGCTCGCTTCGGCCAGAGCAGGTGACGTTCGAGACGGTCTTCGCGGAGATCATGGACATCGGCCAGATCTTCGGCGTCGAGGACCGGGCGGAGGCGCTCGTCTCGGACCTGCAGGCCCAGCTGGGCGAGGCCTCCTCCGCGGCGACGGTTGCCGAAGGGATGACCGTCGCCTGGTACGACGGCGGCACCGAGGCTCCCATGATGGGCGTCTGCTGCGGCGCACCGGGGATGGTCATCGATGCCCTCGGGGGCACGAACGCCTTCGAGGACGTCGCCGGCTCCTGGGTGGAAGTCTCCTGGGAAGAGTTCGTCGCCGCGGATCCCGACTTCATCGTCCTCGTGGATGCGTCGTGGGACCTCGCGGCGGACAAGCAGGCGTTCCTCGCGCAGCACCCGGCGACCAGCACCATGGCGGCCGTCCAGGGCGAGCGCTACGGCAGCGTCCCGTTCTCAGCGTCCACGCCCGGTATCCGGAACGTCTCCGCGGTCATCGACCTCGCGGCTGCGCTCCGTGCTCTCTCCGACTAGCCGTCGTCAGGCGACGGGGGTGGGAGGAATGCTCCTCCCGCTGATCCTCCTCCTCGGCCTGATCGTGTCGGTTCCCCTCGCCGTCACGATCGGGCCGGTCGACCTCGCCGCGCGTGACGTGTGGGCGGTCATCCTCGATCGTCTCGGCCTCGCTGGCCCGTCCGGGCTGTCGGCGCCGCAGGAAGCGATCGTCTGGGAGCTGCGGCTGCCGCGCGTCTTCCTCGCCGCGCTCGTCGGAGCGGGACTCGCCACGATCGGTGCGCTCATGCAGGCGGTGATCCGTAACCCGCTCGCCGACCCCTACCTGCTGGGCATCTCGGCCGGAGCCTCGGTGGGGGCGGTCGCCGTCGTGTTCCTCGGGATCGGCGTGGGGACGCTCGCGCTCTCCGGCGGTGCGTTCCTCGGGGCACTGCTCTCCTTCCTGCTCGTGCTGCTGCTGGCCAGTGGGCTCACGACACAGCTCGTCCCGTCCCGGACGGTGCTCGCGGGCGTCGCCATCGCCTATCTCGCCTCGGCGGTGACCTCGCTCATCACGATCACATCGGCCGACGCCCAGGCGATTCGCAGCCTGATGTTCTGGCTGCTGGGGACGCTCGCCGGCGCCACGTGGCGGGACATGCCGATCGCGGTTGGCGCCGTCGGCCTCGTGGTCGTCGCTGGCGCGGCGCATGCGCGCGCGCTCAACGCCTTCGTCTTCGGCGACGAGTCCGCAGCCTCGCTGGGCGTGAGCGTGGAGCGCACGAGGTGGCTCCTGCTGTCGGCCATGGCCGTCGGAACGGGCGCACTCGTCGCCCTCAGTGGTGCTATTGGCTTTGTCGGGCTCGTCTTGCCGCACGCGACGCGCTTCATCGTGGGCCACGACCACCGGCGGCTCATCCCGACGGTCGCCCTCGCCGGGGCGCTGTTCCTCGTGTGGGTGGACACGCTCGGGCGCGTGTTGTTCGCACCCAGCGAGGTCCCCGTCGGCGTGCTCACCGCGCTGATCGGCGTACCGGCGTTCGCCTGGCTGCTGTGGCGGAGGCGGTTCACATGACCGGCTCCACTTCAGGTCCATGGGGCATGGGGCGATCCGACTCCGAGGGTGCTGCTCACCACCGGTATCCGAACGCCCACCGCCCGCACGAGATGCAGTCGGCGCCATGCCGACGCCGCGCGAACTGCCGCACTTGCGTGAATCCGAAAGGGACGCTCTTGTCCACCTTCATTGAATCAGCGCGATCGCGCCGTCTCCGTTGGTCCGTACTGTTGGTGCTGGCCGGCCTGTTGCTACTCACCGCGTGCGACTCAGACGGCAGCGAGCAGCCCACAGCGACACCCACAGCGACAACGACGGCTACGGCCACGGCCACCACGAATGCGACCGACACGACGGATCCTGCGTCGCAGCGCATGTTCCATCGCACGGTGATGGATGCACGAGGGATCGAGGTCACCTTCAGTGTCGAGCCGGAGGCCATCGCGGTCCTCAACCTCCCCGCACTCGGCGACCCGTTGCTGACCCTCGGCTACGAGATCCTCGCGGCGCCGGGAGCAAGTGCCGTCGATCAGTACCGCTACCTGCCGGAGGGTGCTCTTGCGGACACGGTCGACATCGGTACGAGTCGCGAGATCGACCTCGAAGCGCTGGCGGCGGCGGCCCCCGAGCTCATCATCGCCACGGATCAGAACGCGGAGATCTACGACCAGCTCGATGCGATCGCTCCGACCTACGTCGTCAGTACCGCGGACATCGGCACCGACCGTTGGACGATCATCGAGCAGCTCGCGGATGCGCTCGGCGGCGAGGACGAACTGGCCGCCTATCGCGCCGACTACGTGGCACGCGTGGCTGAACTCCGCCCGCACTTCGATGGCCACACGCTCTCGTTCGCCCGACTCGTGCCGGACGCGCTGCTCACGTACCACGAGCACAGCCCGATCGGCGTCGTGCTGGAGGAGATCGGGTTCGACGTGACGGAGGCTGAGGCCGGAGCGGGGACGCCATCCGGCGGGGAGAACTACATCGTGGAGTTGAGTGCGGAACAGGTGGGCCAGCTCACCGGCGAGTACCTCATCGTCTACAACCAAAACCTGGCGAGTGATGAAGCGCGCGCGCTCCTGGAGACGGACGTGTGGCAGGCGGTGCCCGCGGTGGCGGCGGGGCGGTACGTGATCATCGACACATCCGAGACCGACTTTCTGCTCCTGCCGTGGGGCCGGTACGGCACGATGCATGACCTCGACGTGCTCGAAGACCTGCTGGTCCCGTTGGTGCAGCAGTGACCGACAGCGCCGTCGCCGAGGTCGTGGGCCGCCTCAACGCAGGCAGCCGGCGCCGCTACTCGCTCGGGCAGGCGAGTGGCGACGGCTGGCACTCGGTCCAGGAGATCGCCAGCGATCGGTCGATCCTCGACGGCTGGCACCAGACCATCCTGGAGCGTCGCGTCGATGGGCGCCCTGCGGTGGCCGCTGCTGGGCTTGCCGGACAGCTCTCGGCGTGGCTCGCCGAGGTGACGGTGATCCCACTCGTGTCCGAGGGGCGCAGCTTCGTGATCCAGCCCGCGGATGTCACGCTTCACTGGAATGCGGATGGCTGGGTTGATGCCGCGTCGCTCGGCTCGCCCGCGCTCGTCGAGGCGGACCGGCTCCCGGAGGCCGCACGGGGGATCGCTGAGGTGGCTCGTCCGCTCCTAGAAGCCCGCCCCTCCCAGGGGCGGTTCGGACGGCTGGCCGCGTGGGGGATGCTCGCCGACTCCATCCTCGGACAGGCAGCCGGGTGGGCTCGCCAGCACGGCAGCGACAGCCATGCCGCCTGCGGCCTCGGTACCCGGCTGCTGGACCTGGTGGAGCAGGCGTCTGGCGTGCGGCTGCGCTCGCGAGTCGAAGCGTACGAGCTGGATGGTGGCGAGGTGGCGGTGCCGATCAGAAGCACGTGCTGCCTCATCTACCAGGTGCGAGAGCGACCGGAATCCTCCATCGACGGGTACTGCGACACCTGCCCACTCATCTCCGACGCCGATCGTGTCGGACCGGTCCTGGAGGGTCTGCGGGAAGAGCAACGGCTTGTGGCTGAAGGCTCGGCGAGTCAGCGGAGCCCGCGGTCGTGAGCGTGGAGGCATTCGCGCGGTGGCTGGGGCGGAGGCGGCTCACATGACCGTCTCCCTCGAGGCGCGAGCGATCACCTCGGCCATTGGCGAGAAGATCCTCGTCGACACCGTCTCCGTGTGCGTTGCCCCCGGTGAGTTCGTCGGCATCGTCGGCCCCAACGGTGCGGGGAAGACGAGCCTGCTGCGCTGCCTCGGAGCGCTTCGGAAGCCGACCGCGGGCACGGTGCTCCTCGACGGGCGGGAGCTCTCCCGTTGGCCTCGGAAGGCCCTGGCCCGCACGATGGCGTTCGTGCAGCAGGAGAACGCCGCGGACACGGACATCACCGTCCGCGACGCCGTGATGCTGGGGCGCATCCCCCACAAGGGCATGTTCGACCGGGACACGGCCGCCGACCATGCGCTGGCCACGGCCGCGCTCGCACGCGTGGGCCTGGAGGGGTGGGAGGGCCGTCGCTGGCACACGCTCTCCGGTGGCGAGAAGCAACGGGTGCACCTGGCCCGCGCGATCGTGCAGGAGCCCGAGGTGCTGCTCCTGGACGAACCGACGAACCACCTGGACGTGAAGTCCAGCTCCAGATGCTGGCCTTCATCCGCTCGCTAGGCCTGACGACCATCGCCGTCCTGCACGACCTCAACCTCGCCGCGCTGTTCTGCGACCGGATCGTCGTCATGCAGAGCGCGAGGCTCGTGGCGGATGGCCTCCCCGAGGACGTGCTGACGGCTCGCCTCCTGCTCGATGTCTTCGGGACAGAGGCAGAGGTCGTCCGCCATGAGCGCACTGGTCGCCCCAGCGTCAGTTACATCCGTGCGGCTGCGGTGGAGCAGGCATGAGGACGATCGCACTCGGCCTTCGCACTGCTTGACGCCGCTGCCGGCGAACCGCCGAACGCCGCTCACCCCGTCGGCTCGGACGGCTCGCTTCGCCATGCGGGACCATGCGCCTGCTGACCCGTCGGACCGCCTGTTCTGTGTGTGACACCGTTGGCGCACGTCAAACATTGTTCCCGCGCTCTCCGTTCGCGGACAGGAGATCGCTCCAGCGCACCCTCCGCTCCCCATGTCTGGACAACCCGCGCAGCTGAACAGGTCCAGCAAGCACGAGCACGATCAACGCCATGAGCATGACGCCGGTGCTCACCACGGGGGCGATCATGCCTGAGGCTGCTTCCGACGCGCTGATGGTGTTGAAGAGGCCATGCCAGAGCGCTACCGCAAGCAAGCCGGCGGCGGTGCTGTTGTACAGCCACGTGAGCAACACGGCGCCGAGGGCCAGGCCCGACGTCCAGCCGACGAGCGTGAACACCGTCATGTCCCGAAAGTCGGGGTTCTCGAAGAACGACGGCACGTGCCAGGCCACCCAACCGACGACGAGGATCGCCGTTGCGGACAGCGCGCGGTGCGACTGCTGGAGACGAGGCAGCACGAAGCCACGCCAGCCCGTCTCTTCGCCGATCCCGAACGTGAGCACCTGCGCCAGGGCCGTGAGTGGCAGCCCGATCGCCGGGAGATTGTTCGCCTTCGTCACCTCGGAATAGGCGGGCCAACCGCCCTCGGCGATTCGCTCGGCGACCAGGCCGACCGCGAACATCGCCAGCAGGCTTACGAACGCCAGCACGGCGTAGGGAGAGCGGAGCTTCGACGGGTCGTACTGAGTGAGCAGTGCTCGAGTGCCCGCGCGCCCGTCCACGAGCGCCACCACGATGAAGGCCGCCGCGACCGGCCCCGCAGCGCCGGTGTAATGCCACCACTCCGGCACGTCGCGCGCCCACCAGTCCTGCTCGGTTGCGACGCGCGGCAGCCAGAGCGTCCATGTGATCCCGAACGCCAGCGTGTAGTAGGCAGGCAGCGGGTGACGTCGTATCACGGTGGCCTCCCTATCCCGCTCATTGTCCGGTGTTTTGGATCACGCTCGCCTTCGCGGCGCTGGCGTGGCGGTGGGCGAGGACTTCACAGTCTCGCGCCGCGACGTAGGGCTGAGCCGCGGCGGCGCTGGACCGGCGACCGCGAGGGGCGAGCGAACGCCTCCGTGTGTTCGCCCATGGAACACACCGATCGCACGTGCCGGTAACAACATGCCTCGGTCAGCCCTCGAAGCACCTCCTGAGGGGCTGGGCCCCTAGCTTCGCACCGGGAAGTAGACGTCGGTGCGCCACCTGGCGGGATCGGGCTCGTCCTGCGGGTCCGTGAAGTAGACCTCCCAGGGCGGTCCCGCGACTTCGCGGCCGTGCTCAGCGCACCACGTCTGCAGTGCTTCGTACGCCGGCGCAATTCCCTCGTAGGGGCCGAGGTATGTGAGCGTGGCGGCCGGACCTCCTGGCAGCGACGACGCAACGACAAGATCGTCCGCCGCGGTGAACGGCGTCGCGACCGGCCAGCCGATCTCGATCTCCATCCCGTCGCCTTCCATCGCG
>Ga0265293_10011053_pt1 | contig 12415 bp, 9 predicted proteins | sample Munlanlewell138R_FD_192505 | JGI IMG/M metagenome (GOLD analysis project Ga0265293, IMG submission 192505) | Leachate microbial communities from a municipal landfill in Southern Ontario, Canada - Leachate well 138R | ecosystem: Engineered > Solid waste > Landfill > Unclassified | place: Canada... | reverse complement strand
GCCTGCGGCGGCTTTGGCCTGTGTGGCATTCCCGAGAGCTTGATCGCAGCGCTGCGTGAAACCGGCAAGCGTGGTTTCACCGTTATCAGCAACAACTGCGGCGTAGATGACTTCGGCCTTGGCCCGTTGTTGTACAGCCGGCAGATCAGGAAGATGATTTCGTCCTATGTGGGCGGTAACAAGGAGTTTGAGCGGCAGTACCTGGCTGGCGAGCTCGAGCTGGAGTTTACCCCGCAAGGTACCCTGGCTGAAAAACTGCGGGCTGGGGGAGCCGGTATCCCGGCGTTCTTCACCAGAACCGGCTACGGTACCCTGATCGCCGAAGGCAAGGAAACCCGCCAGTTCGACAACCAGTGGTACGTCATGGAGCATGCACTGACCGCTGATGTGGCGCTGATCAAGGCAGCCAAGGCCGACAAGGCCGGTAATCTGATGTTCAACAAGACTGCCCGCAACTTCAACCCGCTCTGCGCCAAGGCGGGCCGGGTGTGCGTGGCCGAGGTCGAGGAAATTGTCGAGGTTGGCGAGTTGGCACCAGACGATATTCATCTGCCAGGCATCTATGTGCAGCGTGTAGTGCTTAACCGCAGCCCGGAAAAACGTATCGAAGTACGTACGGTGAGGAACTGACCATGGCGTGGACTCGTGAGGAAATGGCGCAGCGCGCCGCACTGGAGTTGCAGGACGGCTTTTACGTCAACCTTGGCATTGGTTTGCCAACGCTGGTTGCCAACTACATTCCCGAAGGTATGGATGTATGGCTGCAGAGTGAGAATGGCCTGCTCGGTATTGGACCATTCCCCACCGAGGATGAGATCGATCCTGATCTGATCAATGCCGGTAAGCAAACCATCACCACCTTGCCGGGTAGCAGCTTTTTCGATAGCGCAGAAAGCTTCGGCATGATCCGCGGCGGGCACATCAATCTGGCCCTGCTTGGCGCCATGCAGGTGTCAGAGCAAGGCGATCTGGCCAATTGGATGATTCCCGGCAAAATGGTCAAGGGCATGGGTGGGGCGATGGATCTGGTTGCTGGCGTCAAGCGCGTGGTGGTGCTGATGGAGCACACGGCCAAGGGCGGAGGACATAAAATTCTTGAGCGCTGTGACCTGCCATTGACCGGTGTTGGGGTGGTCAATCGCATCATCAGTGATCTGGCGGTACTGGATGTCACATCAGACGGTCTGTACCTGGTGGAGATGGCTCCCGGTACCAGCTTTGATGAGCTGCAGGCGGCGACCGGCTGTGGCATTCTGCGCTGAGAGTCAGGCGGCAGCCGACGTCCCAACGCCGGCTAGCTGAAAGGAAAGCGGCAGGGCTGTACGACATCAGCTGCCGCACTGCTCATTCGCGATCTTCAGTCTGTGTGATTCTGTTGGCGCTGCGCCAAGCCATGGGCGGCATGCCGAACTGCGAGATGAACCAGCGGGTGAAGGAGCTGGGCATTGAATAACCGAGCATATCGGCGATATCTACCAGCGAGTAGTTAGGGTTCTCCAGGTAGCGGATCACCAGATCCCGACGCACTTCGTTGATCAAATCATTGAAATTGGCCTGCTCGTTTTTCAGGCGCCGCTGAAGAGTACGCACGTTGACGCTCAGCGCTTGGGCTACCTGCTCAATGGTGGCGCGCCCCATTGGCAGCAGCAGATAAATACTTTTGCGTACCTCGAAAACCATCGAGGGCTCGCCTTTTTTCTGCAGCGAGTCGAGATAGCGCTGTGCGTGACGTGCCATGGCGGCATTGGCATGTGGGTTAGTGGCATCCAGGTCGGCAGCCGAGCAGACGATGCCATTGAACTCGCTGCTGAATTCCAGCTTGCAGCCGAAAATACGCCGGTGTACGGCAATATCGGCCGGGGCCTTGTGAGTGAAGTTCACGCTCACTGGACGCCAGTGCGCGCCGAGCAAGGCTGAACAGAAACGGTGCATGATGCCTATTGCAAGCTCAGTGGATTGGCGACTGTACATCGCTGTGTGGGTGACTACTTCCTCGCGGATGATCACCATGCTGCCGGACTCTTCAACATAAATCGCCAAAGCTTCATTGAGCAGGTGACGGTACTCCACGATCACTCGCAAGGCGTCGCGCAGGGTGCGCTGATAAACGAGTAGCAGGCTGACCTCACCGAAGTCCGACAGTTCGCGCAGCTCGGCCATGCGCAGCCCGAATGTGTCGCAGCCACTGATCCGAGCTGATTCTTCCAGTAGGGCAACGGCGGTTTCCACCGGAATGCGCTGGGTGGAATCCTGGAGCTGGGCCGTGCTGAGGCCGGCTTGTGACAGCAGGCTATAGGGATCGAGTCCCAGGTGGCGTGAGACTTCCAGGTAGTTTGTGAGCACTGCAATAGGGGAGTTTGTGGTCATTATTATTGGTTCCGTTTCTTGCCAATTTACGTCTCATGGCTCTATCCAGCTATCTCTTATAGTAAAAATGTCGTGAAATGAGAAGTTCTTGTTGGCTATAAAAGCTGCTCCGCGGGCTCAGAAACGTAATGACATAATCAGAAAATGGCTGTGTCATTAAATGGCAAGTTGCTGACGCTGAATGTGAAGCGGGTAGTGGGGGTGCTCTTTAGGCTTGGAGTCAAAGCGTACGGCTGATAGCCGGCGTCTCACCGAGCGTAAGGGTGCTGAATGAGAAAACTACAAACTGACGCCACCGTTCTGATCATTCCCGGGCTGCGCGACCATGTTGCGGAGCATTGGCAGACTTTGCTGCAAGCCCGCCTGGCGAAGGTGCGTGCGGTTCCGCCGCTGCAGGTCGACAAACTCAACTGCGCAGCGCGGGTCGAAGCGATACAGGCTGAGCTGGCGCAGATCCTGGGCCCCGTCATTCTGGTAGCGCATAGTGCCGGCGTTCTGATGGTGGCGCATTGGGCCGCTCGTTATCAGCATGATATTCGCGGTGCTTTGCTGGCAGCACCACCGGATCTGCAGGCTATCTGGCCTGACGGGTATCCCACTTCCAGTGAATTACGGGACAACGGCTGGGCGCCGTTGCCTGCCGCCAGATTGCCTTTTCCCAGCATTGTCGTTGCCAGTAGCAATGACCACCTGGCCAGCGTTGAGGCCGTCGCACGGCTAGCTGACAGTTGGGGCGGCCAACTGGTGGAGGCAGGAGCAGTTGGTCATCTTAATCCCTCGTCAGGGTATGGGCCGTGGCCGCAGGCTGAGGAGTTCATAGCCATGCTGGATTCCCAGCAATAGTTTTTCGCACGTTCCAGCAGGGCCCCGGGTGCTGAGTAATCCGGTTTCAATAGTTACCAGCAAAGGGGAGTGACACTGCAAGGTGTCATGGTTTTTGGCCACATCAAAATCAAATAATAAAAAGGAAAAAAGTAATATGAATAAAAAAACAATATCTGCGAGTATCGGCTTTCGTCGAGGGTTACTGGCGTCTGCTGTCATGTGCGGGCTGGGTCTGGTACCGGTACAGGCATTTGAGATAGAGACCGGTAATGATGATTTGTCGATTCGTTTCGATAACACCCTGAAAATGAACTATGCACAGCGGGTGGAATCTCCCAACTCAAAGTTGGCCAACTCCTGGAATAATAATGACGGTAATCGGAACTTCTCTTCCGGTAGCCCTGTTTCCCAGCGCGTTGACGTAATGACCGAGCTGGATGTGGTATTTAAACAGACAATGGGCTTCAGGGTCAGCAGTAACAGCTGGTATGACCATGCCTATAAGAACGTCGGCAGCGCCAACCCGGCCACGAATCAGCTCAATAATGGTACGCCTGACTCCCGGCATATCAGTGGTTACGCTGATCGCTTTTATCATGGTCCGTCAGCGGAAATTCTGGATGCCTTTGTATTCGCCAGCATGGCGGTGGGTGAGAGCGCCTGGCTTAACGTGAAACTGGGTAAACATACTCAGTACTGGGGCGAGAGTCTGTTGTCCTTTGCCCATGGCAACAGCTATGGGCAGTCCGGGCTGGACATAGCCAAGGCGCTGGGAGTGCCTGGTACGGAAGCCAAGGAGCTGTTCATTCCGCGTAACCACCTGTCCGTCAATCTGGCATTGAATAGCGAGCTGAGTGTTGGTGCGCAGTATTTTCTGGGCTGGGACCCGTCCCGCTTGCCGGAGTCAGGTACCTATCTGGGGTTCAACGATGGTATTCAACACGGCGGGCATAACCTGTCACTGATTGGTGGCCTGAACCCCTTCTTTGGTACGCCTGGCCCTGCCGGAGTGCATCAGTACCTGCGTCTGGCCAATGGGCATACTTACAAGCCAAGCAATAGTGGCGACTTCGGCTTGATGGCCAAGTGGAGTCCCGATTGGCTGGGTGGAACCATGGGGTTCTACTATCGCAACACCTCCGATATTTTGCCAAACGTGGCGCTGTCGCCGGGGGCTATCGATGAGGCAGCGTTGGCGTCGGGGATAATTGGTCATTACAACCAGTTCTATGTTGACGATATCGATATCTATGGTCTCAGCCTGGCAAAGAATGTCGGTGGAGTCAGTATTGGTGCGGATCTGAACTATCGGAAGAATATGCCGCTGGTCAGTATTCCGGCGAACGTCAATGCGGCAGCAGCTGCAGCTAACCTACCGGGTTTCATTGCCAACTTCGATGGTGATAATGGAGTGGCCAGAGGTAACACCATTCATGCGGTAGTCAATGGCATGGTGGCATTCGCTTCTACCCCTTTCTGGGACTCTTCCATGTTGATGGCTGAACTGGCTTATAGCCGTTGGACCTCTGTGACCGAGAATAAGCAACTATTCAAGGGGCAGAGCTGGTATCGGGGCGTTGATAAGGTCAGTAAGGATAACTATGTGCTGGCGGTAAACTTCACGCCAACCTGGTACCAGGTATTTCCGGGTGTCGATATGTATATGCCTGTCAGCTACAACGTGGGTCTGAAGGGGCAGTCGGCAATCCAGATGGGGGGTAATGAAGACTCAGGTAGTTACTCCGTGGGTGTTGGCATGGATGTGCGTGGTGAATATCGCTTTGACCTGAAATACGTGGACAACTTCGGACCCTTCGATACCTGCTATCAGAGCGGAGACGGCGCAGCCCCTGGCGCTAACGGGGACTACGCCTGCGAGCCCGGTCAAACAACAGCTTTTGCGGGCACACCTGTCCAGCTTAAAGACCGCGGCATGGTTACTTTCACATTCAAGACCACGTTCTGACCCCCACACAGCCTGACAGCAGGAGATAACCGATGAAATGCATGCATACCGTTATGACGACTACCCTTGCGATGCTTGTTTCCGGAATGAGCGTGGCAGCTGTTACCCCGGAAGAAGCGGCCCAGCTGGGAGATACTCTCACCGCCGTTGGGGCAGAAAAAGCCGGGAATGCTGATGGCTCCATCCCGGCCTATAGCGGTGGATTGACCACCCCACCGGCTGATTTCACCCCTGGCGAAAGCATGCGGCCGAACCCCTATGCAAGCGAGGAGCCTGTGCTGGTGATTGATGCCGGAAACCTTGAGCAGTACAAGGGTCAGTTGACGGCGACTACCGCTGCGCTGCTGCAGCGTTACCCCTCCTACCGATTGGATGTCTACCAGACGCACCGCTCTGCTGCGTTACCGCAGGCCGTATTGGATAACACCCTGAAAAATGCCACCCAGGCCCAGTCTACCGAGGGCGGTATGGCTGTGGAGAACGCGCTGCCGGGCTTCCCCTTCCCGATTCCGCAGTCTGGCGCCGAGGCCATGTGGAACTTCCTGCTGCGTTATCAGGGGGACAACATGGCCTCCAAATATGACTCCTGGAACGTTGACTCAGCGGGCACGCCGATACTTTCGGTCACCGGGCAGTCTTATATCAACTACCCGGTTTATGAAAAGATGGACAAGGTGATCGATGCCAAGGACATCTACTTCCAGATGAAGCTGCAGTACTCGGCACCGGCGCGCCGTGCGGGTGAGGCGATCATGCTGCGTGATGCTGCCAACCCGCTGGTTCAGCCACGCCGCGCATGGCAATACCTGCCAGGACAGAGACGGGTGAAGTTGGCGCCCAGCCTGGACTATGACACGCCCAACCCCGGTACCGGAGGTGCTGGCACTTACGATGATGTGTATGTTTTCAACGGTGCCATCAATCGTTACGAGTGGTCGTTGGTTGGCAAGCAGGAAATGTATGTTCCATACAACGCCTACGACGTGACCTACCAGACGGATGTCAAGCAGCTGCTGACGCCCAATCACCTGTCACCTGACTTCGTACGTTGGGAAAAACACCGGGTATGGGTTGTTGAAGCCAATCTGAAGGAGGGCGCGCGGCATGTGTACCACAAACGCCGCTTCTATCTGGACGAGGATAGCTGGGTGATTCTGGCGTCGGATCAATATGACGCCAGAGGACAGCTGTATCGTGGCTCCTATGCCTTCCTGACGCAAAGCTACGATAAGCAGGTGCCAGACGCTACCCCCTTCATGATCTATGACCTGACGGTTGGCTCCTACAACATCAATGCGCTGGTTGGCCCGTATGGCGGTGTGCGCTACAGCAAACCGTTACCCAGTGTGCAGTGGGCACCGGACTCACTGGCAGGAGCGGGTATCCGCTGATTCAGGCACCACGAATATCGTGAGGTAAAGGGAAAGCGACAGGGCAATCGCACCGGGCGATGCGGAGCAGGTCACCCGGTGTGTTTTGCCTGAAAAGGCACCCGTTAATGCGACGTCCATCCGGTCGTCAATCATCGGAGTCCCCGATGTATTGTCCGAGACATGATTATGAATATCTATAAATGGATGCAGTTCACCGTTCTGGCGACAGTCTTGACGTCACCATTCAGCGCCGCGGCAGAGTTTGTTGATGTCCTGGATAGTCCGGCGCAAGCCAGCAAGCTTGCTCATCACAACATGCTCATTGGTCTGGCACAGGCTGGTGAGCGGATGGTGGCGGTGGGACAGCGCGGGCACATTCTGTACTCTGATGATATCGAACAGGGCTGGCAACAAGCCCGTGTGCCAGTCAGCTCTGACCTGGTCGCCGTACACTTTCCAACCGCGCAACAAGGGTGGGCGGTTGGTCACGACGGTGTGGTACTGCATAGCAGCGATGGTGGTCACAGTTGGGCCCGGCAACTGGATGGACGCCAGGTCGGCACGCTGGTACGGGACCATTATCAGGCGCTGGCCGACCAGGACCCATCCGATGAGCGTTGGGCCGGGCTTGTCGCTGAGGGCGAACGCTTGATCGACGAAGGGGCGGACAAGCCTTTTCTGGACGTCTGGTTTGCCAATGAGCAGGTTGGTTATATCGTCGGCGCGTTCAACCTGATCTTCCGCACCACCGATGGTGGGCAGAACTGGATACCCTGGCTGGAGCGTACCGACAACCACGAGGCCTTCAACCTGTACGCGATCAATCGCGTGGGCAATGAACTGTTCATCGTCGGTGAGCAGGGCCTGATTCTCAAGCTGGATCCTGTTGCCGAGCATTTTACAGCTACCTCTACCCCGTACCGGGGCACTTTCTTTGGCATCACGGGCGACTCCCGTGTCGCTCTAGCCTTTGGCTTGCGCGGCAATGCCTATCGCAGTGTGGATGGTGGCGCGAACTGGAAGCCGGTTGATCTGAGCCTGAACTCAAGCATCACCAGCGGTACGGTAGCGGCGGATGGCCGGGTCATCTTGGTTAGCCAGGGGGGGCACGTGCTGGTCAGTCAGGACAACGCCGCCAGCTTCCAGTTACTGGCAAGACATAGCCTGGGCATCGTCGCCGCGGCCCGTTTCAGTAAGCCTGATGTATTGACTATGGCGGGGACGCGCGGTGTGCGTGCGTTTCCGATGCAGTAAGCCTGACCCAGTACAACAACAGAGATAAGAATGTTATGGGCAATAATATACAAGCGAATCAGATGCCGGTTGTGCGCGAGCTGAAGGACTTCGATGCTCATTCTGGCAATTGGTTGGAGCGGCTGGTATTCAACCACCGTCTGCTGACCATGCTGGTGTGCCTGCTGGCGACCCTGGGGCTGGGGTACATTGCGGCCGGCAAGCTCACGCTGAACGCCAGTTTCGAGAAGATGATCCCGCACAACCAGCCATTCATTAAAAACTACCTGGAGAACCAGCGGGATTTGCGGGGGCTGGGTAGCGCTGTGCGGGTGGTGGTGGAAATTACCGATGGTGATATTTTCGACCAGCACTACCTGGAGGTACTCAAGGAGATCAGCGACGAGCTGTTTCTGACTCCGGGGGTTGACCGGGCCTGGTTGAAGTCATTATGGACGCCAGCAGTACGCTGGACCGAAGTCACCGAAGAGGGATTCGAGGGTGGCCCGGTCATGCCGGACGACTATGATGGATCGGCACGCAGTGTTGAGCAGTTGCAGCAGAATATCGCGCGGGCCGGTATCGTCGGTAGCCTGGTGGGTAACAACTTCAAGTCGAGCATGATTTTCGTACCGCTGCTGGAGAAGGATCCCATTACCGGACTCAGCATCGATTACCATGAGTTTTCCAGAACCCTGGAAGACAAGCTGCGTACGCGCTTTGAGTATGACGGTAACCCGGCTGCGCGTAGTGATGTTGAAGGAACAGGGCTGATCAAGGTCCGGGTAATAGGTTTTGCCAAGCTGGTGGGCGACCTGATCGACGGCTTGATGCTGATGTTGTTGTTCTTTGGCGCCGCTGCGCTGATTGCCATGGCGATCATCTTTGCCTTTACCCGCTGCATGCGCAGTACTGCATTGGTGGTTCTTTGCTCATTGATCGCGGTGATCTGGCAGCTTGGGCTGGTGGCGCTGGCAGGTTATACGCTGGACCCGTTCTCGATCCTGGTGCCGTTCCTGGTGTTTGCCATCGGGGTGTCGCATGGCGCGCAAAAGATGAATGGCATCATGCAGGACGTCGGACGTGGCACCCACAAGCAGGTCGCTGCGCGCTACACGTTCCGCCGGCTGTTTGTGGCCGGATTGACCGCTCTGCTCGCCGATGCAGTCGGCTTTGCGGTCTTGATGCTGATCGATATCCCGGTGATTCAGGATCTGGCGATCACTGCCAGTGTCGGTGTGGCAGTGCTGATCATTACCAACCTGATGTTGTTACCGGTGATGTTGTCGTACACCGGAGTCAGTCCAAAGGCAGCGACACGCAGTCTGCGTGAGGATAACCGGGGCGCTGACTGGCTGTGGCGTTTTCTGGTCCGTTTCACTGAACGCCGCTGGGCTGTGGGTGCGATTGTCGTTGCGGTTGTGATGGCGGCTGGCGGTCTGGCGATGAGCACCCAATTGCAGATTGGCGACCTTGATCCGGGCGCCCCGGAGCTGCGTGCCGACTCGCGTTACAACCGTGACAACGCCTACATAACATCGAACTACTCATTGTCGAGCGACCAGTTTGCGGTGATGCTCAAGACGCCGGTTGAGGGTTGCCTGAAGTACGAAACCCTGGTGGAGGCTGATCGTCTCGGTTGGCAACTGCAACAACAGCCAGGCGTCCAGACCACTGTGTCACTGGTCAATGCGGTACGCCAGATCACGGCTGGTTCCTATGAGGGCAACCCCAAATGGTTGACCATTGCACGTAACCAGAACGTGCTCAACTATGCTGCCCAACAAGCCTCGGTCAATAACCCGGAGCTGTTCAATAACGATTGTTCAATGATGCCGGTGGTGGCTTATCTGGCCGATCACAAGGCGGCTACCTTGGACGAGGTAGTCGATGTGGCTGAAGCCTTTGCCAGCGCGCACAGTACGGACGAGCGTCAGTTCCTGCTGGCTGCCGGCAGCGCCGGGATTGAAGCGGCGACCAACATCGTCGTACGTGAGGCAAACCGCAGCATGTTGCTGTACGTCTATGCAGCGGTGACTTTGCTGTGCCTCGTTGCCTTCCGCAGCTGGCGAGCGGCGGTGGTGGGGGTGGTACCGCTGATGCTCACGTCGATTCTCTGTGAGGCGCTGATGGTTGTTCTGGGCATGGGGGTAAAAGTGGCTACTCTGCCGGTCATCGCCCTCGGTGTTGGTATCGGTGTGGACTACGCCCTGTACCTGCTGAGTATTCAGTTGGCTAACCAGCGTATCGGTCTGTCTCTGGCCGACTCCTATCGCAATGCTCTAGGGTTCACCGGCAAGGTGGTGGCGCTGGTTGGCATTACTCTGGCTGCCGGGGTGGTTACCTGGGCCTGGTCACCGATCAAATTCCAGGCTGACATGGGCATCCTGCTGACCTTCATGTTCCTGTGGAACATGGTCGGTGCGCTGATCCTGATCCCTGCGCTGTCGCACTTTCTCCTGCCCGACAGCGAGGCGAGGATAAGCGCGGAGGATGCAGAGCATACCTCCGTCGCAACCTCCAGGGGACAGCACTCGAAAGCCGTGTTACTGGAACGCGCAGGCTGAACCAGGGGATGGCGCGCGCGCAGCGCACGCCAATACCCGCTTCCAACATTACTCAGGAGTCATGATCATGGTGAAAACCAAAATAATTGCACCGGCGGCGGGGGCGTATGCCTACCCGTTGCTGATCAAGCGCCTATTGTTGTCCGGTGTACGGCATCAGCCGAATCAGGAAATCGTCTACGCCGATAAGTTGCGTTACAACTATCGGGAACTCAATCAGCGTATTCAGCGCCTGGCCAACGTACTGACGGCGGCTGGCGTCAAGGCCGGGGATACCGTGGCGCTGCTGGATTGGGACAGCCATCGCTCGCTGGAGTGCTTCTTTGCCGTGCCGATGCTGGGTGCGGTGCTGCATACGGTGAACATCCGCCTGTCTCCGGAACAGGTCAGCTACACCATGAATCACGCCAGCGATGACTTTGTTCTGGTGCATGATGATTTTCTACCCCTGATGGAGCAACTCCAGGGCGATCTGCCTACGGTAAAGGGCTATGTGCAACTCACTGATGCCGAGCCGGTGTTCACCAAACTGCCGGTCCTGGGTGAGTATGAAGCGCTGCTCGGCTCAGCCGACAGCCAGTTTGATTTTCCCGATTTTGACGAGAACTCGGTGGCCACGGTGTTCTACACCACCGGCACCACCGGTAGTCCGAAAGGGGTTTACTTCAGCCATCGGCAACTGGTGCTGCATACCCTCAATGAGCTGGGCACCTTGGCCGCCCACGACGGGCAATCGTTGCTGCGCTCCCGCGATGTCTACATGCCCATTACCCCCATGTTCCATGTGCACGCGTGGGGAATCCCCTATGTGGCCACGGCGCTGGGGGTAAAGCAGGTTTATCCCGGCCGCTACGAGCCCGATATGCTGGTACGCCTGTTTCAGCGGGAGCGGGTGACCTTTTCCCACTGTGTGCCAACCATCTTGCAGATGATATTGGACTGTGACACTGCCCGACAGGCTGATTTCTCCGGCTGGAAGATGCTGCTTGGTGGCAGTGCCCTGGCCCTGGGTCTGGCTCGCCAGGCCAGCCAGCGCGGGATACGCGTACATTGTGGTTACGGCATGTCCGAGACCTGTCCGCTGTTGTGTCTGACCCATCTGAGCGAGGAGGAGTTGGCACTGCCGATGGATGAGCAGTTGCCACTGCGCATCAAGACCGGTATGCCGGTTCCGCTGGTCGATCTGCGCATCATCGATGGCAGCGGAGCGTCACTGCCACATGACGGCGAGTCGCTGGGGGAGGTGGTGGTCCGCGCGCCCTGGTTGGTCCAGGGGTATCTGCACGATCCGGAACAGGGGGCCGAACTCTGGAGCGGGGGCTGGCTGCATACCGGCGATATCGCATCCATCAATGCGGATGGTGTGGTTGAAATCAAGGATCGGATCAAGGACGTGATCAAGACCGGAGGTGAGTGGATCAGCTCCCTGGAATTGGAAAGCCTGATCAGCCAGCATCCAGCTGTGGCGTCGGTCGCGGTGGTGGGTGTTGCTGACGTGCGATGGGGGGAGCGTCCATTGGCACTGGTGGTGTGTACCCCTGGAAAGAATCTCGATCAGCAGGCGATCAGTGAACACCTGACGCAGTTCGTCGAGAGCGGCCGGATCAACAGGTGGGCTATTCCCAGGCAGATTCGTATCGTCGAGGAAATCCCCAAAACCAGTGTTGGCAAAATCGACAAGAAGCTGATCCGGGAAGCCGAGTTGGCGGAAGAGATGGCCGGAGAGCAATAAAACATGTCGATCAGAACGCTTTATCTGGAGGCGGGTGGTGGCTATGACCAGGTTGTCATGGGTACCAGTGAAGAACGCCCGCCTCTGCAAGGTGAAATCACCGTGCGACTGCGTGCCAGCTCGCTCAACTTTCATGATTATGCGGTTGTCAGTGGCCTTGCCGGGCCCACCCAGCGGCGTATTCCCCTGTCCGATGGTGCCGGCGAGGTGATTGCCGTCGGTGCAGGGGTAACCGACTTCAAGGTCGGTGATGCGGTGGTGTCTACGTTCTTTCCATACTGGGACGCGGGTGAGCCGCATGAGGCCGGTTTTGCTCGTACGCCGGGCGATGGCATTGATGGTTAAGCCCGTG
>Ga0265293_10011052_pt1 | contig 12417 bp, 12 predicted proteins | sample Munlanlewell138R_FD_192505 | JGI IMG/M metagenome (GOLD analysis project Ga0265293, IMG submission 192505) | Leachate microbial communities from a municipal landfill in Southern Ontario, Canada - Leachate well 138R | ecosystem: Engineered > Solid waste > Landfill > Unclassified | place: Canada... | reverse complement strand
AATCCTTGAATCGACGTTGTTTTGATTTCACTATATAGTTTTCAAGGAACTTGTGTTTTTGTCTGCCGTTTCAGCAGCGACAATAATTATCTTAACATATCTGATTTTCTGTGTCAACAGTTTTTTATATCTTATTATACGGTAATTTTAGCGAAAGATTATTTCAAGGATTTAAGGCTACTTCCTTCTAAATTTAAGCCTTTTAATTAAGTCTTTCTTTTAATTGATTATTGCTAAAATCTGAAAATAATTAATATTATATACGAAAATAATATACACTTATCATATGAACTCTGATAATATTATGTTATGTAATTATTAGAATATATTATATGCGAGGTAATTAAATGAATAAAAAAACACGTATTATCCTAATGATACTAATTCCAGCAGCTGTATTACTATTGTACGTGCTTCCTGGGGGAAAAGAGTGGATTTATCAAGCTTCATCCTTACTAAGTTCTATGGACGTTGATATAGTAAAAGAGTATATTCGCGGATTTGGAGCATGGGCTGTAATTGTCTCTTTCTTATTGATGGTATTCCAATCATTAGCTGCACCTTTACCAGCATTCCTAATTACTTTCGCCAATGCGGCAGTATTTGGTTGGGGCTGGGGCGCTCTATTATCATGGTCTAGCGCAATGGTTGGAGCTGCATTATGTTTCGGAATTGCTAAGCTTTATGGGAGAACAGTAGTAGCAAAGTTTACTGGTAATACCGCACTTGATACAGTAGATACTTTTTTTGATAAATATGGTGCTCAATCAATTTTAGTCGCAAGATTATTGCCATTCTTATCATTTGATATTGTAAGTTATGCCGCCGGATTAACGTCTATGCGTTTTTGGCCTTTTTTCATCGCAACAGGTTTAGGGCAATTACCTGCAACTCTCATTTACTCATATGCCGGCGAAATGCTCGGCGGTGGCGCCAAAACATTTGTAACAGGTTTATTGATAGTTTTTGCAGTTACTGCGTTAACTTTCCTAATACGAACTATATATAAAGATCGTATAAAAAAAGCTTAGTTCAAAAAAAAATATAATATAGATATAATATATATAGATTCATATATAGATACTAAAATACTAAAGCAAAATAAAACGAGCATTTGAACCAGTACTTACTGGAATAATGCTCGTTTTATTATTTTCATTTTATTATTTTCGTTTTATTATTTTCATTTTATTATTTTCGTTTTATTTATTGGATAACATTATATCCTTTTTCTATTAAAGTCTTAACAGCTTCTTGTGTTTGCTCACCATTGACTCGGCATAGAATTTGAACTATTCGATTAGAAAGATGAAATACAGCTAGGTTAGTAATATCTAATTCAAATTGTTTGATTATTGATGATACTTCATTCATAACACCTAAGCCATCACGAGCTTCTATTACGATACGCTCACCCGAACTACGTACTCCCATAATATCAAGGAATGCGTCCATTATGTCATTCTGCGTTATAATACCAATCAGCTTACCGTTTTCCATTACGGGTAGCGCGCCAATTTTGTGTTCCCTCATATCAAGTGCTGCGTCTTCAATTAATGTTTCTGGACTGCAAGTTATTACTTTTTTGGTCGAAACTTCTTTGACGGTTACTTTAGATATAAGCTCGTTCAATTCAAATTTACTCAAAGATGTTGCTGCAGACGGAGATGCCTTTCTTAAATCACCATCAGTCACAATCCCTACCAGTTCACCTTTGCTAATTATGGGTAAGCGGTTTATGCGCTTAGTTTTCATGATGTTCATTGCATTTAAGATGTTCTCATCAGGTGAAATGGTAATTACATGAGGTTTCATAAATTGCTGGACATACATTTAATAGCCCTCCTTAAGTTGACTTTATTATTAAAGAAAACTTAGTAACATTAGTCATCAGTTAAATATTCTATGTCAAACTTTCGTTACAATGACTAACCTCCAAGATATGCTTTTTTCACTTCTTCACTTTCTAGCAAATCTTTAGCGTCACCAGAAAGTACGATTTTCCCTGTTTCTAATACATATGCACGATTAGCAATCGATAATGCCATTCTAGCATTTTGCTCAACTAATAACACAGTTGTACCTGTAGAGTTAATTTCTTTAACAATTTCAAAGATCTGCTTTACTAAAAGTGGAGCAAGTCCCATCGATGGCTCGTCAAGCAATAGAAGCTCAGGTCTGGACATCAACGCTCGACCCATGGCTAACATTTGTTGTTCTCCACCTGAAAGCGTTCCTGACAATTGTCGCTTTCGCTCTAGAAGTCGCGGAAAAATCTCATAAATCTTTTCCTTATCCTCTTTAATGCTTTGTTTGTCTTTTCGTAAGTATGCACCTAAATCAAGATTTTCTGATACAGTCATATTGGCAAATATCCGTCGTCCTTCAGGAACATGCGAGATACCCATAGAAACAATTTCCGGTGCCGTAACCTTAGCTATATCCTTATCCTTAAACTGTAGCATTCCCTCTTTAGGACGAAGCAACCCAGAGATAGTCTTCAAGCAAGTACTTTTCCCTGCACCATTAGAACCAATCAGTGTAACTATTTCTCCCTTATTAACTTGAAAAGAGATTCCTTTCAATGCATGAATAGCACCATAATAAACATGGACATTGTTCAGTGATAGCATTAAATAGCCTCCTCTCCAAGATATGCCTCAATAACCCGCGGATTATTCTTAATCTCGTCTGGCGTTCCATGAGCGATAACCATTCCGTAATCTAATACATAGATATGCTCACACACTCCCATTACCAACGGCATATCGTGTTCAATAAGCAGAATAGTTAAGTCAAACTCGTCACGTATCCAACGAATTAATTCCATCAAGCTATGAGTTTCTTGTGGATTCATCCCAGCAGCTGGTTCATCTAATAATAACAATGAAGGCTTAGTTGCAAGTGCTCTTGCAATTTCCAAGCGACGTTGCTGACCATACGGAAGGTTCTTTGCAAGCTCATCAGCATTTTTATCAAGATCAAATATCTTCAAAAATTGCATAGACTTCTCTTCCATTTCCGCTTCACCTTTAAAATAGTTAGGAAGGCGAAGAATGCCTGATAAAGTATTATAAGATACGTGCTGATGATAAGCAATTTTAACATTTTCCAGCACAGTCAAATCGTCAAATAGACGAATATTCTGGAACGTCCTTCCAATACCTTGACTTGATACTTTATAAGGTGGTAGACCGTTCATTTTTTTATCCTGAAATATTATAGTGCCATCTGTCGGAGTGTATACTCCTGTTAACAAATTAAATACAGTAGTTTTACCAGCGCCATTAGGCCCTATTAGTCCTACTAGCTGTCCTTTATTTATTTCCATATCCAGGTTCGAGACAGCTTTAAGTCCACTAAAAGATTTAGACAAGCTTTCAACTTTAAGTAGTGCCATTCTCATCACCTTTCTTCTTGAAATTTAGGAAATTGAATTTCAACTCTTTGTTACCCATAATACCATTTGGTCTAAATATCATTAGTGCTATTAATAATACCGCTATAACCAACATCCGCATTTCTGGATAGTCAGCTAATAGTGCAGATCCAATTGTCATAACTGCTGCACCAATAATTGCACCTGTTGTGCTGCCAAGTCCACCCAATACCACCATAACAAGTATCTCAAACGATTTCAAGAAACTAAAGGTAGTAGGCTGTATAAAATACATATAGTTAGCATATATACCACCAGCAAGACCAGCAAATGCTGCACCAATAGCAAAAGCCATTACCTTGTATTTGGTAGTATTGATACCCATTGCTTCAGCGGCTATCTCATTTTCCCTAATAGAAATACATGCACGCCCATGTGATGAATTAATAAAATTACTAATTATCAGAACACTTATGACCATCAACCAAAAAGCCCAAGTCCAATCAATCGTCTTTGGTACTGAAAGTCCAGTCGCACCACCTAAATAGTCCATATTCAGGAATACTATACGAAGTATTTCACCAAGACCCAACGTTGCAATTGCTAGATAATCTCCTCTAAGTCTTAGTGTTGGTAAGCCGATAAGTATACCAGCAAATCCTGCAATAATTGCTCCGAAAACTAAACCCAATAACAGAGACCCCTGAAACTTAACTACTATCATAGCCGACATATAAGCACCGATTGCCATAAATCCGGCATGACCTATCGCCAATTGCCCAGTAAACCCAGTTATTAAGTTCTGACTTACTGATAAAATAATATAAATACAAACTAGAATTAATGTCATCATGTAATATTGATTTAGTATTCCATTGTTAAATAGAACTTGGACTAGACCATAAACGACAATAAGAGATAGGAGGATACCAGCGTTTTTCTTATTCAATAATTTCATATGTCTCCACCTACACTTTCTCACGAGTGTTTTTGCCTAGTAAGCCCGTAGGTTTAACAATTAACACCAAGATTAGGATAAGGAACGCAACCGCATCACGCCACATTGAGAATCCCAAACCGCTTACAAATGACTCAATTAATCCCATAAACAACCCGCCTATCATAGCTCCAGGTATAATCCCAATTCCACCAAGAACAGCAGCAACGAACGCTTTTAATCCAGGCATAATACCCATCAATGGATTAATTGTATTAAAATAAACACCCATCAAAACCCCAGCTGCAGCAGCTAAGCATGATCCAATAGCAAAAGTTGCTGATATTGTATTGTTCACGTTAATTCCCATAAGTGCGGCTGCTTCTTTGTCATGCGAAACTGCACGCATAGCTTTACCGACACGAGCATATTTCACTACTAAAGTTAAAATAGTCATAAGAATAAATGCTGTAAGAATAATTACTATATCTCCATATTTAAACGTAATCTCACCTAACGGGTTATAGATAGTTTGTGGAAAAACCTCTGGGAAGGTACGTACTTGCGGTCCAACTACAAGAATACCACCATATTCTAAGAAAAATGACATCCCGATTGCTGTAATTAGAGCTGCTAATCTAGTTGCATTTCTAAGTGGTTTATAGGCAATTCGCTCGATAATTACACCTAATAATCCCGTTATCAGCATCGCTATTATAAGCGCTGGGATAAACATCATCTTAAGTGTAGTTGTGCAAAACCAACCAATATATGCACCAACCATCATGATATCTCCATGAGCGAAATTTATTAACTTTATGATACCGTAAACCATTGTATATCCCAAGGCGATAAGTGCATAGATACTACCTAATGAAAGCCCATTGATAAATTGTTGCAATATCAAATCGACGCTTCCCATATTTTCACTCCTATTCGTCTCGTATTTCGCATTTAAAAGAGGGGGAAATCCCCCTCTTAATATATATTGTCTGTCTTATATTCTGTTATTTACTATTAGATCCCTATTTAGGGTCAACTCTTGTAGCAAATGATTTTTCTCCATCTTTGAACTCAAGAATTGTTGCACTCTTCTTAGGATTATGAGTAGCTGCATCAACATTGATTTCACCACTTACTCCTTGGAAGCCAGCAGTAGCAGTAAGAGCTGCTTTAACTGCTTCTGAATCTGTACTACCTGCAGTTTCAATTGCATTGATCAATAATTTTGCTGCGTCATATCCAAGCGCACCAAAACTATCAGCATCTTGACCATACTCTTGCTTATATTTTGTATTGAATTCAGCTAGTGCAGGGTCATCTGCAGCAACGTGGTCAACGTAGTAAGTGTTATTCATAGATTCTTTACCAGCAACGTCAACGATTGGTCCAGTTCCCCAACCATCTCCACCAAGCATTATAGCAGTAATTCCTAAGTCACGTGCTTGCTTAACTATCATACCAACTTCTCCATAATATCCAGGAACGAAGATGATATCAGGATTCTTTGATTTAATGTTAGTCAAAATAGCACGGAAATCTGTATCTTGACCAGCCACATATTGCTCAGAAGCTACTACTTCTTTACCTGCAGCTTCGAAAGTGCTCTTAAAGCTTGCAGCTAAACCTTTAGCATAGTCACCTTTTTGGTCAATTACTAATGCTGCTTTTGATACTTTCAAGTGATCAAGTGCAAAGTTAGCAGCAACTTCACCTTGGAATGGGTCAATAAAGCATGCTCTAAATAACCATTCATTTAAAGTTCCATTTTCATTAACAGTAATAGTAGCATTAGTTCCTGTTGGAGTTACTAAAGGAATCTTATTCTCAGTAACAATTGGAATTGCAGCTAAAGTATTACCAGTTGTCATAGGACCAACCATACCTACAACTTTATCTTGATTAATAAGCTTAGTAGCTGCTGCAGTAGATTCACCTGCTTCAGACTTATTATCAGCACCTACATACTCAATTTTCTTGCCTAGGATTCCACCTTGCTCATTTATCTCTTTAATAGCAAGTTTTGCTCCGTTTTCACCTTTTTTACCAAACTCAGCAGCTGCTCCTGTTAACTCGAAGTTACCTCCGATTTTGATAACTTCTGATGCTGCGTTATTTCCAGTAGCATCATTGTTCCCTGCTGGTTGATTATTGTCATCTTTACCACCACAACCAACTACTAGTGCTAGGCACATAACTGCTACCATCGCGTACATAAAAATTTTCTTTGTCTTCACTTGTAATTTCCTCCCCTTTTTCATAGAACATTTGTCTTAAATAATATTTTTATAAAGCTCTGAATATTCTTAATATTATATTTTTATAATAACTGTGTCAATACACAATTAGTTACTATATAGCTGTTTTTCACTATTTCGCTCCACTATGTCGCTGATTCCTTTATGTCATATCACTTCGATCAAAATACTTTTTGCATGCCTTAATCTATTTCTCTTTCTATATCATTTATTAGGTTTGCTACCTGGTCTATTATAATTTTTACATTTGAATGTCTTGAGAATAACACCGGGATTTCATGAGCAGATGCATATGATTTAATAGTCCACATGCAATTATGTGATATATGTTGAGTCAACACAACTAATACATCACTATTATTCATAACGCTTTGTCCCTCTATATCCTGAACGGAATCTGCGCTTTTAATTTCACATGGCAAATCTAATCCCTCGGTAACTATTTGAATATCACCAAATATCCCAATGGTTTTACCTTGAATTGCCGCAAACTTACCTCGTGGCTCAGCGTATAAATTCTGTTCCTCCATATGCTCAGTTAGTAATAATGTTGTTTGTTCCTCTATACCGTTAGCATCTATATCGTTTTGTATAGTCATAAGCTTTTCTAGCTTAAGATCTCTTAATGATACTAATTCCGATCGCTGCGACTCTATGATCCCTTTTAGTTCTTTTATTTTACGAGTTTGCGAACTATCATTAGTTGATTGTTCTCCCAACAATTGAAGCTGTTGCAGTAATAAATCGTTTTTTATTTGCAAAGATCGATTCTTTTCCTCGAGCACAAAATTTGCTTCACGCTGACGATTATTTGCCTCTTGCAACTTATCTACATTTATACTGGCTTTGTCTAGTTTTTTTTGGAACACTTGCATTAGTTCCTGTCTTTTCCTTTGGGATCCACTTGTCTGTACTAATTTATGTATTGCATCTTCCCTTAAATATGAGAAATAATTAGTTAACGGAAACTGCAAAATCATATATAACAGCAATGTTTTCCCAATCATCTTTTGGTATTTGTGTGCATTCCAATGCAAGTAGTAGATTCCTTGTATGAGCTCCCATTCGATAAAATATTTAACTATCAAATAAAAAACCATTTGCTTTCCTTGCTCATTTTCCTGTTCAACAATATTCCTAATCTGCTTTTTTACCCAATTAAGATAGGCTTTTTTATCTTTTTTAATACTCTTAGGCGACTTTGCGTCTTTTAGGTGCATACCATACGGCGTGCTCATGAGCGCATCTAATACATCTAGCATTTCGGCACCATCTATTTCTTTTATTACCTCATCAAAATGGAGCGTAAAATATGTATAGCATGAATTCATGAACGGCTGTTGTTTTCGATGCAATAGTCTTATCTGCTGTTGAAGCTGCTTTTGTATTTCCAATTGTTCCTGATAGCTTCTAGTAATTGGGTAACTGAGTAAATCGTCAGTAATTACCGGCACTTTAATTGTACCGATCTTATATATTTGATCTTTATCAAAAAATGATGGATCTAAATTGTAATCAGCTGTTGCTTGCGCTTTAAGTCGTATATATGATGGGTATATCAATTGGCCGCAACAATTAATAATAGGCAAAGTATAGATATCTTTAAAAAATAGTACCCATGGCAAAGAACCCTTATCTGAAGTCTTAGTTTCCCTAACCATAACTTCATTACATTCAACTCCACAATTAGGGCACTTACCATAGGCAACTGGTATAACATTGTAGAACTCTAGTATGTCTTTTGCCAATTCGTACATTATTTCTCCTCGAATTTAAGTATGTTAGTACATTGAATATAAGATCAATTTTCTTAGATAACGATTTTCTTAGGCGAACTATTTAACATTTATCTGGGCAAATTGGTTATACCCCGTAACTTGTCCAATAATACGAGCATCGATTCCTTGTTGCTGCAACTGCTCTATTGCATCATTAGCATCATCAGCACTCATACTTGCCAACAATCCTCCAGACGTAATAGCATCACATAGAATATATTGCATATATAACGGTATCATTTCATCATATGTAACAGACTTATTAAGCCATTGATGGTTCGCTTTAGTTCCACCTGGAACTAACTCATCCTTAGCATATTGGTGCGTATTATCAAGTATTGGCACATTATCAGCAATTATCTCAACGTTAACTTCGCTAGCTTTAGCCATTTCATAAATATGACCCAATAAACCAAAACCAGTAATATCTGTACACGCGCTTATTCGATAATTCACAAATACTTCACTCGCCTGTTTATTTAACGCGGCCATTGTCTTGGTAACAGCCTCTGTGTCTTCTGCCGTTGCTTTACCTCTTTTAATAGCGGTAGTAATGATACCCGTTCCGATAGGTTTCGTTAAAACCAGTACATCTCCCACTTTAGCTCCTTTATTAGCCCAAAATTTCTCAGGATGGCATATACCCGTAACAGATAGACCATACTTCGGCTCTGCATCATCGATTGAATGTCCACCTACAATGACAGCTCCGGATTCTATAACTTTATCAGCTCCACCTCTAAGAATGTCAGCTAATATATGTGCGCCTAACTTTTTCACCTGAAAACCAACAATATTCATTACCGTAATAGGCTTGCCGCCCATTGCATATACATCGCTCAATGCGTTTGCTGCGGCAATTTGACCGAACATATATGGATCATCAACTATTGGCGTGAAAAAGTCTAATGTTTGAATTAATGCGATCTCGTCAGTTAATCTATATACACCAGCATCGTCAGCGTAATCAATTCCTACTAATAAATTAGCATCTTCTACGTTAGGTGGTAAATGGCACAATACTTGCGCCAAATCGGCAGGACCGATTTTACAGCCTCAACCAGCCTTACTCGAAAGCGATGTTAGCTTTATTTGTTCTTCCATTAATGTCACCTCTAACGTCTCCTTACTTTCAGCATATATTAGGAGAACTTCCTATATTCAGTAGTTCATTCCATGATTAGTTCATTCCGTGCAAAACTTCCTCCATACTATTAACTACTAATTGAAGCTCTGCTTCGGCAATCGTTCTCACATCAAACAGGATACGTTCCTGATAGACTCGTGGTATTACTGGATTAGTGGTTTTTCTTAATGATTCCATAATATGTGCGACTGATATTCCATCAATGCCCAATGATACAACATATGTAGGTAACTGCTCTATCGGCAATGCACCTCCACCAATCTGTGAAAAGTTCTTCTCTACCTTAATGTCCAGCGAAATATTCACACACTTGTCTGAATCTTCATGTATTTCTTTTAATTTAGACAACTTTTCAGCCAATGTGTTTGCTTTATTTAATAGTATAGCCTCAGGCTCAATAATCATTTTCAATGTCGGAATTTTCTCATACTCTTGTTTAACATAGTGTAATAATGTTGCTTGTAGTGCAGCAACTGTAAATTTATCTATGCGAAGAGCACGATTTAATTGATTCTTTTTAATGCGGTCAATATACTTCTTCCGACCTACAATAATACCTGCCTGCGGACCACCCAATAACTTGTCACCACTAAAAGACACTATGTCAACACCCGATTTAACTACCTCTTGTACAGTAGGCTCGTCCCCTATTTTAAAAGCTTTAAGATCGTATAGCATTCCGCTTCCTAAATCTTCATAGACTGGAATGTCATGCTGCTTGCCAAGCATAAATAATTCATCTGAGCTTACGCTCTCCGTAAATCCGACTATCCGATAATTACTAGTATGTACTTTTAAAAATAGCTTTGTATTATCTGTTATATTACGTTCATAATCATATAAATGGGTTTTGTTGGTGGTTCCGACCTCTACAAGAGTTGCTCTACTTTCTTTCATTACCTCAGACACGCGGAAAGATCCACCTATCTCAACAAGCTCACCTCGAGATACAATAACCTCGCCACCATCAGCCATTTCCCTTAATATTAATAGCACAGCAGCTGCATTGTTATTCACTACCATTGCTGCTTCAGCACCTGTTAATTCACAAAGTAGCTCTTCAACATGCGAGTACCTTGAACCGCGCTTGCCAGTTTCAAGATTTAACTCCAGGTTATTATATGATTGTGCAACCTTAGAAATCATCTCAACTGATTCCTCAGATAACAACGCCCGTCCTAAATTAGTATGTAAAATTACGCCAGTTGCATTAATTACCTGCTTTAGATTAGGCTCTACATCTTGCTCAAGCATTGTTCGCAGTCTATGAATAACGACATCATCTACAAATTCTTCAGGCAACAATTCAACTATTTTATTTCTCATCTCATCAACTAGCCTAGTTGCTACCTGTGATATTTTTGCCAATGGAAATTCATTTTGCCACGCTTTTACTGTTGGATGCTGTAATAGCCTTCCTACAGCTGGTAGCTTTCTATATCTATCATTCATACTGCTTTGCCTCCAGACATATCGATATCCTCTACTTTATTCTCTACTAATTTATGAGTAATTTCAACTATTATCCACCGTTTGTTTGCAAGAATTAATTCATAGACAGTATGAGTGCTAAATGTTGCAAACATATTAGGTTTTCGCATAACTGATAATACTTGTATTTCTTGACCATTATCCACACTATTATTCAACTTGAATTGCTTTATTTGACTTAATGGCAACAGCGTTATAGGTAGATTAGTTGGTATTACAGTATAACTTCCATCTAAATGCCTTCGGTAATAATGCTCAATAATCGTCCGTGTAATGTCCTTGGAAAAGTATCGCAACAACAAAGTCTCTATCTGTTGATAAGAACCCTTTCTCACATCACGAAACATCTTATATAGTTGTTGATCAGCTTCATGTATAACTTGGAGTATTTCTTCAACTTGAGCCGATTCATTTTGCACTGATTCATTTCGCACTGATTCAACGTTATCTTTAATATGCACTAATTGTAATTCATCTACTTTGGTAATTGGTTTGTCGATTAAAACTTGCGCTAAATTTAGATCAATCATTGTTCTACTAGAAACAATTTCAACCCTATATTCTCGAATATCAATTGGTTCTCTATTTATAGTTACCATCGTTACATTTCCCTGTTGATTGAAATCTATATATAAATTCTGATTGCCGATTCTTGCATGTACTTCCTTAGTATTTGCAATCCAATTTATCTCTCCGCCTAATCTTTCAATTATCACACGGATTGGCAAAATCATCCCCGCTGATGTTAGAATTGGATTCACATCAGATTCTAAATTACTACCTTCAAGAAACAACTCCCATACCTGTTCTGGATACTGATTCTCCATTGCCGCAGCTCGTTCATTATTATAAGTAATACTAATAGTAATAATAAATATAATTATACCAACAACACACCATCTTTTAAATACTAACTTTCTCCACATTACAGCCCCCTCCTTTCTATGCTATATTTGCGCTTCCTAAATATACTAAATATACTCACTTAACTAGCAATAGATATTGTTGCTACATCATATACAGCAATTATCTTTTTATGCTGAATTTATCAACTAAAACGGAAATTTTGTTAGTTGCCTATCAAGACATGATTATGTTATATTAATAAATAGTCTATAAAATCTTTCTACAATGAAATGCAATGCTTACTAATATAATTATATGGGGGCGGATAGGGTACTGGTGTCCTTCCCGGTCTTCAAAACCGTGCGTGAGGCTTTAGGGTCTCAGGTGGGTTCGATTCCCACGCGCTCCCGCCAAATAAGGGTTTGTGGAATTTAGAAAAAATAAAACCAAGAGTTAAATTTATAAACACAGTTTCGTTTTGTAATTATGATCACAGTTTGTGTGATTTCAATTATGAAAGGAGCTGTGTTTTTTTGTGAAATTTGATGAACGTCTAAGAAACCAAAAGGAAGCAATTGGCT
>Ga0265293_10011051_pt1 | contig 12418 bp, 7 predicted proteins | sample Munlanlewell138R_FD_192505 | JGI IMG/M metagenome (GOLD analysis project Ga0265293, IMG submission 192505) | Leachate microbial communities from a municipal landfill in Southern Ontario, Canada - Leachate well 138R | ecosystem: Engineered > Solid waste > Landfill > Unclassified | place: Canada... | reverse complement strand
TGATTTGATGTTCATCGAACGGCCCGTTCTGGACTGGAAAACCAGCCAGGGCATTACGACGGTTGTGGTCGGCAATTGTGGTGTCAGCGCCTTCCCCGCTCCTTTGCCGGGCAACTCGGCAGCGGCGTTGGCCTTGCTGGGCGATTCGCCCTTGTTTGACGACATGGCGCAGTACGTGCAAGCCGTGCGCCATCTCAAGCCCATGATCAACGTGGCAGCGTTGGTCGGGCACGCGAATTTGCGCATGGCCGTGATGCAGGACCCGCTGTCCCAGCCTGACGCCGACGAGCAAAAGGCTATGGAGGCCTTGCTGGCCAAGGCCTTGGAAGAAGGTGCCGTGGGCTTTAGTACCGGCCTGGCTTACGAGCCCGGCTGCATGGCCGAACCGGCCGAACTGGAAGGTCTGGCCCGTGTTGCCGCTTCCAAAGGTTCCCTGCACACCAGCCATATTCGCAATGAGGGTGACACGGTGCAGGAGTCCGTCGAAGAAGTGCTGGCGGTAGGCCGTCAGACACAGTGCGCCACCCTGGTGTCACACCACAAGTGCATGATGCCCGCCAATTGGGGCCGCAGCGCCCACACCTTGGCCAATATTGACCAGGCCCGCGCCGATGGCGTGCAGGCCACCCTGGATATTTATCCCTATTCGGGCAGCTCCACGATCCTGATTCCCGAGCGTGCTCACACCATTGAGCAGATTCGTATTACCTGGTCCGAACCTTACCCGGAATGCAATGGCCTGTATCTGGCCGACATTGCCGAGCAGTGGGGTTGTGATCGGGAAACAGCCGCACGGCGTTTACTGCCTGCTGGCGCGATTTACTTTGCGATGGACGACAAAGAAGTCCAGCGCATTTTCAGCCACCCATGTTGCATGGTGGGCTCGGACGGATTGCCTGCGGATGCGCATCCCCACCCTCGTTTGTGGGGCAGTTTCACGCGCATTTTAGGGCGGTACGTACGCGAAGATGGCCTGATGTCCCTGGAGCAGGCGGTCGCCAAAATGACGGCCATGCCTGCCTCGGTTTTCGGGCTGGAAAACCGCGGCGTGTTGCAAGTCGGCGCCTGGGCGGATCTGGTGGTGTTTAATCCCGAAACGGTGCAAGATTGCGCCACCTGGGAGCAGCCCACCTTACCGTCTCAAGGTGTGCAGACCGTGTTTGTGAATGGCGTGCAGGTACATCCTGCCGCTCCGGAGCAGCGGCCCGGACAGGTGCTTAACCGCGCCTTTGCCGCTCAGGCGCAAAGCCTGGATGCGCCGATTATCCCGCTATAAGCGGTGCATTGGACAAGAAAGCAGTCGCCAGGATCTGGGGTAGTCAACCAGAGCGGTGCGACTGCATCACATGCAGGCCGGTTATTGAACACTGGTCAGGAAGGATCGTTAAGGAGACGACATGAGTGTCATTCAGCAACAAATGCCAACGGGCAAGCGCAATGCAGCCATGGTGGTGTTTTTAATTGGCATGGCGATTGCCTTGTACACCCACTTTTACATGCCGGGTGAAAGCTCCCTGTGGGGCTTGACGCCGGTGGTGGTGTTTGCGCTTATCGCCCTGTTGGGTGTGGATATTGTTCTGGCCACGATTGGTGCCATTGTTCTGGGCGCCATCATGACCAGTACAACGCCTATTGCCATGGGCAAGCTGCTGGCCGAGTCCCTGGGCTCGTTTATTGCCGTAGTGGGTTTGATCATTGTTCTGGGCGCCGGGGTGGGTGAAGTGGCCGCCCGTACGGGTGCGGCCGAGCAATTGGTGCGAGCCATCGTGAAACGGATTGGTTTGTCCAATCCAGTGCGTGTGCGTCTGGGCATCATGGTGGCCTCCACCCTGATCTGTGGCGCTCTGGGTACTTTGGCGGGCGGTAACGCCATTATTGCTGCGGTGGTGATCCCGATTGCTGCTGCCGTGCGTCTGTCTCCCCCCGCTGTGGCGGCCTTGTTCCAAAGCGCCGGTTCCGCCGGTCTGGTGCTGGGTCCATTCACCCCTAACGTGGTGACGGTAACGGGTCTGACGGGTTTGAGCTACACCGATTACTTGTTGGTTGCCGGTCTGCCTATGGCGGCCGCAACGTTGCTGACGGGCTGGTTCATGTCCGGTCGCATTCAGAAGATCACCAAAGACCAGTTCCAGTACGAAGAGGCCGCTCAAGGTGCGGCTGCGTTTGACGTGAATGCCAAGGCTTCGCCCAAGGCGGTGCGTGCCGCCTGGGCGTTTTGCATCACCATTGTGGGTCTGGCTGCGGTGGGTATCGCCTCTAAAGCCGGTTTTGCTTACGCCATTATTGTGATGGTGTCCCTGGGTGCAACGACTGGTCTGGCCGGTGGTTTGAACCCACGTGAAATCCTGCAGGCAATGTATGCCGGTGCGGGCAAGCTGATCTGGATTTTCTTCCTGTTCTGGCTGTTCAATCCGGTATTGGTGCTGGTGGATCAGCTTAATGCCTATCATGCTTTGCTCGATTCGGTGCAACCCTACCTGATTGGTATCAGTGGCGCGGTGCTGTGCATGCTGATCGTGGCCTTTAATGTGGTGGGCCATATCCCGGGTGCTGCTGTGGCGCAGATGACCTTTACCGCCAAGATTTTCGGCCCGGTTCTGGCGGCTGCCGGTGTAGGACCTGCCGCGACGGCTGCCGTGATTCTGGGTAGCTCGCAGATTGACTGGTTTGGTCCCTTCCCTTCTTCAGATATGTTCGGTCAGATGGGCCTGGCGCGATCCACTCAGCTCAAATACATGTTGTATAACGGCTGGGCGGTCATGATCATCAATTTGTTGATGTTCGCCGGTCTGTTCATGATTCTGGTCTGAGTACTGAAGGAGAGAGTGTATGTTTACCGTGGGAAGCGAGTTGTTGGATGCGCCGCTGGTTCGTGAGCGCCTGCAGAAACGACTGGAGCCTTTGCTGACCCAGGAGTCCGCCCGTATTTCGATGGCGGTCTACGCTACCGATGGCACTTCCCTGTTTGACTGGCATGCGCAGCGCGTCATGCCGTCGGCCAGCCTGATCAAGACGCCCATGCTCTTGTGTTTGCTGGAGCAGGTGGCCCAGGGCAAGCTGTCGCTGGAGTCGGTTTACCCTCTGCCCGAGGGCGACCGCACACCCGGCACCGGCATTTTGAGTCAGTTGCCCGGCGTACCCAGCCTGAGCCTGCGCGAGCTGGCCTTGCTGATGATTATCCTGAGCGATAACGTCGCCACCAATGCCCTGATCGATTTGCTGGGCATGGATAACATCAATGCCTGGAGCGCCCAGGCTGGTTTGCAGCATACGGACTTGCAGCGTCACATGATGGACATGAAGGCGCGCGAGGCCGGCAAGGACAACTGGACCACGGCCCAGGATGCTTGCTCGACCTTGCTGTACTTGTTGCATTCGCCCGCTTTGCCGGAAAACCTGCGTCAGCAGGGGCTGGATATGCTGGCGGACCAGCGCGAACGCGGTCACTTTGCGGCAATGCTGCCTTCTATCGCTCAACTGGCTCACAAGACCGGCTCCTTGCCCGGTTTGCGTCACGATGCCGGCATCTTGACGATGGGCGAACGCAGTGTGGTGCTGGCCGTGATGGCCGATGGCTTTACTGATGGCCGCACCAGCACCTCTTTATACGGTGGCCAGGGGGCGGGTGTCTTGTCCCGTTTGGCCTTGGAAACGGCCCGCGCCTTGCAGTACTGAGCCGGTCCGAAAGGATAAAAGTATGTCTACGACACGTGTTGCCCTGGTGCAATTGGATAGCGGCCGCGACCGCCAAACCAATCTGGACCAGCTAGAACATTGGGTGCTGGCCGCTGCCAAAGACGGCGCACAATTGATTGTGACTCCCGAGTACAGCGATGTGCGTGGTGATACGCAATGGTTGCAGCAACATGCCACGCCCATTCCGGGCCTGGTGACCGATCACATGGCCAGCCTGGCGCGCCGCACCGGTGCCTGGATTCATCTGGGTTCCATGCACGAGCGCCGTCCTGATGATCATCGCCTGGGCAACACGAGCGTGACGTTTTCGCCAGACGGTGAGATCGTGGCGCAATACCGCAAGGTGCACTTGTACGACGCCGTGGTAAATGGTCTGGAATATCGTGAGTCCGACGATTTCTGCCATGGTCAGCATCTGCAAAATGTGCAGGTTGGGGAGCTGAATCTGGGCATGAGCATTTGCTACGATATGCGTTTTGCCGAGCTGTTCCGTACCTTGCGTGCCCGTGGCGCGAATGTGCTGGTGGTGCCGGCAGCCTTTAATGTGCATACTGGCCGTGATCACTGGGAGGTCCTGTTGCGTGCCCGTGCCATTGAGAACCAGTGCTACGTGCTCGCCGCCGCGCAGATCGGTGGCCCTGGCCCCGCTATGCCTTGTCTGGGCCGCAGCATGATTATTGACCCTTGGGGTACGGTATTGGCCTGTATGCCGGATCACCCAGGCTATATCTGTGCCGATCTGGACCCCGCGCGTGTGCAGCGCATGCGTGAGTCGCTCCCGGCCTGGCAGCACCGCCGGGGTGATCTGTATCCTATTCCTTCTTGATTGTGTGCTGAAACAGACTGGAGTCTGCCATGACCGTTCCCGCGGCCTTTAAGTTTTATCCGGGCACTGCCCCCTTGTTGATTTCCATGCCGCATTCGGGCACCTATGTGCCTTCGGACTTGCTGGCACGTTTCACGGAGTCAGCGCGTCAGGTGCCGGATACGGATTGGCATATTCCCCGTCTATACGAGTGCGCCCAGACATTGAATGCGTCCGTCCTGGTGGCGACGTATTCGCGGTTTGTTGTCGATCAGAACCGCCCGCCGGACAATGCCAGCCTGTATCCCGGTCAAAGCGTGACCGGTCTCTGTCCTTTGGATACCTTTGACGATGAGCCTATCTACCAGCCTGGACAAGAGCCGGACGAACGTGAGATTGCCCAGCGTCGCGAGAGCATCTGGCTGCCGTATCATCAGAAGCTGGAAGAAGAGCTGATGCGTTTAGTGACTTTGTACGGTCGTGTAGTCCTGTGGGATGCGCACTCGATTCGTTCGGTGGTTCCGCGCTTTTTTGAAGGCCGTCTGCCGGATCTGAATTTCGGGACTGCCAATGGTCAGAGCTGTGATCCTGCCTTGAGCGATCGCTTGATGAAAACGGCCTTGGCCAACAAAGACTACCGTAGTGTGCTGAATGGTCGTTTCAAAGGTGGCTACATTACCCGCCATTACGGACGTCCTCAGCAGAACATTCATGCTGTGCAGTTGGAGATGGCACAGTGCTGCTATATGCAAGAGCAGTGGCCCTTTGATTACAACGAAGCGGCTGCCCACAACATTCAGCCCTTGATCAAGGCCTTGTTGCGCGACGCGCTGGCCTTTGCGTCCGAGTCGTAAATTTGTCGTGGCCCCCGGTACAGGCAGGCCGGGGCGCTACACTATCGCCTTGGCCACGGTGGCCGTAGAGCGATTCATTCATGTCTGACTTTTCCCCGCCCCTATTTGAGCAACTGTGCTGTCCCTTGGACGGCTTGCCGCTCTTGTTCGAGGCTCCCAGCTGGCGCTGCCCGTCGGGCCATTGTTTCGATACGGCCAGCCAGGGCTATATCAATCTGCTTCCTGTACAAAACAAGCGCTCACGTGATCCAGGAGATAGCAAGGAGATGGTGGCGGCGCGTCGCCGTTACCTGGAATCCGGGGTATACGAACCTATTGCCGCGGGTGTGTGGCGTGCTTTGATGGATGGATTGGAAGGAGAGGCGCCCTACGCTTGTCTGGATGCGGGCTGTGGGGAAGGCTATTATCCGCGTTATTTGCGTCAGCAGGATCAACAGGGGCAACTGGCCCTGATCGGTTTGGATATTTCCAAATGGGCGGTCATGGCTGCAGCTCGCAGCTCACCAGACATACGGTGGCTGGTAGGGAGCAACGCACATTTGCCCGTGTCTGATGGTGCCTTGGATGCCGTGCTGTGCCTGTTTGGTTTTGCCGTGCCCGATGAGTTTTTACGGGCGCTGAAACCCGGCGGCATTTGGGTGCAGGTGGAGACAGGTGCAGACCATTTGTTGGAGCTGCGCCGTATCATTTACAGCAGTTTGAAGGTCGACAAGAGCCAGGAGCAAGCTGTGGCAGTCGGCTTTTGCTTGGAGCATAGCGAGCGTATCCGTTTTGAGATATCGCTACACACGCAGGAACAAATTACAGATTTGTTGTTGATGACCCCTCATATGTTTCGTGCCAGTATGCCGGGTCTGGAGCGTGTGCGTCAGTTGTCGAGCCTTGACCTGCAGGTGGATGTGCAGATCAAGGTGCTGCGCCGTCTTTAAGTTGGCCCAGCCTCCTCTTGCTCAGAGGGCAGGGGGCATTTCTCTCACCTGATTGTTCTGAGAGCTGATTTCAACACGGTTGCGGCCATTGCGTTTGGCTGTGTAGAGCGCCTCGTCGGCCAATTTCAAGACAGTGCTGTGTTCACGAGCATGGATGGGCCAATTCGCCACTCCGATGGAGATGGTAATGGGCGAGCCTGTGGGGCTGTTGGTTTTACTGATCAATATGCGCAGACGCTCGGCCAGTTGTACGGCTTGGTCGATATCCTGATCAGGCAGGAAGATACTGAATTCTTCTCCCCCGACTCGGCAGACCAGGTCCGTGTCACGGGTGCAGGCTCGCATGGTATCGGCCAGAAAGCACAGTACTAGGTCGCCCACATCGTGGCCATACGTGTCATTGATACGCTTAAAGTGGTCGATATCGACCGCCAGAATGGAAAAAGGCATATCCGTATCTTTCCATTGCTGGAGCATGACATTCATGCCACGACGATTGGTCAGGCTGGTGAGTGGGTCAGTATTGCGCTCGATATCCATGGCGCCCATCTTGCGATTGACGCGTTTAAGGCCCAGTAGCATCGCCAGTTTGATTTGGCGGGACTCAAAGTACCAGGCATGAACCTGGCCGATGCGGGAGCCAGCCTCGTCTGTATCCAAGTGGGGGGCCAGGCGGGCCAACTGGCGCAAAGGTTTGGCAATAAGCATGGCCAGCATCCAGATAAGGATCTGAACAGCGATAAAAAATGGGATGGAGTTGCGCAACACTTTACCCATCAGGCCGCTAAGTTCTTTCAACACGATGTCGGTGGGGCTTTGTACGACCAAGCCCCATTGCACATCCTTGCTGGGGGCAAAGCCGGTCAGCATGTCTGTGCCTTGAGAGTTCTCCAGGGTCAGGGCGTCAATCCTGCCTTGGTTGACGGCATCAATGGCAGGGTTGTCGCTGATAATCTCGCCGATGCGACTTGTATCCTGGTGATAAAGCAGACGTTTGTTTTTGTCGACGACATAGATGTAGGAGCCGTCACGATGAAAGTGCTCGCCTAGCAGCGCATTCAGGCTATTGGGTTCATGTAGATAGATGGAGCCGCCTACCAGGCCCTGATAGTTACCATCAACGTCAAGAATGGGGTACGACAGAAAGATCAGCAGCCGGCCAGTGGCCGACATGTACGGGGAGCTGACCAGGGGGATTTTGCTGTTCAGGGCATGTCGGGCGCCCTCGCTATGCAATACGGTTCCCAGTAGGCCGAGGTTGTAAGGGGCATTGGCCAGTACCTGGCCTTTGGCATCCAGAATTAGCACCGAGTTGAAGCTGTTGTTTTGTTCGTGCAGGCGGTTGACCTCCGCATTGAGCTGCTGCTCAGTTTTTGGGGCGGGGCCCGAGAGCAGATTGGCGCTGTAACGAAGTTGCTGCTGCAAATTGGCAATAAAGGCATCCGTGCTGCTTGCCAGTTTCAGCGCATAGGCCCGGTTCTTTTCCAGGGCCTGATCCATTAACAGGGTACGTTCGGCCCAGTAGGCTCCATATAAGGTGTAACCCATGGTCAGCAGGCTGCTAGCGGTAGCCAGCAGCAAAATCAGCCGGCGCAGATCGACAAAAAACATGAGGATGGGCGAGTGCTAGGATGAAAAGGGCTGGAAGGAGCTGGAGAAGGCAAGAACTGCCCTAATCCATTATACGTAAAGAATTTTTTTGGGGTCGTTTAAATGCGGCTAGAGACCACGGCAAGGACAGTCCGTCCGGCAGGGGGTAACAGCAACGTGTAAGATGTGAAATGGTCTAGACCAATAGACAATTACCACATGAGTATCGCTGGCTGGGTAAATTGAATGGTATCGGCCGGCACCTTTCCATGGAGATCCCGATATGAAAAGCGTAGATAGTTTTAAGGCTTTGCACCAGTTGGATGTCGGCGGGCAGTCCTACGACTACTATCGGTTGGATGCGGTTCGTGGAGATGGCCTGGATGTTGCCAGCCTGCCGTATGGCTTGAAGATCCTGCTGGAAAACCTGCTGCGCACCGAGGATGGCGCCGATGTGACCGCGGATGATATTCGCGCCCTGGCCGCCTGGGATCCTGCTGCCGAGCCCGATCGTGAAATCGCCTTTACCCCCGCACGTGTTGTGTTGTAGGACTTTACCGGTGTGCCAGCCGTTGTGGACTTGGCAGCCATGCGTGAAGCCATGCAGGCGCTGGGTGGCGACCCGCAAAAAATTAACCCCCTGGCACCGGTAGAGCTGGTCATTGACCACTCGGTGATCGTGGACGATTTTGGCAAACCCAGTTCTTTTGAGCGCAACGTACAGATCGAGTACGAGCGCAACATGGAGCGCTACCAGTTTCTGCGCTGGGGCCAAAGTGCATTCGATAACTTCAAGGTCGTGCCACCGGGCACGGGTATTGTTCACCAGGTGAACCTGGAACACTTGGCCCGCGTGGTCTTTACGCGCGACGAACAAGGCCGTCAACTGGCCTATCCCGATACCTGTGTGGGTACGGACTCGCACACACCGATGGTCAATGGTCTGGGCGTGGTGGCCTGGGGCGTTGGTGGTATCGAGGCCGAAGCTGCTATGCTGGGCCAGCCCATTTCCATGCTGATCCCCCGCGTTGTGGGTTTCAAGCTGACGGGTCAAATGCCTGAAGGCACCACGGCGACAGACTTGGTGCTGACGATTACCGATATGCTGCGCAAGCACGGTGTGGTGGGCAAGTTTGTGGAGTTCTATGGCCCTGGCGTCAGCGCTGTGCCTTTGGCCAACCGTGCCACGATCGGCAATATGAGCCCTGAATACGGCTCTACTATTTCCATGTTCCCGATTGACGAGGAAACCCTGCGCTACATGGAGCTGACGGGTCGCTCCAAAGAGCAGATCGACCTGGTGCGTGAGTATGCCCAGGCCCAGGGTCTGTGGCATGACCCGCAGCACGAGCCTCGCTACTCCGAGCGCCTGGAGCTGGATTTGTCCACGGTCGTCCCCTCGATTGCCGGCCCCAAGCGCCCGCAAGACCGCATTGCCCTGTCCTCGTCCCAATCCGCCTTCCGTACCTCGGTACGTGATCTGCTGGGCGATGATGTGGCGACCTATGACGAGGCGGTGGAAGAAAGTTTCCCCGCCTCGGATGTGCCTTCGCACAAGCCGCCAGCACCCCGTAAAGCGGCGGTGACGTTCACGTTGGCCGACGGTAGCCAGTGCGAGCTGGATCACGGCTCGGTGGTGATTGCCGCCATTACCTCGTGTACCAATACCTCCAACCCAAGTGTGATGATGGCCGCTGGTCTGCTGGCCAAGAAAGCCGTGGAAAAGGGCTTGAGCCGCAAGCCTTGGGTGAAAACCAGTTTGGCCCCAGGCTCACGCGTGGTCACTGACTACTACAAACGTGCCGGCCTGACCCCCTATCTGGATAAGCTGGGTTTTGACTTGGTGGGTTACGGTTGCACCACGTGTATTGGTAACTCCGGCCCACTGATTCCAGAAGTCAGCCAGGCGATTAATCAAAACGATCTGGCCGTGGTGTCCACCTTGTCGGGCAACCGTAACTTCGAGGGCCGTATTCACCCCGAAGTGAAAATGAACTACCTGATGTCGCCACCGCTGGTGGTGGCCTACGCCTTGGCGGGCACGATGGATATCGACCTGTACAAGGAGCCTTTGGGGCAGGGTAGCGATGGCAAGGATGTGTATCTGAAAGACATCTGGCCCTCTGCCGCTGAAGTGCAGGACGTGATCAGCAAGGCGATCGCCTCGGATATGTACCGTGATGGTTATGCCGATGTGTTTGCCGGTGATGAACGTTGGCGCTCTCTGCCTACGCCCGAAGGGGATCGTTTTGAATGGCAGGATTCCTCTACCTACGTGCGCAAACCCCCTTATTTCATTGACCTGAAGCGTGACCCCAGCCCTGTCTCGGATATTCGTGGCGCACGCGTGTTGGCCAAGCTGGGTGACTCGGTGACGACCGACCACATCAGTCCGGCTGGGTCGATTGCACGCATGTCGCCAGCGGCCACGTATTTGATGGACCACGGCGTACAGCCGCAGGACTTCAACTCGTACGGCTCGCGTCGCGGTAACCATGAAGTCATGATTCGCGGCACGTTTGCCAACGTGCGCTTGCGTAATCAACTGGCTCCGGGCACGGAAGGGGGCTATACACGCGACTTCACGCAAGATGGCGCGCCCGTGGCAACGATTTACGATGCCTCGCGCAATTACTTGAGTGCCGGTGTCCCGCTGGTCATTCTGGCGGGCAAGGAATACGGTTCGGGTTCTTCGCGTGACTGGGCGGCCAAAGGCACGGTGCTGCTCGGTGTACGGGCAGTCATTGCCGAGTCTTACGAGCGTATTCACCGCAGCAATTTACTGGGTATGGGCGTGATGCCTTTGCAGTTCCCGGCTGGCCAAAACGCGGAAACCCTGGGTCTGACGGGTGACGAAGTCTTCGATATCGAAGGCATTACCGCCTTGAATCAGGACAGAATCCCCGAGAAGGTCAAAGTGCGTGCTGGTGATATTGAGTTCGAGGCCCTGGTCCGAATTGATACGCCTAGCGAAGCGCATTATTACCGTCATGGCGGTATCATGCAGTACGTGTTGCGGGGTTTGTTGAAAGCGTAAGCTCGGCAGCAGGCCACGGCGTGATTTGACACGCCTGCAGGTGCGCCAGTGGTGTCATGCCTCTGGCGCATTTGTGTGTTCAGGGGCCGGCTCTTTTGCCGGCCTTTTGTGTGGGTAAAGAAAAATGGCGAATACCCAAGAAGCATCTTGGTCTGAGTTGTTGTCTGGCCGTAATGGCTTGCGTTCGCTGGCCTTGGCCGGAGGCGTGGCTGTTCACGCGATCAATGTGTACGTGGCGACCACGATTCTGCCTTCCGTAGTGGAGGATATAGGCGGGCTGGAGTACTACGCGTGGAATACCACGCTCTTTGTGGTGGCATCCATTCTGGGCTCGGCCCTGTCACCACAAGTCCTGGAAAAATGGGGCCTGCGACACAGCTTTCTGGTGTCGCTGCTGTTCTTTGCGATTGGCACGACCTTGTGCGCGGCAGCGCCTTCCATGCCTTTCCTGCTTTTTGCCCGCACGATTCAAGGATTGGGGGGCGGCTTGTTATTGGGTCTGAGCTACTCCTCGATCCGGTTGGTGTTTGAAGAGCGGCTTTGGCCGCGCGTGATGGCCCTGGTGTCCAGCATGTGGGGCGTGGCGACCTTGTCGGGACCGGCGATTGGCGGGGTGTTTGCCCAGATGGGCCAATGGCGTCTGGCCTTTTGGAGTGTCCTGCCGTGTGCCGCTTTGCTGGCGATTCTGGTCTGGACCCAGTTGCGCGATGCGCGTGCCCCTGAAACGCGTCAATCCGGTTCGACCTTGGGCAAGGTCTTGCTGCTGACCGCCTCGGTACTGGTCATATCGGCAGGTAGCCTGTCCACGTCGTGGATGATCAATCTGGCCGGTGTCGTGGGTGGCGCGATTCTGGTGTATCTGATGGCGCGTGCCGACAGCAGGTCCACCAGCCGCCTGTTTCCGCAGGGCACCTATTCCATCAACACCGCCTTGGGGAGTTTGTACGCCGGTATTGGCTTGGTCAGTGTGGCGGTGGCAACGGAAATCTTCATTCCGTATTTCCTGCAGATCATCCATCACATGAGCCCGCTGAAAGCCGGCTACCTGACCGCCTTGATGTCCGGTGGCTGGACCTTGGGTTCGATTGCCAGTTCCAGCCGTGGGCTGAAAACCGGGGACAGATTGATTATTGCCGGGCCTGTGCTCTCGGGCTTGTCGCTGGCTGCCCTGGGCGTGTTTATCCCGTGGGAGGGTTTGAGCGAAGGCAGGGATTATTCCTGGGCCTTGTACCTGTCCTTACTGGGCGTTGGAATAGGGATTGGTCTGGCCTGGCCGCACCTGCTGACACGGGTCTTTCATTCCGCGCCCAAGGGCCAGGAGAATATTGCCTCGGCTGCCATTACGACCTTGCAGCTGTTTACGATGGCCTTGGGGGCTGCATTGGCCGGGATCATCACCACGGCCTCGGGCTTTGCAGACCCCGGTGGGGTGCAGGGCGCACGCCAGTCAGCGCAGGCTCTGCTGTGGCTGTTTGCTCTGGCGCCCCTTCTTGCTGCCTTCCTGTCC
>Ga0265293_10011050_pt1 | contig 12419 bp, 13 predicted proteins | sample Munlanlewell138R_FD_192505 | JGI IMG/M metagenome (GOLD analysis project Ga0265293, IMG submission 192505) | Leachate microbial communities from a municipal landfill in Southern Ontario, Canada - Leachate well 138R | ecosystem: Engineered > Solid waste > Landfill > Unclassified | place: Canada... | reverse complement strand
ACCAATACCGTTTGCAAAAAGGGTTCCAACCCAGGCAGGAGAATTAATCATTCCTAACAATGCTGCTGTGCCATCAACAAAAATCGCGCCTGAAAACTCTTCAAAAAACTCAATAAAAGCCCCGCCTACAAAAAGCGTAAACCAGAATACTGCATAAATTGCAACAAAGAAGATAGGAATACCTGCAAATCTGTTTAAAACAACCTTATCAATTGAATCACTTACTTCCCTGCTGTCAGGTTTCCTTGTAACAACCTTTTTAACAATACCCTGAATAAAACCATACCTGTAATCTGCTATAATAATATCAGCTGATTCATTCAAAAATGATTCCATCTGCTTTCTGCATTTTTCTATCTCTTTTTCAGTAATATCAGTATTGGCAGTTACAGTTTTTATAATATTAAAATCATTCTCTATAAGGCGCAAAGCTATCCATCTTTCATCAGCTCCTATTTGACCAGTAACACCTGAAAGACGACTTTGCAATAAATCAATTATATTCTCAACCTCATTGGGATATTCAACCTTTCTTAATGACGGTTCCACATTCCCTATATGTTTTACAATTTCTCTTTTCAGCTTTTCAATATCATTTTTTAAAATCGCAGATGAAGCTATTACTTCAACTCCAAGCAAAGATGAAAGAGCCTGAACATCAATTTTTCTATCCTGCTTTTCAGCCAAATCAATCCTGTTTAAAACAACAATCATGGGAATTTTCATTTCAAGAAGCTGAGTAGTAAGGTAAAGATTTCTTTCAAGATTTGCAGCATCAACAATATTTATAACAAGATCAGCTTCCCGGCCTAAGAGATACTCCCTGGGAATCTCCTCCTCACCGGAAAAAGCTGACAATGAATATATTCCGGGAAGATCCACAACCTTCACATCTCTCCCCATAAAACCTTCAAGCTTTTCTACTGTAACGCCTGGCCAGTTTCCTATGCTTTGGTTTCCACCTGTGAGACCATTAAAAACAGTTGATTTCCCACTGTTTGGATTACCTGCAAGGGCTATAATTTTCTGCTTCATTGTACAATAATTCTATCTGCCATAGAATAGCCAATCACAACCCTTGTGTCATTGACCTTAACCACAACCGGACCTTTCCTCTGAGAGGACAAAATCTCAACTTCATGACCTGGAAGTATTCCCATGCACAAAAGCTTGTCTTTAAACCTTTCACCGCCTAAAAGCTTTAAAACTTTTACCTTTGTTCCAGGTTTTATATCAGTCAGGGGTTTTTCTTTAATTAAATTTAAATGATTCATAAAAACCTCGTCAATAGCTTAAATAAATAAAAATTAGACACGGCTAACTTAATTAAATAATAGTATAAAAATTGTCAAGAAAATATTGTTTTTTTTAATAGTCCTCTTAAAAAAATTAATTATAATCAACCTGACTGCTTTATTATAATTAAAGCCTCAAAACTTAAACTAATACATCTTTTCAAAACCAGATTTTTTTCCAATATTTTATACTTGAATAAAATTGCAGCTTAAAATATATGTTAATAAAATAAAATAAGGGGTTTCCCATGGCAGCAGGACTTATTGTTGATGACTCAAAATTTATGAGAAGAATTATTTCTGACATTATTACTTCCGGAGGCCACACCATTGCAGGTGAAGCAGATAATGGTCAGGATGGCATAAACCTTTATACCTCATTAAAGCCCGATTTTGTTACAATGGATATAACCATGGGCGGGAAAGATGGAATCAATGCTGTTAAAGAAATAAAATCCAAATATCCTGATTCCAAAATAATTGTTATAAGCGCACTAAATGAAAATACAATCAAGCTCAATGATGAAAATATTAATGCTGATGCATATATAACAAAGCCTTTTAACAGTGAAACCCTGTTAGACCTTATAAAAAAAATTCTTTAATATAAAAAACAATGTCTGGAGAATTTTTAAAACTTTATACACTTGATAGCCCGCCAGATAACGTCTATTTTCTTGAAAAAGGAAATGTCTATTTTTATGCCTCCAACATGGATAAATACTCTATTAAGGGAAATAATCTTATAATAGGATCAACTGAAATAATTCTTACTCATATGCTCTCAATGTCCACAATGCGTATGGAAACCGCTATAACACCCTCTAATAGCTCCATAAAAAAAATATCCGTAAAAAAATTTCTCCAGGGCATGCAATCCTTCTCATTTTTGATGAATACATCAATTGTACTTGCCCAACAGGTGCTTTTGACAAACCGGGTTATTAATAAAAACATTAGTTCCCTTAAAGGAGTTGAAAAAATAATTAAAGACCTGGCAATTTCATACTACAAAGCTGTATATGACCTTGAATCTGAATATCAAAAACGCAAGCTCCCATGGCTCAATGATATTTTAAAAAAACACCAGAATACCCTTACTTTCAAAAGGGGAGAGGCATTCAGCAAATCCCAGCAATCAATCACTGTTGAAACCTCTAATCAGCTTTCAGAAAATCTGGTGGAATATCCCAGAGGATCTCTGATATGCGAAGAAGACACAAAAGGCGAGGAAATGTATATTCTACAGACAGGATCAATTGACGTGGAAATTAAGGGAAACAAGGTTGCTACAATTGATCAGCCTGGAACGGTTTTCGGGGAAATGGCTCTTCTTCTTAATGAACAAAGAACCGCAACTTTACGAGCCAATAACAACACTGTGATTTCAGTTATAGAGAAAAAAAGGCTTCGTGAAATTAGTGAAAAACAAGGAGACCTTTTAACCAGCATAGCCCTTTCCCTGGCTCAAAGACACTATTTTAACATTATTAAGATTAACACAGTAAACAGGGCTCTTCTTGAAAAAACCCTGGAGAATCCGGATAATGACCCCTATAAAAATTCGGGGCAGATTGATAAAATCAAAACTGACATAAACAGACTTAAAAATGAAATTAGTGAAGCTGCATACAAAAAAGATGCTGAATTTTTAAATCCCATAATTAAAATACTCAATTAATTACTTCAAAGTTTTAAGCCAGTTAAGCTCTGCTTTCAAATGATGCTCAAGATAGGTATGGATATGCCTGTAAGAATTATTTTCAGATGAAGATTTTTCAATCTTTTCTTTTATACCTTCAATTTTTTCTTTAATAAGGGAAAGGCGCTCTTCAAGAAACTGTTCCTTCTGCTCATCTGAAAGAAAATCAAGAAACATAAGGACAATATCAACATCAAAATGGATAAAGGTGCTGTCAAAATACTGTTTCAATAATTTTTTATAATACTTTTTCCCAGCAGGAAGAATTTCATAAACATACCGCTCAGGATTACCACTCTCTTTTTCAGTTCCAACCCTTTTCACCCATCCGTTTTCAACAGATTTCTTAATAGCATAGTAAATAGAACCAAATTTAATATCTACATAATCTTCCAGTCTTTCAACTATCTTTTTTTTAATTTCATAACCGTAGAGATTCCCACCCATCAACAGGCCAAGAATTGTAATTTCGATCTTCATTGCTGACTCCTGAAATTTGAAATTTGTTTACCACTATATTATAAAAATAACTAATTTATAATATATTATAATTTTTTTATTAAAAATAAAAAAATTCACTATCTGATTATCTAATCTTAAACTTAGACAATAAATCACTTTTAAACAATATTATATTAAATATTTTACATTAAAAATAAACAAAAAGCAATAAAAATGCAAAATTAATTTCAAAAACAATTTATTTTTTAACATTTTTTTATATAATTGTATTAACATACATACAATTCCCTGACATTTTCAAACAGATACAAATATCAGCTTAAACTTGAATATTATCTGGACATTTTTTATAGAGCTGATAAAGTATTGCTCTCTATTGAATAATCCTGGAGGATTTAATGAAGCCTGTTAAATTTTTAAAAAGAATCCAAAAAGGCGATGAGCTTACAATTGCTGCATTAGGCGATTCCTTTACATATGGATGGGGAGTTACAAAGGGTTATATATGCTGCCTCAGAGAAATGCTTTCTGAAAAATATCCTTTAGCCAAACTTAATCTTATCAATGGAGGAAGCCCCGGAGATTCAGCCCGTGGAGGAATGTACAGGGTATGGCAGGATGTAATCCGCCACAACCCTGATCTGGTAATAATCCAGTTTGGCCTCAATGATCTTTATTCAGGCTTTACCACTGATGAATTTTATCAGAATCTTACCAGGATTGTAAAAGAAATTCAGGAAAAAACCGAATCCGAAATTATCCTGGTAACATCAACTACTGTTGAAAACAAGGAGCAGAATAAGATTATTTATACTTTTTATGATCGCATAATTCAATGCGGAAAAGAGTGTAAAGTTCCGGTTGTGAAGATTCATGAATTCTGGGAAAATCGAATTGCCATGGGTTCCAGCCTTCCCTTTCTTGTGCAAAATGACGGGATTCATCCAAATGAAGCAGGACATTTAATCATGGCTGAAGCTATTATGGAACTATTCTAATATTTTTTTATTACTGCTTAATAATGTTCTCTATCTTTTTTTTATCTATTTCAGAAAGGTTTATAAATTCAATACCCATGCCTGATTTCCCATCTTCAACCTCATCCTCTCTAAGCCATCGAACAAGGCCTTTTACTTCAATATTTTCACCTTCAGGAGAATTTATTGAAAGCTTAACCTCTGATCCGCTTTTAAGAGGTTCAGGAGTAGAAATAAAAATTCCACCACTACTCAAATCAACAGTAGAACTATAGCTTATTAGCTCTTCACTTATAACCTCTGATTTAATTTGCTTTTTTACTCTTTCCTCTTTACGTTTATCTGATGACATATTTATTAACCTCTCAAATAGTTTTATATGTAATTTTTCAAAAAAACAAAAAAATAAGTTTAAAATTGAACTATATCTCAAGCATATACGTATTGACAAATTTTACAATCTTTTTTTTCCTAAATAACAGGCTATAATAATATTTTAAAGATGACATCACTAATGACAAATAAAAAAATAAGGCTTTTTTACCTAAGAAAAAAGGTTCTATTTCCTCACTGTACCATAACTGTAACTTTAAGAAAATCAAAATTTTCATCTGCGCTTAAAAAAGGCGAAAAAATTCTGGTTTTCTCAATCAGATACTTTTTTGATATTTTCTTTTTAAGAAAAAGAATATCAACCCTTGCTGAAATATCAGAGATTACAGAAACCAAAAGCCATATAAAACTACAGCTCAAAGGAATTGCCAGAGCTCAAATTACAAAAAACAAGGGACTCCACTTAGCTGAATACCACATAATTGAACCTGATCCTGAAACAAATAAAAACAGTAAAATTGCAAAAGAGCTACGCATAAAAGCCCAGGAGCTTATTTTTATTATAAATGTTAATGAATCAGACAGGCTTATTGGGCTTATAAACTATCTTGTTGACGTAAGCCAGATTAGTGACTTCATAGGAAATTATTTTGTTCTTGATTATCAATTAAGACTGGAGCTGTTAAATGAAAGCAATGTTAAAGAAAGAAGCTCAAGGGTTCTTGCAAAGCTTCAGGAGCTTATAGAAAAAATATCTGAAAAAAAGGATTAACCCTTTATGATAAAAAAAACTTCCGGCAATGATGCCTATTACACAATTAAATGGTCACGGGTAATAGAATATGATAAATACAGCGCCACAAGAATAATTCCCGAACTGTCAGGCATTGTTCGACTTATGCATAAAAAAAACAACAGGTACAAAGATGTTCTTTTATACGCCTGCTGGAGAGATGGCTGTCGCGTTGGATTAAAAAAACTCATGGATGACCTTGTTGATCAGCATAATGATATTAGAGAAAAACTTATGGAAGACGATGTTTATTACTGCTTCACTATAATAGACACTAATCCAATGGATATGCAGGACATTATGTACTGGCTCATAAAGGAGTACAAACCAGCTCTTAATGATATAAAAAACTTTGATGATTCAAAAAGATATAGAAACATCAATATGAAAGAAGAAAATCCTCCTGAAATTTAAAAACAGTCAGGAAGCAATGGCACTAGACATTTTAATATCATCCATTGTATAAATATGCGTAACATTATATTTAATCAAAAAAAATTCAAGAATATACTTGAGCCTTGCACACGCATCAAGTGGTAAAGATAAGGCTGAATCAGACTGTGCTGAAAACTGCTGAACCCTTTTTACATTAAGACACTTTTTCTCCCTGTCATAAATAAAAATATCTTTTTGAAATAAAAGAAAAGCTCTATACACTGCTTCCATAATAGACTCAGACTCAACAAGATTAGCCATGTAAAGATTGGTGTCAGAATTATGTATATTTCTGGTAAAAAATTTAAGCATTCTTAAAACAATTTCATAAGCAAGATGTTCATTTATCAGCTCAACTACTCTCTCTTCAAGCTCTATATCATGCATTCTTTTAAAGGGATATGCCATGTGGATAATATGAAAATACCCTGTTTGAATTCTAAAAAAAACAAAATCAAGAAATCTGTCAATAGCATCCTTTCGCATAAAATGCTGCTCAACATAGGTTGATTCAATAAGTTTTTCAGCTACATCCTCCAGCTTTTCATTTTTTATTATTTTTTCAAAATTAATTAACTGGCTTTTTTCCGGATCAATGCTATCAAGTGTATCAAACTTTAATGATTTTCTATCCATATTAAATCCAAAATATTAAAATTGTTTTTTTATTCCAAGAACCAGTTCCCGTTTAAATGAACCTGAATCATTATAATCATAAGCGCTTTTAATTGATCCCATAATAGCATAATTATAAAAAGACAACTCAACCAAAGAAAAAAATATCATTTGAAAATTATTTTTTTTCCTGTAGCCATCATAAATCAGATAAATAAACAATCCATTTGTAGCAAATGAAAACAAACCTAACATATAATTTTCTGTATAAACATATCCCAAACCTGGTACAAGAGCAGATGCTACTGCTGCTTTAAGAGGACTTTTTTGAACCTTTTCCTGCTCATATTTAATTTTATTTGAAAGGCTTATTGCTCTATCAGTATAACTTCCTTCAGGAAAAATCTCTCTATAATAACCTATAGCATTTTGTGCTTCATTGTAATCTTCGGACAAAGCCCTTGCCAGACATAAGTAAAATAAGGAATCCTCATAAAAATACCCTTCTTTATAAATATAATTATACTCTAAAAAATTATTCAGCGCAAATGCAGTAGAACCACTTGCAAGTCTCACCATTCCAAGATAATGCAGCCCCTGTTGCCCGTAATAGGAATCTGGAAAAAGATTAAAAGTTTCCTGAAAACTGTTTATAGCACCACTATTATCCCCGCCCCTATATGAAGCCATGCCTGAAAGAATAAGGCTTTCGCCATACCTTTCACCAGATGGATAGAGGTAACGATAACGCATTGTTTCAGTTATTGTATTATAATATTCCCCTCTTTCAAAATGGCGTAATGCAGTATTCATCAAATGATCTCCGGAAGCATGAAGCATGAGTGGTAAAAATAAAAAAACTGCAGTTAAAAAAACTCTCATTTAAAAACTCTCTCTACAGAGCAATACTTTTCAGGGTTAAAAAACTCCTCATTAAAACCGGCAGATTCCCTCCAGGTTTTTAAAGCTGCCTTATTCGCCTTTGATGCAGCATTATATGCCCCGTAAATATTTCCTGCATAAAAAAGCCCTGAGAAAAAAAACAGGGAATATGCACTCCCCCTTTCATCTTTCTTCTGAAAATAAATCCCGCCAGCTAATGTTGCAGCAACTGAAATAAATGAAAGAATACCTGCTGAAATAAAACCTGAATAGATCTGCCCTGAGCCTGGAACAATAGCAGACATTACTGCTGCACCAGGTACTGATACAGTTGATATATTTTCCCTTGCAAGAAGCTCCTTTCTCATGCCTGTAAAATTATAATCATCTTTTAAAAAAGGATCTGCAGCTGAAATTTCTATTTTAATGGACTCAATATCATCTTTAAACACAAGAGGATGCATTCGCCCCTTAAATAAATCAAACCTGTAATTTTCTTCAACACTTCCATAGGTAAAATCCTTTAATACTTCAAAGCTCATTTTCTCATTCTTTAATTTTAAACAGGAAGCAGATACCAGAAGAGCTGCTGGTAATTTCATTTTTTCATTTTCCAGGTCAGGTTTATAATAATTAACCACAGTCTTGTACTGCTCGCCCATATAATAGGCTGAATAAATACAGTAATCAAGGGCTTCGTGGGTATAAAAATTCTGGAGCCTCACTGCCTCTGCAATAAAATCAAAGTATCTTCCCTTGCTATAAAGTTCTTTAACAAAGACCTTCTGTTTTTCCACAAAACCATTCTCCTCTGAAAAGAGCATGGAAGAGCTGAACAATATGAAAAAAATTATAATTACAGATTTTTTCACTCCCCAAGCACCTCATCAGGTACAGGGTCATTATCCAGGTAATAAAAGGGGTTACATCTTAAAAGCCTGTCACCAGCAAGCAATGAGCCAGCAAAAGCCCCATGCTTAATAACAGAACCCCGTGCATAAGCACTGCAAACAGGGGTGTGGTGGCAATTAGGCCCATCCTGCGGGGAGATTACAACCTGAAAAAAACGCAGCAAAAAATAGGCGCCGCCCTGAAAACCGTTATATACAGGGCTATCTTTGCTTTTATGTTTATCACAGATATTCAGGTTTTCATCTGCCACATTGACTTTTTTTTGCCATGGAGCAAACTCTCCATGTATACCTGTATTTAAAATAAAGAGCAGGAATAATACTGATAGAATTTTTTTATTCATATTTTCTCTGTAATTATATAAATGTAACTTTTAATATAACCTTATCAATCCTGATTTTAACAGTCTCCGGATCTTACTCAACCATAAAAAAAGAACTTTTTATAACCTCTCCATTACGATAAATTCTTATCCTGTTTTCACCTCTAACCGGATCTACTACAGTTTTAACAGTTCCCTTTAAAGGTATAGCATTATTATTATTTATAGAATAGGAATAATTTCCATTAGTGCCATTCCTGTTACTTAAAAATATTACAACAGGTATCTGCTGATTTTTTAAGGGAATAGTAGGATCAATAACAAAGGACTCTCCCATTGCTGGTGAAACTATTTCTGCCTCTTCTTCTCCTATTGACGATAATGCATAAACCCCTGATCCTGCACACCCTGAACATTTACCATCAAGCGTTTCATCAATTTCAAGTGGCTCCATAAAATACCTGCAACCCATACCTGCTTCAAGCCCTGTTGCCCTGCATATTTTAACCATTCTGAAATTATCAGGAATATTAAAAACAGGATGCTCCCTGCCTGTAACATGCCTTATTACCTGCTGAAAAATTCTCCCTGCACCCCAGGCACCCGAAACATTATTCATTCTTTCACCTGAAAAATTTCCCACCCACACACCAACAACATACCTGTTTGTAAAGCCCACTGTCCAGGCATCCCTGCAATCCTTGGATGTGCCTGTTTTTGACGCAACCTGAAATGGAAAGTCAAGAAAATTCCTTGTACCAAAGGCCCTTCTCCTTGCTTCTCTGTCAGATAAAATATGTGTAAGCCTGAATGCGCTTTCTTCTGAAAAAAGCTTTTCCCTCTTACCCAGAACAATATCCCCATCACTGTCCTTTCCTATGTAAAGAGGATATAAATTTCCGCCTGATGCTATTGCTGAATATGCCCTGCATAGCTGCAAAAGAGAAGCTCCCCCTGTACCCAAAACAATGCCAGGTCCATAAAAAGAAGGCTCCCTGTCAAGATGTGTAAACCCTGAAATATTAAGGAATTTATAAAACTGGTTTACTCCAATCCTGTTAACCATATACACAGCAGGAACATTCCTGGAACAGGCAAGGGCTTCCCTTAATGTTAAAGAACCCCAAAATTTAAGGTCGTTGTTTTTGGGAGAATATGTACCGCCTTCTTTTATACTAATAGCAATTGGTTCATCATTGATTATTGAATAGGAGCGCAAGCCAAGATGATCCATTGCATAACCATAAACAAAAGGCTTTAGGGTGCTCCCTGCCTGACGTATTGCCACAGAACCATTTACCTGCCCTGATAAAGAGCTATGAAAATTTTCTGAACCTATCATTGCAGCCAGTTTAAGTTCTTCACCTTTTTTTTCAGGAAGTTTCAAAACTATAACTGAACAGTTTTCTACTTTATGTGGTTGAAGAAATTTAAGCTCAGCTGAAATTATTTCAGAAATTTCATTATTCAAATTACCTGAAATAGTAGTGTTTATATCTCCGCTAGCACTGACTTTCACTGATTTAATAAAATCTTCAAAATGAAGCGTTTTTGACAAGCTGTCCCTGTAGTTAGACTTTTCTGTGCTAAAAACTTTTTCAATTATATCACTTAAATCACCATCTTCTTTTCCTGAAACTTTCATCATCAGGGAAGCAAATCTTTTTTCAAAATTTTCTTTTGATGACTGATTTTCCCTTATTAAAACAGCAAGTGCAATCCCCTCTCTTTCACTAATAAGTTCAATATCCCTGCCAAATATTCTGCGCGCACCTGCAGGAAGACCGCTTTGATTAAACTTCATTGGCACCCTGTTAAGGTAAGCCTCAAGTATTTCATTCTTTGAGGAATTTACTTCCAGCCTGAAAGCAAAAAGTATTTCCGCAAATTTTTTCGCATATCTGTTTGCTGGCAGCACATCATCATAAGTCACTCGTACGAGCTGCTGTGTTATTGTTGAACCACCGGAAATAATTTCCCCTTCACGAATATTAAGGTAGGCACTTCGCATCATTGCAAGGGGATCAAAACCGGGATGATAAAAAAATCGTTTATCCTCTGCAGTCACAACAGTTCTTATAATAAATTCAGGAAACCTGTCAAGATCCTGCCATAAACCATAGGCTCCGCTTAAAGGGGAACTAAATTCTCTTAAAAGAAAACCCTCTTGAGAAAAAACCCTGATAGAACCTTTATTGCCTAATCTGTGAGAAGAAAGAGGCCAGATTAAAAAAATAATCAAAGCAACAATTACAAGCAGAGGAATAAGCCTTACCCCTGCTCTTAGGATTATTTTTATTTTTACCATTTTTATAACTCTGATGCTTCATTGATTAACCAGTGAACATAGTCAAAGCAGGCTCTGCACAAATTCCTCTTTGAAAAAATGACAAAGGCTATTTAACATCAATTACCCTCTTGCCTGTTCTTCCAAAAATCTCCGGCTCATACATAAGCTTGGCATTTAAAGATGGAATCCCTGCCTTACCCTTTATAACAGGCCTTATAAGGTATGTGTATTCATGCATACCAGGTGAAAGGTAATTTTCAGTAATTATAACCATATCATCCCTGTATTCAATCAGAGGATTTGAATAGGCCCACCAGTAATTTGCACCGCTCTGCTTTGTTTCATAAGCACCCAAAGAACCCTTTTCTGTTGCAAAGGCTGTATTTATTATTTCAACTGTTGAAGGTATGGGATCTACAATTATTGCATTATAATAGGGCTTTGGATTCACCACTATTAATTTGCACAAATATACCTCTCCCCTTTTAAGAGATTTTTTAACTTCTTTACCAAAGGGGTTGTTTTCATCAGCTGTTGTTAGATCATATATTATTCTTCTTACTTCCAGACCCTGATCACGCGGTAAGGTTTCAGCAGCAGAAGGGAAATACTGCATGGAAGCTGTATAGTACAATCTTCCACTCCCTTGCATATTAAAAACTAATGGATAATCTGTTTCCTCTTTACCTATTGCATAGAGCTCATCAAAACTCTTTGTGCCTGTAAATAAGGAAATAGAATTTGCAGGAAAGTAATTAGAGAAGATCTCCTTTGAATTAATAGAAACCTTTCCTGTAATTTTCCCCTCTCCCTTTTTTTCATACTTTTCACGATACTCATCAAGTGCCATGGATAAAAAAGCAATACTGTGAGTATCTCCCCAGAATGAATTTGCTCTGCTGTCAATTATATGCTTCACCATTCCAGGAATAAGAGGATTATCTGCATCAAGCCTCATGTAACAGGTTAATACAGCTGCCAGGGCTGAACCTTTTGTATAAAAGGCCCTTCTGTATGCGCCAGAAACCTCTTCGCGAAACATAATCTTTTGAGTTGTAATTTCCATGCTGTTTCTAAAGCTGTCCATTAAATCCGTAATATCTTTGTCCTTCTTATAATCATCCACCCTTCTTTGAATAGCAAGAGAGAGTGCCAAAAATCCCTTCCCTCTAATTGACAGAGAATCTTTTTTTTCAAGAAGAAGTTTTGATAAAGACCTGTCCCCTTTCCCGGCAAGGGATGAAACATAGTTTATAAAAGAGATAGATTCAAGAATATAGCTATACTCGTCTTTATGCGGTTCTTTTAAATATTTTTGCAGAAATAAAACCGCACTATTTAAAATGCTTTTATCAACAGCATAGCCTTTTTTTTCTGCGTTTATCAGAACAAATACAATAT
>Ga0265293_10011049_pt1 | contig 12420 bp, 10 predicted proteins | sample Munlanlewell138R_FD_192505 | JGI IMG/M metagenome (GOLD analysis project Ga0265293, IMG submission 192505) | Leachate microbial communities from a municipal landfill in Southern Ontario, Canada - Leachate well 138R | ecosystem: Engineered > Solid waste > Landfill > Unclassified | place: Canada... | reverse complement strand
ATTCCAGGCATCCCCATAAATAATTTTTCATCATCTCCGTAGATACCTCTCGCCCGCCAGGTAGAAAGCACTGGGATTTTAAGTTCATTTAATAGTTTGTATAAATCCTCACCTTTCCCGGAAGCAACAACGCCATGCCCGAGCAATACAGCCGGTCTATCAGCATGATTGATTAAATAATAAATATCCGATATCACTTCTTTCTTAACTGAATATTCTATATTTAATCCCTCATCATCAGGATTAAATTCTTTAATATTATTTATATCTATATGACTACCCTGAATATCAAGCGGAATATCAATCCAGACCGGTCCTCTTCTTCCGTGTGTTGCCAGATAGACTGCCTTTTGTAAATGATATTTGATCTCATCTGCCTGCATGACCGTAACGGCATATTTAGTTATTGGTTTAACCATTGGAACTATGGCAATCTCTTGCGCCCCGAACTGGCGGAGACCTTTTAATTGACCCATATCAGATGTTTTTGTCTGCCCGGATATAAATAAAACCGGACTAGAGTCCAGCCAGGCACCGGCACAACCAGTGATAGCATTTGTCGCTCCAGGACCTGTGGTAACAAGACATGCTCCCAAGTGATTGGTAAACTGACCATAGGCTTCTGCACAAATACCGGTAGCTTGCTCATTTAGATTAAATATCAGATTTAAACCTTCTTGTTTCGCAACACTATCAAGCAGGTGCATGATACCACCGCCTGAGATTAAGAATAGATATTTTATCCCATTTTCTACTATAAATTTTGCGACGTAATCAGATAATTTCAAATTAATATCCTTTAATGGTCAGAAGTATTCACATAATCACTTAATTGGTTCCCAAATCACAAAATCATTTTTATCTTTATTTATTTGATTAAATAAGTTTTCCGCCATTTTTCTTGCACCATTTGTAGTTACTATTATTATTTCATCAGGATAATTTTTTATATTTTCTGGTAATTCTGACATTATTCCTTCAAAATTTAACTTACGAAAACTATCGTAAACATGCATTAATTTCGCATGAGGATAATTATTTGTAATATAATTATATGTTAAGTTAGATATTTGAGACAATCCCCAAATAGAATATTTATATTTAGCATTTTTATCGGCGAATCGATTATCAATATACTTTCTTATCGTTTCAAATGCATCAATAATATATTTCTTCTTTGTTCTATTTTCGTAAAACCAACTTAAATCAAAAATATCTTTATATTTATTATATGTTCGATAAAGTTTATTGATTGTTAAAGTAATCAATTTTTCTTTATGTTCCTCATAATCAACAGGTGATGGATTCCAATTAATATTGGAATAGTCTCCTCTATCATATAAAGGAAGGAGTTTTTCTAACCAACCAAATCGATATGAAATATCTTGCTTAACCAAAACTACAGGAATACCTGCCGCCATGCATGGTACCGAACAATGTAATAAACTAGTTATTACTAATTTTGCCTCATTTTTATATCTATCATAATACTCTTGCATTAATTTTTTAGGATCACCTACATTTTCGTGCATATGAGATAAATATTCTGCATCTTTCAGTAACTCGCTTGGAATATAAGGTATTACCTCTTTTGCAACATCAACAATAAATACTTTATTGAACTTTTTATTTTCTATATTTCTCTTTGGAAGTGCAGTCGTAATGCAACCATGTAAATATGCCTGTATGCCATAACCTCGTAAGGTGTTCATTGTCCTTTCATCACGACATCCAATGGGCTCAAAACGATTGTAGTATTCAATCTCTTGCTGTAACAAGCTATCTTTTGCAAGAGTCAATCCCAAAAAGACAGGAATTATATAGTCAGAAAATCGCCCTGCAATACCTCCTTCAGTATAATCAACTAATGGCATCATAACGGGTAAAATAACATATTCGCCATTATAAGAATTTGTCTCATTTTTATCTATATATATAATTTCTTCTTTGGGAACCCCCATGCGTTCGTATATATAATCTATCGCAATTATCTGCATATTGTCGCCAAGATTATTTACACCTCTTGCATAGAATTTATAATTAGCAAATTTCATAAATAGTAATCTCCTTTAGAATAAACATCAGGGACGATAATCATATTGAAGTGGATTCCCTCTTTTAAAACCGTTTTTAATCAATTTCTTTATTCCCGCTATTCTTGCACAGATTGGAAAATGTTTTCCTGTATTTTTTATAAGGTTTAAAGTCTCAGCTACATATGCGTCTTTTTTCCCTTTAAAAGATAAATATCCTAAATAATAATTTGGATTTTTTCTATAAGCACCGACATCAAATATGCTACTGAAGTAATTAAGCTTACCAACAAGATCAAGATCAATCATTGTTCTTGTACATTTAGAGCATCTACTACAGTTTTTAAGAACACCATTTATTACTTTTGGTGATCTACAAACCATTAAATACTTTCTGGGTAAATCAAAATCTGCTATATAATTAGTTTTTTCCCATCGAATTACTTCACTACCTGTTGTATATAGATACATACTTTCAGTACTTAAACAATGGACATTTAGCAGATTATATAGTTCACTACTATGTGATACAATTTTAAAACTATCATAAGTGTGTCCCGATGAAAAATAATATATTTTAAATAGCTTTTGTAGGCTATATACATATGATAAAAGCATACACGTAATAATTGCCTCGTGGGCAACATGATATACTTTTGAACAAATATTACTTTTAATACTCACAAAATTTATCCCAAATTCCAAACAAATATTCTGTGATAATTCACGCATTTTATTATTCATTTCATTATAGAAAAGTTCAGAAGGATCATATTCAAAGTACAATCCATGAGTAATTTGAAATCTACAAGAATTTTCTTTACTATTCAATAAAGTATAAAAGGAATCCACCCCACCAGAAACACCTGTTCCAACAGCATATGCTGATTTAAATAATTTATTTTCAAGTTCAGTTTCTATTTTCACATTATGATACCAGATTATATTCTTAGATAAAGCTGGTATATAGTGAGCTTTTAACTGATAATATAACTTTTCTGAAACTGGGGCTTCACATTTAATAATTAGTGGATTTCTATCAGTCGAATGTGCCATTGCATAGGGTAATAATCCAATTAAAAAGGCATCAGATCTTTCTGTAAATAGATATTCTTTAATATTGTTTTCAACTTCGTACCATAAGGTAAAAGGCTCTCCTACTCCTTGTATATCTGAACATAGCTGGAAAGCATTTCTTTCTTCAATACGACGTATATAAGGTTTTCCTATAACAATATCCATAACAACTCAACTATTACTTTCATTACTATATGAATTAATATCCAAGGTTAATTAGTTCACTCTTAATTCTATCAGCATCCAGCCATTCCTTATTTATTCCCGAATTATATTCAAATCCTTCTTTGACTTTAATACCTCCATTAATAATTCCCGAATCACTTTTCCACCAATCGAAATGCGGATGAATAATGAAGTGTTTATCATACTCGTAAGTCCGAAATGAGTCTTCTTTGGTGATCATCACCTCATGCAGTTTTTCCCCTTCTCTGATTCCGATATTCTTCGGTTTTGCGCCCGGAAGCATAGCTTCCGCAAGGTCAGTGATACGGAAAGAAGGTATTTTGGATATATAGACTTCGCCGCCGTTTGATTCTTCAAGGGCTTTAAAAACCAGTTCGACTCCCTGTTCCAGGGTTATCCAGAAGCGGGTCATTCGGGGATCCGTAATGGGCAGTTCTGTCCCTCCTTGATCAATAATATTTTTAAAAACTGGTATGATAGACCCCCGACTACCCGCAACATTACCATACCTGACAACAGAAAACTTAGTATGACTTATTTTACTATAGGCATTTGCAGAAATGAACAATTTATCAGAAACTAATTTTGTGCCGCCATAAAGATTGATAGGATTAACAGCTTTATCAGTTGATAGCGCCACTACCCTTTCGACTCCCCTGTCAATAGCCGCATCAATCACATTCTGAGCTCCATGAATATTGGTTTTAATCGCTTCAAACGGATTATACTCACAGGTTGGCACCTGTTTCAACGCCGCGGCATGAATGACATAATTGACATGATCGAATGCTCTGTATAGTCTATCTTTATCTCTTACATCTCCAATAAAGAATCTGACTTTTGAAAGATCGTATCTTTTCTCGTATTCAGATTTCATTACACTTTGCTTATATTCATCTCTTGAATATACTATTATTCTATGAGGTGTATATCTATCCAGTATCATTTCAAGGAATTTTTTGCCAAAACTACCCGTACCGCCTGTGATTAATATAGTCTTGTTATTCAGCAATTTTTTCTCCTTATTTTTTTTTTAAATGTTTATTGATATAACAACGAGTAAAGATCAATTTCTTCTGTCCGTTCAAGATACCACTGATATAAATTTCCTATTGCTTCTTCAATTGGCATAAATTGTATATTCCCAATCTCATTTATTAATCGCTTGTTACTTGCGGTGTACTCTTTCGCCAAACCTTCTAAACAAACATAAACAGGTATTTGCTTATGGCTGACTTTTTTTATAATCTCTGCAAGTGATATTAAATCTACTTTTTCCCCCGATGCTACATTGTAATCCTTGTGTTTTGGTTGATTGTCAATAAACCACTTCACAATCGGGCAAAAATCATCGATATATAAATAATCGAAGTATACATTTTGACGAATTGTAACAGGTAAATCTTTAATAGCTTTACAACAAGCACCTGAGATAAAGGTTCTTCTCCAATTCTCATATTTTCCAAATAATCCAAACAGACGCAGATTATATATATTCTTACTATTTTTAATTGACTTATTAATTATATACTTATATAAACCATAATCCGATGCCGGGATTCCATTTCCGGGGCCATCTTCAGTAATCATACTGATATTCTCTCTTTTATCAAATTCAGCGCCTGATCCAAAATAAAGCATTTTACCAAAAAGGTCAGAGTATCTTTCAAAATTATAGAACATACGTAAGTTAATATCGAGTTCCTTTGTGTAATCTCCATTTGGAATGATGCGGGGATTGTAAACCGCCGCGTGTATGATTACATCATATAAACATTTTTTAAGCTCATATAAAACTGCTTTCTCATCCGATATATCCAGTTTATCGAGCGTAGGTACAGATATTCGATATGATTCATTATAGTTACCTAAGAATTCTTTAAGATTTCTGCCTATAAAGCCGCTTTCACCCAGTAATAATATTTTTTTCATATTTACCATTTCTTCCAGGGCGCTTTTCCAGAATTCCACAAATCTTCAAGAATATTTTTATCTCTCATAGTATCCATGGGTCGCCAGAATCCATAATGTTTATACGCCATCAATTGATTTTGGGATGCCAGAGTTTCTAAAGGTTCTTTCTCCCAGATTATATTATCACCTTCAATATAATCAAATATTTTAGGTTCAAGCACGAAAAATCCTCCATTGATCCAGCCGCCATCTCCTAATGGCTTCTCGATGAATGAAACCACTTCATTATTATCATTTATATTCGCAATTCCAAATCTCGGCGGTATTTGAACAGCTGTAAGAGTAGCTAATCTTCCATTCTTTTTGTGAAATTTTATTAAATCATCAACATCAATATCAGCGACTCCGTCTCCATAGGTAAGCATGAAAGGTTCATTACCAATATATTCTTGAATTCGCTTAATCCTGCCTCCAGTCATCGTATATAATCCGGTATCAATTAAGGTTACTTTCCATGGCTCTGTTATATGATTATGAACTGTTTTGGCACCGGAGCATGTAAAATCGAGCGTAACATTACTGGTATGCAAATGATAATTAGCAAACCATTCTTTTATAAGATGTTGTTTATATCCACAGCATATTATGAATTCGTTAAATCCATAGTAAGAATATATTTTCATAACATGCCACAGAATTGGTCTTTCTCCAATTTGTATCATCGGCTTGGGTATCAAATGACTTTCTTCTGATATGCGTGTCCCAAATCCACCTGCTAAGATTACAACTTTCATATTTATTCCTTAAGAATTGGTGGTTTTCATAAAAAGAATATTTTGAATAGAATGAGTCTAATTATCTAAAAACTCTTTTATCTGTCTATCCATACACGTGTTAACATCTTCTCCATTAAGCCAGTATTTTGTCCACTCAACAGTTTTTTCAACTGCCTTTTCCAGATTCCAGCGAGGCTTCCAGTTAAATCTTGACTTTAATCTTGAACAATCAAGTCTCAAATAGTGGGCTTCGTGAGGACCACCATCATTTTTTTCTATCCATTTCAAGCTATCCCCCCACTTTCTTACAAACAAGTCAACTAAATCTCTTGTGTTAAAGCAATCATGTTCATCTGGACCTATATTATAGTAATCGGCATATTGATGATTTTCATACTGTTTTTCAGCAATCATCAGATAGGCAAAAAGAGGTTCCAGAACATGTTGATATGGACGTATAGATTGTGGATTTCTTACTATGATATTACTTTTATTCATGATTGCTCGAACACAATCCGCAATGATACGATCTTTTGCAAAATCTCCTCCTCCTATAACATTTCCGGCTCTGGCAGTAGAAATTGAGACTTTATTATCGGAAAAAAATGAATTTTTATAACTATGTGTAACAAGTTCTGAGCAAGATTTACTGTTTGAATAAGGATCAAAGCCATCCAATGGTTCATTTTCGCGGTATCCCCATACCCATTCTTTATTTTCATATACCTTATCCGTCGTAACATTCAGGAATGATCTTACCGAATTTGATTTTCTTATGCACTCAAGAATGTTTACGGTTCCCATAACGTTTGTTTCATAGGTATAGCGGGGATCTTTATAACTATCTCTGACAATAGGTTGGGCGGCAAGATGGATCACAATTTCCGGTTGTGCTATGCTGAATGCTTTTTTTAACGAATTTAAATTTCTAATATCTCCAATCACCGAATTCATTCCATTTTTTATATCAGCAATAATGAACAGAGATGGATTTGTCGGTGGTTCAAGAGCGTATCCTGTGACTTTCGCTCCTGCGTTTTTTAGTATTTTGCAAAGCCAGGAACCTTTAAAACCAGTGTGACCTGTTATAAAAACCGATTTATTTTTAAAGAAATTTATATCAAACAATACTTCTTCTCCCGTTTATTGTTTTTATAATACTTATAAAATAATCTAATCCTTCTCTATTAAAGAAGTAGGATAGGGTGAAATAAACAAAAATTCCTAACGGTATCTGAATAGTTAATGTAACAAAGCTTGTTAAATTAATATTATTAACTAAATATATGATTATTCCCATTACAATAGAAATCAACAAAATTGGTCCATTATCTGCTATATGTTCACGATATCTGTATCCTAATAACCTTCTACTTACATATGCTTTCATGAAAACGTTAAATGTCCCGGTGACTATGGCAGTTAAAGCAATAACCATTACACCCAGCTTCATCACACAAAATAAGAGAGTAAAACCTAATGTCTTACTAACAATGTCCATTATAAGGAAAATATCACTCTTGCCTTTTGCTAATATTGCATTTTGAATTGAGATTTGCATTATGGTAACAGCATGTATATAGCAACCAATTCTTAAATATGGCACACAGGGAAGCCATTTATCAGTTAGTAATACCTTTACAAGCGGTTCAGCCATTACAATCACTCCAATTAAAATAGGAAATATTAGATAAGAAGATAACCGTATTGACTTACGTGTTAGCATTTTTAATCGTTCAATATTATCCTGTTCATTAGATACGACCGGGTACATTACGGCACTGATAGAAGTGTTAACATTTGTCATAATAATTGTAGGTAGTTTTAAACCTCTATCATAAAACGCTAAGTCACTTGGTGTATATATCTTACCAATTACTAAATGTCTGATTTGATTTGACAATGTGTTTAGTAACCCTGCTAATAGTAATTTCCATCCAAAAGAGAATAGATTTTTCACTCTTTTCGCAGAGAATTGCAATTCAGGTTTCCACTCAATTATTAAAAATAATACTATCGTGTTTATACTTATATTCAACATTTGCTGTGCGACAAGCGCCCAGACACCATACCCAAAATATGCCATAGCTATTCCAATAACGGCTGATATTAAAGTACCACTAATAGTCGAATAAAAGAATTTTTTAAAAATCATATTTTTAGCCACATAGGCTTGCTGTACACTATTAATAGAATTAAAAACAACACGTAATCCTATGATTCTCATAACTGGTTTTAATATCTTATATCCATAGAAATTAGCAACCACGGGAGCTGTAGTGAAAATAATTATATACAATAATAAAGAAAATATTATACTAAAAATAAAAATCGATGAATAGTCAAGATTGTCAGTATCCTTTTTTTGGATCAGCGCACTACCAAATCCACTTGTGACAAGCACGTCTCCTATTGCTATAAATACTAATACCATAGCAATCATACCAAATTCTTCGGGAAGAAGTAATCTTGCCAGAATAATTTGAACTATGAATGTTATAACTTGTGATCCTGAACGCTCAGCGAATTTCCAGAGCAAGTTTGAAATGATATTCATTTTTGTAGTATTATTATGTACAGTGCTCAATTTACATTAATCCAGTATTGAATATTTTAATATTCTTTAATAATATATTTATGTTTGTATTTACCACCATTCATTATGAATGCAGTAGCATTAGCAGTGGTTCTCGAACATAGGATACAATCACATCTCGAAAGAATAAAAACTTCTGTCAGAAAATTTAATTCTCTGTTATAGATATTTTCTTGACACCTTGGTTTAAAATCATTACGAACAATATGATGTCTTTCTTCCAAAGCTAGTGCATTACCGTTTTTAAAATATACCCACCGCTCTCTTTCAATGAATAGTAATTTGTCTCCAAATTTCTTTTTAAATATTTCAAGACCTTCTTGATCATCTATTGCTAAAAATAAATAATCACACTCCCACAGTTTTAATAGTTCCTCAGCTTTATTGATAACATCACCTAAGTATGGATGTTTTGGATATGACGAAAACCATTCATGATTTACGATATGCCCCCATTCGATCCCACGTCTTATAGATACCGCAAGTACTCTATTATTTTCAATATTATATATTTTGAGCATTTTTTCAAAGTATCGTATTGTTTCGTCGTTAAATTTTATGTAATTATTATATAAATTATTCCACATTCTAATCTGCTTTTCATCAAAGTAAATACGTTTGCTATTTGGTTTTTTTTTTGGACCTATACCCCCGCATAATACAATATTTTTACTATTGTTTATTTCTTCGAGATAATATCCACCCGGTTGTTCATAGAAATATTCCCACGCATTTTCGAGACCTCTTTTTTCAGATGCCTGCCAAACCATACTTGGATAATTCTTCATATCTACTATCGGGATATAGTCCTTTTTTTCTGCTCTTAATAAATGACCAAGTACAGTATTAACCATTGAGCAATGTCCTTCAATTTCCGAAATACGTCTAATAATAAAAAATGTTTTATCTTTGTTTTCTTCTCCATATGATATTCTTTTTTCACGCCATTTTATTAAATCTTTATAATGCTTTACTTTTGATTTTCTATATTTTCTATTAAAGATAAACAAAATAGTGCTTATACAAATCCTATATGATTTATATAACAATTTTAAAAATATAATAACTATACGAGGTAGTTGAAAAATATAATCTTTTAATTTTTCAATATTTATATTTGTATGTATCATTTTATATTTTTTTATACAATTAGTTGACTTTTATTATAGGATTGAGTTCAGCTTTATAAGAGCCGTCCTGGCCGGTTATGCCTGCCTGCTCTGCCTGTCCCGTAGCGAAGTATGAGCATATCGGGGTATCCCGCCTTTGCGGGAGTATCAGGGTGATAAGTGCTTTTTTATTCATAACCTACGAATTCCTTTTCAACTACGAATTACGAAGTACAGGTAAAGGTAGAGAAGAATGAAATTGACACAGTCATTTTTTAAGTGATACAATAATTTTGTTAATGTCGTTATAAATCTCGATCAATTTCGTATCTATCACATTCGCAATATTTTCTTTTAAGTATCCGACTTTCTTTCCATATTCAATGTGACTTTGTGTTTCAGTAATCGATCCTCTTGCAAAGTAGTAAAAGTTAATCTTATCAGCTGTATGATTTCTTCCAAAGGCTTCGGCAATGTTCGCTGAAATACTTAATGCCGATCTTCTTATTTGTGAGGTAAAACCGTAATCCTCTTTATGCGGAAGTGTATCAGTAATTGTAAAAATATTTACTGCAATTTCCATTGCGTTTATCCAAATCGGCATGTCTTTAAACGATTTGTACATCTTTACCTCTACCTCTGCCTCTATCTTAACCTGCTTAGTGTAATTAGTGGATGATTCTTTTTTGTCCACGAATGGCACGAATTCACACGAATGTCTTTATGTTGTTTCTTGTCCACGAATGGCACGAATGTTCACGAAGATTTTTATATTATTTATTTTTGTGGAATTCGTATTCCGAAGGAACTCCACTGGAGTAATTAGTGGACGATTATTTTTTGTCCACGAATAGCACTAATGTTCACGTTTGCATCTGGTAAGGAAATGATTTTTATCCTTAATCGGAGGACATAATATCACTACCTAATCACTACCTAATCACTACTTTTTTAATTTATAGATCGTTGTGCGGCCTTTTCCTTCTTTTATTAAAATATTTTTATTAAGTAAATCTTTAAGTTCTAAAAATGCTGTTTTATCAGAGACTTTATTAAGTTCCATATATACCTTTGTACTAATAAAATTAATTGTCTTTAAGTATTCAATTGCTTTTCCTTGTCGTTTGTTTATTTCCAGATAATGCATCTTTTCTTTTTCAATTTTTTCTTCAAAGGATTTTCCAGGGCCATACAATATAACGGCAAATCCACCTGAATAGCTTTTAAATTCTGGCTCAGGCAATTTATTGTCTCGCATTTCATCTATAATTCTATTTGTCCCACGCCCCCATTCTTCAATGTACTTGATCAAAAATAATTTATCAGCAAGGAATTTATTTCTGGGAATTGATTTATGTTCTCGTTTCAGGTCTTCGGGTGTTAGTGTTGGCGGTAGTTCACCCGGATTCCATACTTCAATTCTATCATCATAAATAGAAAGATGAATCTCTGCGTTAGAGAAATAATCCCTGTGAGCAAGGGCGTTATTCAAAACCTCCTCAAGCGCCCTTAAAGGATATTCCCATTTATCGTACCTTCGATTAGCATCGAAGAATACTCCGTGCTTGATATGCTCCGCTATAAAATTCATCGCTTTTTCTCGTAGATCAGGAATTGAACCTTCTAAGACTTTCAAATCAATAAAATCTAAACCTTCGATACCTTTAAAACGACCTGCTCTTATCTTTATCTGAGGAAAGAATTTTTGTGGGTCTTTACCAAATAAAAGGATGGCGGTATTATTAGGGTTTCCATCTTGGATAATATTTAATCTATTCAACGCCTCCTTAATAGGAGTTTCGGGATCAATATCGTAATGTCTTTCTTCTTTTGACTTTCTTAAAAACCACCTTAATTTTTCTTTATCTATATCTTTTATAGTTGCTTTTATACAGATCTTGGTATCGAATTGAAGTTTGACTTTATGCTTCTCTAAAATCAGGTTTTCATATTCGTCTTTGGACATTCTTACGGTAGATTTTCCTACACGTTTATACGGTCTACCAAAAGCCAGTACCAGGTGGTCTGATGATTCTTTTACCTCAATGATGATTATGGATTTATCATCTATTACCTCTCTTGTAATCTGAGGGAATATTTTGGGATCAGTGTTCTCTTTGATTTTATTTGTTAAATCTTCTAAAGTGTTTTTACCGATTTCTACGCCATCCACTTCCCCATTATTATTTATGCCGATATAAATTTCTCCGCCCCTGGTATTACTAAAGGCGTTGACAGTTTCGATAATCTCTTTCCATTCTCCGACGGACTTTTTCAATTCAAGAGTATCAGATTCTTCAATAGATTTAAGATTCATATAGATTAATTTATGGTTAATTCGGCCCTTTTATGACTGCCCTGCTTGCCCTGTCTCGTTTTCAGTCATTGTCGCCTCTCGTCCCATAGGGAGCCCCTGGTGGGGCAAAGAACGCAAAGTTCTTTCATAATTTTATTTATTACGTGGCCCCGATAGATCGGGGTAAACTCTACTTGGCGGACTCTGCGAGAAATTCTTTTTTTATCTCTCGCTAAGTAACGCAAAGTTTCGCAAAGTTTATTTTTTATTATTTTTATATTTCTTCGTTGCGGTCTCTGCGAGCGTTGCGAGAAATTCTTTTTTTATCTCTCGCTAAGAGCGCAAAGGGCGCTAAGTTTTTTTATAATTTTAATTAATTCTCAAAGAGCGCATAAATATTTTTCAGTAAATGTTTTAATTCCGCAAACTCTTA
>Ga0265293_10011048_pt1 | contig 12420 bp, 12 predicted proteins | sample Munlanlewell138R_FD_192505 | JGI IMG/M metagenome (GOLD analysis project Ga0265293, IMG submission 192505) | Leachate microbial communities from a municipal landfill in Southern Ontario, Canada - Leachate well 138R | ecosystem: Engineered > Solid waste > Landfill > Unclassified | place: Canada... | reverse complement strand
AGCTACTTATACTACTGATTTAAAAACAACTTCTACTTATGACGCTGTCTTTACTATTGGTACTGACCTTTCTACTGGAGAATCAGCCGGTGAAGATGAAGCTACTCCAACAGCCAAAGTTACTACTAAAGTAACTCCAACTACTGCTGAAGAAGAATAATTTTTTAAAAATAATTAAGCCCGGTATATCAATATCTCAAAAGAGAGTATTGGCCTACCAGGCTTTTCTTTTGTATTTTTTAAAAATCTTTGGTTTGTTTTAGTATTGGTATCATCTTAAGTAATTAGAAAATTTGACGACTCCTTCAAAGCTAACATCTCCATTGATTATCAAGTAGATTACAACACCTACAAAAACAATCAAAACGATTTTAGCCACTTTCCAGAAATTATCCTGGACATGGAGTTGCCTTCCAGCTAATTTGTCAAAATTAGACTGGCCTTCTCTGTCGTAATTACTTTTCCATCCGGACATGATACCTTTCTCCTTTCACCATCGATTTTTAAATTCATTAATAATTTACAAACAAAAGCATACTTTGTTTATTTATTAACGAATACTACATATCTTACCACAAATTACTAATATTTTCAACTTATAGGACTAAATTTTGCCAAAAAAATACCCCCGCTTCAGATTGTCCGACAAAATGTCGTCCTTTCATCCACGAGGGTTTAACTTAAGTCATCAATGACAAAAAACCAAGCATTTGCAATAAATGCTCGTTAATGTCATATGACTGGATTGCTTCTGTAATCTCTTTAACAGTGAACCAACGGAAATTTTTGTGCTTAACTACACTGGCAATAGATGGCACTCTCAATGATCCATAGAGATTAAACTTCTCCAAAAATCTTCCGCCATCTTGAGGTACCTTAATCAGTTTTTGGTCACCCACCATTTCCGTGTATTTGATATTTCCGTTCTCTAGGTTTGTGGCGCTGGCTTGGATAGTTGGGGCCAACAACATAAAGTTCTTGTTGAGATCATTTCCGATTTCCGATTTCGCTTGTAACAAGTAATGTCTTCTCGTATAGATAAGAAAAATCAAACCATCAACTCCTTGTCTCAAAAGAATCTGGTCCCATATTTTTCCATTCTTAGCCTTACCTTCTATCCCAACGCCCTCGAAATATCCACCTTCACGTCTAGACAATCGACCATCTCCATCAATTTCCCAATCATTCAGATCCTGTATTGGCACTTCTTTACGTTCCAAAAAATCAGGATCATTTCTTCTTTCTTGTAACCACTTTTGCCAACTCATAAACAAAATTTCCTTTCTGATTTTTAATTTGCTAATTATTTATTAAAATAATTCCAATTATTATATCCTATAATAACTTGTTTATCAATTGTTTTATAGGTTTAATTTTTTTCAAATAAAAACCCTCGATCGAAACACATTGTTGTAAGCACAAAGCTCACAGCAAGTGTCTCGACCAAGGGTGTCGTACTAATTGTTGAAGATTTTTGCACAGATGCAGTCTTGGGTATTGTCCCCAAAATTGTCAACATCATTAATCGGATCATATTTTTGTTTGCCGTGGCAAACAGGACATGATTCCGGATGAAGTGCTGTTTTAAGCATCAGCTCAAAACCGTGTTTGCAGGTGCAATAACTTGCAGTTTGGCTAAGGGTGTAGTTATCCTGATCGTAATGCACGCCGGTATTGTGGCAGGATGGACATTCAGCCATATCTTGATTTATTCTCTTAAGAAGCTGTTGTCCATGTCCGCAGTTGCAAAGATAAATATTTCCACCGATGGAACGATGTCCATTTTCGTGGCATTTGTCGCAATGAGTTTCCAGATACCGCCAAAGCAATGCCGCCGCGCCCAAAGTCAGTCCGCAAATTGGATCCTCGTTCGATTCGATATTAGAATCGAACCTTTCGAGGTATTCATCCAAAAGCATAATCTTCGGTACGGGTTTATTTGGATTGAGAACGAACTTTTTATTCACGATATATTCGTCATTATCCATTTTTTGGAATAAACTCGACTGAAATTTGCAACCGACATAACTCAACCCTTTTGGTATATTAAACCACGATGGGTCGGGGTTAATCGGTTTAGCAAGTCTGAATACATTGTTAATTTCGGTTGGCAGGTTCGTTTTTTGCTCGATAATACGAATGGCGGTTTCCATTGTCGTTTCCAACCGGTCATCTTTTACTGCCGCAAAGCCTCTGGCACTTTCGTCGAAATATGCTTCAGCGACAGGCTGGTAATTGTGGCTCAACAAAATGTAGATTTTTCCGTAATCACCAACAAAAAAAGGGATGGAAACCATACTTTTTTTGTAGGCAATCATCATTTGAGCCCATTTGAAACCGTTGCTTTTCAATTCGTCGTAGGTAGCGCCAACGCCTTTGGCCTTGTTTTCCATTGTAAAACCTGCAGCCATAATTTTTTCGGCTATAGCCACAGTTTTTGGGGCATAACCTAGCGTATTTTTAAACTTGATAGACCATGGGTTTGCGATCTTTGCACCACTTTTTTTCATTGATAAACACTCCTTCTATTCCGCTATTTTTCGTCAGTTTCTGACGAGCAGGAATCTATCCCGCCACTGCGGGGCACATTTCCACCCATCAAAAACTTTTTTCAACAATTAGTTTTAAAAGTGCTTTCTTGGTCGAAAGTTAGTAATAAACTTTTTTCCAACAAATCGATAAATTATACCCTATAATACAAAAAAAGTCAATATATGGGGTTTAACTTAAACCCAGCATTTCTTTTTTTGTTTATTTTGAAGTACAATAAATTCATATGAAACTTTTAATCACTGGCGGTTCTGGCTTTATTGGTTCAAATTTCATTAAACATTGGTTCAAAAATCATCCTGAAGATCAAATTATAAATCTCGATAAGATGACTTATGCCGCCAATCCTCGTAATTTAGTTGAGTTTGACAATAATCCTAATTACAAATTTGTCCAAGGTGATATTTTAGATTCAGGTTTAGTTGACCAATTGGTTTCCCAAGTTGACACTATTGTTCATTTTGCCGCTGAATCTCACGTTGATCGTTCTATTGATGACCCATCTCTTTTTGTAAAAACTAACGTCTTGGGTACTTATAATCTTTTAATGGCGGCTAAAAAAAATAATACTCGTTTTCATCATATTTCTACTGATGAAGTTTTTGGCACTATTGAATTAGATTCTACTGATCAATTCAATGAATCTACTCCTTATGACCCATCTAGTCCTTATTCAGCCTCTAAAGCCTCTTCTGATCATTTAGTTCGATCCTTTTTCAAAACCTTTGGTTTACCTATTACAATTTCTAATTGTTCCAATAACTATGGCCCTTATCAGCATCCCGAAAAAATGATTCCTCGTTCTATTACCAGTCTTTTAAGTAGTGGCAAAATCAAGATTTATGGCCAGGGGTTAAATTTCCGTGATTGGCTTCATGTCGAAGATCATTGTCGAGCCATTGAAGTTATTTTATTAAAAGGTGAAATCGGGGAAACCTATTGTATTGGTGGACTCAAAAAAGGAACTTCTAATATGGAATTAGTTAAGCTTATGCTAAAACTTATGGGTAAAGATGAATCTTCTCTAGAATATGTCGCCGATCGACCAGCTCATGACAATTATGCTGTTAATTGGGATAAAATTAACCGTGAATTGGGATGGGAGCCACAATATGATTTTGAATCAGGCCTAAAGCAAACCATTGATTGGTATACTCAAAACCAAACTTGGTGGCAGGAAACTAAAAAAGAAGCCGAAGAATTTTATCTTAAATTAAATAGTTTAAAAAAATAATTATCAATTTAATTAAAAATAAATAAAATGAATTTTATAAAAAGTAAGATTGAAGGTATTATTACTATCGAGCCCCAAGTATTTGAAGACGAAAGAGGGTTTTTTATGGAAACCTATTCTAAAAAAGTTTTTGCTGATAATGGTATTGATGTTGAATTTGTTCAAGATAATCATTCTCGTTCTAGTCAAGGTGTTCTTCGTGGTCTTCATTTTCAAAAACCTCCCTTTGCTCAAGCTAAATTAATTCGTGTCACTCAAGGTGAGGTTGTTGATATTGCCGTTGATATTCGTCCTAATTCTCCAACCTTTGGTAAATGGGAAGCAGCCCATCTTTCTTCAGAAAATAAAAAAATGTTTTTTATTCCTGTTGGTTTTGCTCATGGTTTCTACGTTATTAGTGAAACAGTTGATTTCCAATATAAATGCAGTAATTTTTACAATAAAGAATCAGAAAGTGGTCTCTTATGGAATGATTCTGATCTTAATATTTCCTGGTTTGCTCAAGGTACTCCGATTTTGTCTCCAAAAGATGAAGCTTGGCCAACTTTTGCTCAAGCCAAAGATGAGTTAATGAAAATTAGTTGGTAACTATGAATAAACCAAAAATAATTGGGACTGGCCTCTCCGGTTTAGTTGGTAGCCGTATTGTTGAGCTTTTAAAAGATAAATTTGAATTTATTGATTTTTCTATGGATACCGGCATTAATATTCTTGACAACGACAACTTATCTAAAGCTTTTGAATTAAATAAAGATGCTGTTGCTGTTATTCATATGGCTGCCTTTACTGATACCAATGCCGCTTGGGAGCAACGTGGAGATAAATCTGGGATTTGTTATCAACTTAATGTTCAAGGAACCCAAAATATTTTAGATTTGGCTAAAAAATATAATCAATATTTAATCTATATTTCCACTGATTTTATTTTTGATGGTGCTAAATCAACTCCCTATACTGAATCTGATCCTCCTAGCCCTATTGAATGGTATGGAGAAACTAAATATTTAGGTGAAAAAGTAATTTTAGATTCAGGTTATCAAAATTATAATATTTCTCGAATTACTTATCCCTATCGAGCTAAGTTTGACAATAAAGTAGATATTATTCGTAAAGTTTTAACCAAACTTCAAAATAATGAAGAAGTTAAAATGTTTTCTGACCAAATTTGTACTTACACTTTTATTGATGATATTGCTACTGCTCTAGGTTATTTTCTAGAAAATAAAACCATTGGAACCTATCATCTAGTTGGTTCTTCTTCTCACTCCCCATATGAAATGTGTTTAGAAGTTGCTAAAGTTTTTGGTCTAAATCAGGAATTAATTTCCGCAAGTAGTTTAGATGAATATATTAAATCTCAACCAGAGGGGAGTCGTCCTTGGCAAAAAACCCTTATTACTTCTAATCAAAAAGCTGTATCTTTAGGTATAAAATTTAAGACCCTGACAGAAGGGTTAGAAGAAATCAAAAAACAAATAAATTATGGAAGGTAATGGAGAATCTATTATTCCATCTCTAATTGAGACAAAAACTCAACCAAATCGTCAAGAATCTTTAGTTAAACAATTAACTAAACTTGATCAAACTCGTCTAGACCATCAAGTTTTTGGTAATTTTTTAACAGAGTTGTACGAGTCAAAAAATTATTCTATCTTTGATCAACAGCTTTCTGAAAATAAAAATGTTCGTTACCAACCTAAAGCTGCCTTAGAAGGTCAAATAACCCACGGCCCTCTTGGTGATATTTTTGGAATATATGAATATAAACCAATAGCGGAAGCTGTCAGTAATGTTAAAGACTATTTAGGTGTTTTCCCAAAAATTAAAGAAGTTTTTGATCAATCAGATGGAAAAGATAATAGTGAAATAGTTAAAGAAGTTGCCAATACAATTACCAAAGAAACTAATATTCCAATTATTATCACTCCACCCAAAAAAGAAGGCGATCATGAAAAAAAAATGGATTATGTTGGAAGATGGTAATGTTTGTTCAGCCTCTATATCCGAAAAAAATTTTGGTTTACACACTAAAGTGTATAAATGTACTCCAGAAATCTATTCAGAATTAAAAGAAAGCGGTTTTTCCAGTGAAATGGATTTTACTCCAGTTGGTGATGCTATCGTTATCAACGAGGCTTTAATTGACCAACCACAAGCAATCCAAACATGTGTTCATGAACTTGGACATATTGTTGAAGATAAATTTATCATGCCTCAAAAAGAGGAACAATTCAAAGGTACATCAATTCTCAACACAGAAGTAATTTCTAGTCTTTATGGTTTAAAAACTTGTTTATTAATGGCCAATAAAAAACCAGATCTTGCACGTAAAATGATGGTCGCTCCTACATGTATTTATAATTGGGCTTTAGCTGGTACAGTTGCTCCTTAATTCTTTTTTATTATCTCTTTAACCATTTTTTTAGCCTCTTTAACAGCAAAATTCATTCCTCTGTCTTGTGGATAAATTTGAGCAAAGTTTAATTGCCATAATTTATTTGATATTTTATATGGTGGGATTTTTAAAGCATAATCAGTATCAACTATCTGTTGAGCATATTTAAACTTAAATGTTTTTACTTCATCAACTTGTTTTTGATTAAATTTAGGAAATATTTTAGTTAAATAATTTAAAAAATCTTTTTCAATTTTTTTATCACTCCATTTAAAATATTTATGACCTTGAGGTAAATAAGCTCCTAAATAGTAAATATGTTTATTACTATAATTTGATTTGTCTATTAAATTTGTATGTTGAATTAAAGCTACAAAAGGGGAGTCGGTATCATTAATGTTATGCCAATAATAAGGACTTAAACTTTTGTTTGAGCTAAAAACTACATTTATTGCTCCTAGGTAATCAATATCTTTATTTGGTCTAGTATCAATAACCAAGTCATAATCCTTTTCTAATGTTTTTAAATCATTAATTTCTGTATTTAAATTAATCACTCCACCTTTTTCTTCAATAATTTTTTCAATTTTTTCAATTAAAATTTTAAAACTACCATCTAAGTAGCCTAAAATTTCTTCTCCTTTTTCGTTTCTTGAATTTCCTCTTGTATGAATTCTAGACCAAAGCCAGGCCATTGAAATCTTATTATAGTGGTTATGAAACTTTCCTTTTATAAGTGGTTGCCATACTATTTCATAAGCTTTACGTCCAACCGCCTTTTCCATCCATTTATCTGCAGTTACTTTCCCATATTTATCCCAATTTTTATCATATTTAAGCATCAAAGCTACAAAGCCCATTCTTACCTTACTAATTAAATCTAAAGGTTTAAATTTTAATAAATCAACTGCTGTTAAAAATGGATACATTGTTTTATTCCAATAAACTCCAGTAGTATTCTTATACCAACCAATTTTATTTTCCAACCCAACTTCTTTAATTAATTGAATTAAATCTTTATCTGTTTTAAAAAAATGGTGATAAGTTTTTTCTAAATTAGTTTGATCTATTTTAAAACCACTCACCAGTCCTCCCAAATCTTTTTCTTTTTCAAGAATAGTTATTTGGATACCTTCTTTGATTAGTTCATAACCTAGAACTAATCCTCCTAACCCACCGCCAATAATTGCTACTTTTTTTATATTCATATTTAAATCTTCTTATGGTATCATAGATACGTTTTACTGTTGCTTAGGTGCAACAGTTTTTATTATCAAAATAATTATATAATTTTTTTATGGCTGAACAAATCAAACTTACAAAAAATCGTGACGTACCTATGGAAAAGGTCCGTAATATCGGTATTATTGCTCATATAGATGGTGGTAAAACCACTACCACTGAACGTCTTCTTTTTTATACTGGAAAAATTCACAAAATCGGATCTGTTGATAGTGGTACCACCACTACTGATTCTATGGCTCAAGAAAAAGAACGTGGAATTACTATTCAATCAGCTTGTGTTACTACTTTTTGGCATGATTATCGTCTTAATATTATTGATACTCCAGGGCATGTTGATTTCACTGCTGAAGTTGAAAGATCTCTCCGTGTTTTAGATGGTGCCATTATGATTTTTGATGGTAATGCTGGTGTTCAAGCTCAATCAGAAACAGTTTGGCGTCAAGCTGATAAATATGGCGTTCCTCGTATTGCTTTTGTTAATAAAATGGACAAAGTTGGCGCTTCTTTCAAAAATACTCTTCAAAGTATTCATGAAAAACTTAGAGCTCCAGTAGTTCCTGTGGTTATCCCTGTTGGTGAAGAACATGATTTTATGGGAGTTATTGATCTAATGAATATGGAAATGATTGTCTATGATAAAGACGAAGAAGGTATGGATTTTACCCGTAAACCAGTCACTGATGAATTTAAAGAAAAAGCCCTCAAAGCTCGAGCTGAAATGGTTGAAAAAATTTCTGGTGAAGATGAAGTTTTAATGGAAAAATTTTTAAATGACCAAGAAATTTCTGTTCCAGAATTAAAAGCTGCTTTAAGAAAAGCCACTATTGATCGTAAACTTTTCCCAATTTATTGTGGTGCTGCTTGGAGAAACAAAGGTATTCATCCAATTTTAGATGGTATCGTTGATTATTTACCATCACCTCTTGACTTACCTCCAATTGAAGGTTTTGATCCAGGAACCAATGATGTTATTACCAGAAAACCAATTAGAACTGAACCTCTTTCAGCTCTTCTTTTTAAAGTTCAATCGGATCCACATGTTGGTACTTTATCTTATGTCAGAATTTATTCTGGTACCTTAAAAGCCGGTTCTGAAGTTTACAACGTTACTAAAGATAAGAGTGAGCGTATTGGTCGTCTCTTACTTATGCATGCTGACAAACGTGAAGGTTTAGAAGAAGGTTTTGCTGGAGAAATCGTTGCCTGTATTGGACTTAAAGAATCTACTACTGGTGATACTCTCTGTGATGCTAATAAGAAAATTTCTTTGTCTCCTATCCAATTTGCCGAACCAGTTATTTCTCTTTCAATCGAACCTCTTACTGCCGATGATCAAGAAAAAATGGGAGCTGCTTTAAATCGTTTAGCTATCGAAGATCCTACTTTTAAAGTTAGTTACAACCATGAAACTGGTCAAACTACTATTGCTGGTATGGGTGAACTTTATCTTGAAATTATCGTTGATCGTTTAAAACGTGAATTTAATGTCGGTGTTAAAACCGGTACTCCTCAAGTTGCTTATCGAGAAACTATTTCTGGTAATGCTGATGCTGAGGGTAAATATATTCATCAATCCGGTGGTCATGGTCAATATGGTCATTGTAAAATCAAAATTGAACCAAAAGAAAGGGGAGAAGGTTATGAATTTGTCAATGCTGTTAAAGGTGGTGCCATTCCTGCTAATTTTATTCCTGCTATTGAAAAAGGAGTTAAAGAAACTCTTCAAAAAGGAATTATTGGTGGGTTTCCAGCTACTGATTTAAAAGTTACTGTTTATGATGGTACCTACCACGATGTCGATTCATCTGAAATGGCTTTCAAACTTGCTGGATCCTATGCTATTAAAACTGCATTTGCTGAGGCTAAACCAATTATTCTTGAGCCAATCATGAAATTTGAAGTCAATACTCCTTCTGAATTTCTAGGAGCTGTTATTGGTGATCTTTCTTCTCGTCGAGGTCAAATTGCTGGTACTACTGAATCTGGTAACTTTACTACTATTGATGCTTTTATTCCTCTTGAAGCTATCCAAGGTTATGCTACTGTTATCAGAAGTTTAACCCAAGGTCGTGGAGATTTTTACATGGAACCAAGTCATTATGATCCAGTTCCTCGTGATATCCAAGAAAATCTCACTATTAAAAATAATTCAGAAAAATAGATTTTTAAGTTGTAATTTAATACCCTCGATTTTCGGGGGTATTTTTTTTGCTTTTTTACTAAACCTTCCTTATTAATTTATGCTAAAATTTTAGTTAACTCTATTTAGATAATTTTTTTCTAAAAAAAGGCATTAAATTGCTTAGTTTTGTATGTTGCAAAGCTCTATCCAAGCTGGTACAATTCAAAAGCATTTTAATCTTAAATATTATTAATTAGAAATTTCGTCTTAAAAAAGACAATAAATAAAAACAAAGGAGAAAAAATATGGCAGATACTTATCAAAGAAATAAGCCACACGTTAATGTCGGTACTATTGGTCACGTCGATCATGGTAAAACTACCTTAACTGCCGCTATTTCTAAAGTTCAAGGAAGTGCAAAATCCTATGCTGATATTGCTAAGGGTGGTACTGTTCGTGATGCTTCCAAAATTGTTACTATTGCTATTTCTCATATTGAATATGAGACTGACGCTAGACACTATGCTCACATTGATTGTCCAGGACACGCTGATTATGTCAAAAACATGATTACCGGTGCTGCTCAAATGGATGGTGCTATTTTAGTCGTCTCAGCTCCTGATGGTCCAATGCCTCAAACTAGAGAACACGTTTTGCTTGCTAACCAAGTCAACGTTCCTAAATTAGTTGTTTTCTTAAACAAAGTTGATTTAGTTGAAGATCCAGAATTCTTAGATCTAGTTGAAATGGAAATTCGTGACCTCTTAACCAAATATGGTTATCCAGGTGATGATACTCCAATCATTCGTGGAAGTGCTCTTAAAGCCCTCAACGGTGATGCTGATGGTGTTGAAAGTATTAAAAAATTAATGGAAGCTCTTGATACTTATATCCCTGAGCCTGTCCGTGAATTAGATAAACCTTTCTTAATGCCAATTGAAGACGTTTTCTCAATCAAAGGTCGAGGAACTGTTGCTACCGGTAGAATTGAAAAAGGTATTATCAAAATCAATGACGAAATTGAAATCGTTGGTTTAAGAGATACTAGAAAAGCTGTTGTTACTGGTGTTGAAATGTTCCACAAGCTTTTAGATCAAGGTCAAGCTGGTGACAATGTCGGTTTATTACTTCGTGGAGTTGAAAAAGATGACATCGAAAGAGGTCAAGTTTTAGCTAAAGCAGGAAGTATTACTCCTCACACCGAATTTAAAGCTGAAGTTTTATTACTCAAAAAAGAAGAAGGTGGACGTCATACTCCAATCTTCTCTGGCTATCGTCCACAAGTTTTCATTAGAACTACTGATGTAACTGGTGATCTTTCTCTTCCAGAAGGAACTGAAATGGTTATGCCAGGAGACAATGCTAACGTTGTTATTAAGTTAATTAAACCAGTCGCTATGCAAGCTGGCCAAAGATTCGCTATTCGCGAAGGTGGCTTAACTGTTGGTGCCGGTGCTATCACCGAAATTATTAAATAATTTATGACCAAAGGTAACCGTATCCGTATCAGACTAAAATCATACGATCATCGAATCATCGATGAGGCTGCTATCAAGATAGTTGAGGCTGCGGTTACTGCTGGTGCAAAAGTTGAGGGCCCAATCCCTCTTCCTACTGAAAAAAAGACCATTACTGTTTTAACTAGTCCTCATACCGATAAGAATGCTCGTGAGCACTTCGAAGTTCGAACTCACAAACGACTTATCGATATTTCTAACACTAGTCTTCGCACTGTTGACAGTCTTCAACACTTGGATTTACCTTCCGGAGTAGAAGTCGAAGTAAAGATGTAAAACTATGATTTCAGGATTTCTTGTAAAAAAAGGTCAGATGACCAATGTCTATAACCCAGATGGCCAACGCATTGCTGTCACTAAATGCAAAGCTTTACCATTAAAGGTTACTCAAATTAAAACCTCTGAGAAAGACGGTTATAGTTCGATTCAAGTTGCTTTTGATTCCCGCAAAAATCTTAATCAAGCTACTGCTAAAAAAATATCCAAACTTAAATTAGATATTAAACCTCGATTTTTTAAAGAATTTAAATTAACTTCTGATCAAATTCCTGAGGTTGGTAGTGATATCACTATTGATAATGTTTTTGCCAACGATGAATTAATTGACGTTACCGGCATTTCTAAAGGTCATGGCTTTGCTGGTACTGTTAAACGATGGGGAATGAGAAAACAACCACTTTTAGGTGCCTCAAATCGAGTCAGACACATGGGTTCAATTGGTGCTCAAACTCCTGGTAAAGTTGTTAAAGGTAAAAAAATGCCAGGTCATTTTGGTAATGTTTCTCAAACAGTTTTAAATCTCAAAATATTTAGTATTGATCTAGAAAAACAAGAAGTTTCAATTATCGGTTCAATCCCTGGAAGTATTAATTCTTGGGTGACTCTTAAAAAGACAAAATAAATATGAAAGCTCCAATTTATAATCTTAAATTTGAAAAAATCGGTGAAACTACTTTACCAAAAGATATTTTTGATGTTTCCGTTTCGGATCAATTAATTGCTCAATCTATTCGTGTTTATTTAGCTAATCAACGATCATCCTTTGCCAAAGCTAAAAGTCGTGGTCAAATTCGTGGTACCACTAAAAAAGTTTGGGCTCAAAAAGGTACTGGTAATGCTCGTCATGGTTCTCGTAAAGCTCCAATTTTTGTTGGCGGTGGTAGTGCTATGGGTCCAGATGGAAATCAAAACTACACTCTTAAGATAAATAAAAAAATGAAAAGACAGGCTATAAATGGAACTTTAACTAAATTTGCTAAAGCTAATAAAATAATTATCATTGATAAATTTAAAGATTTAAATCCTAAAACTAAAGATGGTATTAAACTTATTACTGGACTTAAAGGCGTTGATAAAG
>Ga0265293_10011047_pt1 | contig 12422 bp, 4 predicted proteins | sample Munlanlewell138R_FD_192505 | JGI IMG/M metagenome (GOLD analysis project Ga0265293, IMG submission 192505) | Leachate microbial communities from a municipal landfill in Southern Ontario, Canada - Leachate well 138R | ecosystem: Engineered > Solid waste > Landfill > Unclassified | place: Canada... | reverse complement strand
AAGTGGACTCATTGTATCAGAGACTGGGCAACGATAAGAGGACAACTGGATATTTTGCACCCTGGATGGGATGGCGTTAGGAATGAGTAGGTAAACGTGAGTTTACACAAAGAACTTGACACTCCCTGCTGAGTTGGGGCGGTAGCCCCCATAAATCAGAGCTTCCTTAACGCAGATCTAAAATTGAGTACTGCGGTGTTGTTTACAAAATATGAGAAATACTAAATCAACTAGTTCTAAAAAATTTATTATTATCATCGCTATTTTTTGCTCGTTGAGCCTTATCGCCATAGTGACATGGTATTTAGTTCTTCCCCCGATTATAGAGAACTCAATTAACAACGAACTTGCCAAAACGACAGAAAAGCTTCAGCGAAATGTTAAAGTTCAAGGCATTGCACTTAATTCACCCTGGAGTGTGGGAATTGAGCAAATTAGTCTTTTTGACCCCAAGTCAGAAGAAATCGGCGTGAACTGTAAACAGATTCAAGCTAAATTTAGAGAGCTTCCTCTTAGCCGTAAACGTATTAAATTTAAGCAAATCGAAATTGAAAGCTGCGAACTTTGGTATAGAACGGTAGAAGATCGGACAAACTTTGATGACATCATCGAAAAACTAAAGCCACGCGAAAAGTCGCTCCCAAGTGCAGAGAAGAAAATCTCGGCTCTGCAACGCATGCTCTCACCGTTGCCGCAAATAAAGCTCAATAAACTATGGATTCATATGCAACCCGTTCAGCTGCGACATAGTTTTGCTTTTGCAATACACGAACTTAGCGAGATTCTGCTTACGCAAGATGACGAAAAATACTATAAACTCAATGCCATCGTTGACTACCAAAGCATTATACAAAATAAGGATAGACGAGACAGCGCGCGAATAAGCGCGAGTATTAAGTCCGCTAAGGAAGGGAAGATCCTTTTTGAACATGTAGATGCGCAAGCGCAGACTCCACTTATCAGTTTAGACTTAGGCGACTCCAAACTTGAATTACAAAAGTTGGCACTACAGTTACCCAACACCCTTATTTTCAGTGATTTATCCCTTCTACAATCAGCTTCCCCCATGCTCGTCTGCGATAACTTTGCTATGCGTTTTCTTGCTATGCCGCCCAAAAAAGTGAGCGGTGTATATTTTAAGGAGTTAGAAGCAGAGAACCTTCAACTTAACATTAATCTTAATGATGCTGGAAGGACGAATTTAGAAGACTTCCTCGATGAGCTAAAAACAGTTTTATTGACTGAACGCGATGCATTGCCAAACAATGTTGAGAAAAAAGAGCGAAGTATCGAGGATTATTTCATTTCACAGCGCTTCTTCCTACACAACGCAGGTTTTAGCTTTATGGATGAGCGCAAAAATAACACTAGCCTCATAGATCTCCAAAACATCAATCTCGAACTCGGTTATCGCAGCATCAAAAAAGATATCAACTTATTATTAGAAGTAGCTACTCGTGCTCCACTTCAAATGCAAAGCAGTTTGCGCGCAGATTATAATATGCTTGGAGAGCAACTTTTTCTAGAGCTAGATCTTAAAGAAAGCGGTGAATTAACAAAACTAACAGAATTGTTCGATTCATTAATAACACATACATACCTATCACAAAAAAAATCGCTTATTGAGGATATTCATTTTGCTAAAAAGCTGCTCAACAACTTTCAACTCCAGAACTCAGAGATCGACGCAAACATACGCGCTGAACACAAACTCAAGAGCGGAGAGACCCAGGCTACACTCAGTATTGATGCTAGAAATTTTGTTCTTGCGACAGAAGCGCTAGCCGAATTACCTGTAGAGTTCGACTTCAATAGTCAATGGAATCTTAGGATGGACGAAGAAAACATCGAACTTTCTACCAAATCTGCAAAGTTAAACCAAATTCCGTTTATTTTTTCACTGAGTAGCCAAACTTTAGCCGACTCTACTAAAGAAGCTGGCGATCGCAGCTTTAAATTACTTTTAGAACTACCAGAGCAAAACGCACAAAGCCTATTGGATTCTATACCCATGGCCGTTCGTTCTTCCATCGATGGCCTAGAATGCACAGGAAATATTAGCTACAGTATCCGCGCCGAAGGCCTGCTCTCTCAAATCCAAAACATGAAACTTGATGTGAGCTTAAAAACCAGCCCCGAATTTTCTATCACACGGTTTCCAGTTGGTCGTAGTATATTAGCCTTAAATACTGGATTTGCGCATGATATTGTAGACCCAAACGCCATCATGCCCCACAAAATCAACATTCCACCCTCGATCTATCCCGTCGTAGTCATGCAAGAGCAAATCTATACGCCCAGTCTCAGTGCCGACGATATCCGTACTCACTATCATGATTGGGTTCTGTTCGAGGATCTCAACCCCTACCTGATTCAACTTATCACCACCACCGAAGATGGCAGCTTTTTTACCCACAACGGCTTTAGTCTTTTGCAAATTAAAGCTGCGCTTGCCAAAAACCTAGCGCAAAACTCCTTTAGCCGTGGCGCCTCAACCATCACCATGCAGTTGGTCAAAAACATCTTTTTTGACCGCAGTAAAAGCATCGCACGCAAATTCCAAGAAGCCCTGTACACTTGGCTTGTTGAGTCCGTCTACCGCATTCCCAAACAGCGTCTCATGGAGATCTACTTTAACGTCATCGAATTTGGCCCCGAAGTCTACGGAATCCAAGCTGCCGCGCGCTACTATTTTGGCAAACAAAGCGCCGACCTCTCTCTCAAAGAATGTGCATACCTCATGTCCATCATTCCAAAACCTCGCAGTGGCGCCTTGCACCGTGCACAAAACGCCGTCAGTGCAAGCAATGAAAAAACCATTCGCTGGTTTATCGATGAAATGCTGCGCCGAAAATGTGCCCCCGACGTGATCCAAAAAACACGCGAACGCTACGAAAAACGCGGCACACCTGTGCCCTTCCAACCTTGCTGTCCCGCAAAAGCGTATGTCGAAAGCCTCAAGGCACAAGCGCTACAGTTCTACGTCCCCGAATCTGAATCCGCACCCGCGTATCGTCCCGATCTTTATGACGAAAATGGTGAGATCTACGTACCTAGCCGGCGATTATGCGGATTTAGCCATGATTCTACATCCATATTTGAGGAATGGTTGCCAGAAGTTGAAGAACTGCCATCCGCCGATCAACTCCAATAAGCTTCCCCTCGCCGTAGCGTTACGTATTTCTTTAGCAAATTTATGTGTTATGTTGTGCCGCTCGTTGTGCTTTGCAACGAGTACTTGGAGAAGCTTGACGTTTATGAAAACACATCGACTAAAACAGCTGTTATATGTATTTGTTCTTATCTCCCCATTACTTTCAGCTTGTGAAACGGGGGAGGTGCTCATTTTTTAGTAGCGGGAAAGAAAGTCTTTGCCCGCCGCGTGATTCTACATGTTGTCCTGATGGGATGGCCGAGTGCACGGTTGCTGAGCTGCGAGTGGCGGGTAAATGTGTGATGGCAGATGATAAGGATTACGGTGTAAATGCTGGTCGTTGTACGAATGACAGGATTTGTCGGCCATTGACTTTGGGGGATGACGCGATTGTGTATGCGTGTCGAGATCGCTGTGCGGAGTACCAAAGCGCGTGCTTAGATGCAAATTATGATGCCATTTGCGTGGATACGAGTTCAGATAATGTGAACTGTGGGGGTTGTTTTTATAATGAAACAGGAAGACGTTGCTCTGAGGGCGTTTCGTGCATAGAGGGAAAGTGTAAGCTCGCGTGTGCATCGCCGATGCTAAGTTGTGATGAAGTATGTATTAATCCGAAGACTGACGTAGATAATTGCGGGGGCTGTGTAGCTGATGGTGAAGGTGTACGTTGCGAGCGAGGTTTGACATGTATAGATGGTGTGTGCAAGTTGTTGTGCCCGAAGCCGACGGTGAGTTGTGGTGGCACCTGTGTAAACACCCAAAGCGATCCTATGAATTGTGGTGGCTGTGTCGCCGATGGCGAAGGTGAAAAATGCGAAGAAGGAGCGTTTTGCGTAGACGGTGTGTGCCAGTTATCTTGTCCAGTGCCGACGGTGAGTTGTGGCGGTACATGTGTAAATACATTAATCGATAGTAATAACTGTGGTGGTTGTGTTCTTGAGGGTTCTGGCTATCGCTGTGCGCCTGGGGTTCCGTGTAGTGGTGGCAGTTGTTTGATGACGTGTATGTATCCGATGATCAGTTGTAGGGGAGTGTGTATTAACCCGCAAACCGATAATATGAACTGCGGTGGTTGCGTAGCAGAGGGCTCTGGCCAAAAATGTGAAGCAGGCTTGCGTTGTAGTAACAGCTCCTGTAAGAGTGAATGCAGCTATGGTCATGAAAAATGTGGTGATGGCTGCATTGATCCTTACAATGATCCTTTAAATTGCGGAGGTTGTGCTGCGGAAGGTAAAGGAGTCGGCTGCGCAAATGGGCATCAGTGTGTGGATGGGGTGTGTAAACCGCACTGTACTAGGGAATGCTTAAATTCTGGAATTTGTACTGCGCCAAATGTTTGCACATGTGCAGAAGGCTGGATTGGCCCTACTTGTAACACAGCGATCTGCAACTTTAGCTGTCAAAATGGTGGTCGTTGTACGGCACCAAATACTTATAATTGCACGGACACTTAGACTGGCACAATGTGTGATAAAGCAGTTTGTACACCCGCCTGTGTTCACGGAACATGCTCTGAAAGCCATCAATGTGTTTGTGAAGCAGGCTGGAAGGGAGAGCGATGTGATCTGCCGATTTGTAATGTCGAATGCACGGGAAATAGAGTTTGTACGGCACCTGAAGTATGTGGTTGCCGTGCAGGTTGGGAAGGAAGCAATTGTGATATTTCGGTCTGCGAAGTAGAGTGCAAAAATGGCGGCATTTGCTTGACTCCCAATGTTTGTACATGTGCCGAGGGCTGGGAAGGTGCTACTTGCGAGATACCCGTTTGCGACCCGACTTGTGGCGAGAATCAGGAGTGTATCGCCCCTAATGTGTGTAAATGCAAAGATGGCTGGATTGGAAATGATTGCAAGAAGCCTGTTTGTGCCTTTGTATGTCGAAACGGCGGCGCATGTACGTCGCCAAATGTATGTACATGCAGCCCTTTTTATACAGGCCAGACGTGTGAAGAGCCAGTATGCAAGCCCGATTGCGGGGAAAATCAAAGTTGCATAGCTCCGAATGAGTGCCAATGTAACATGGGTTGGACGGGTAGCGATTGCAAGACGGCGATATGTGATAAGGCATGCAATAATGGTGGTAAATGCACGGCGCCCAATGTTTGTAGCTGCGCCGCGGGCTGGAGCGGCGAGACATGCTTGACGCCTGTTTGTGATCCTGAGTGTGGAGCGCATAAAACGTGTACAGCGCCAAATACATGCACTTGCGACCATCTTTGGACGGGGGATGACTGCCAAACAGCAATATGTGAATTTGTTTGCCAAAATGGTGGGACATGTACGGAGCCCAATGTTTGCAGCTGCACTGCGGGTTGGTTTGGGAATACTTGCGTTAGACCCTTATGTGACCCTCGCTGTGAAAATGGTCAACGATGTGTAGCTGTTAATGAATGCAGCGCTTGTCCGCCTAATTGGCTGGGAGACGATTGCAAGACGCCAGAACGCATCAGAATTCCAGCAACAGGAGATTCTACGCGCTTTATGATGGGTGCGCCTGAAGATGGCGTTACACATTTCATAGACTCTGAAATACCTGTGCACGAAGTCACGTTGAGTGCTTATAAAATAGATCGCTATTTGGTGACGGTGGCTTCGTATAAACGATGTGTCGATGCGGGAGCATGTGAAGTGCCCGCTACGAGTGAACACTGTACATACGGGGAATTAGCGAAAGAGAGATATCCTATAAACTGCGTAGGTTGGGAGCAAGCAAAGACATATTGTACATGGGCAGGTGGGCGTTTACCCACTGAAGCCGAGTGGGAGCGCGCAGCTAAGGGGGAGAAGCAGATTCGCTACCCTTGGGGGAATGGATGTCCTCGATTGTGGTTGTCGGGTTGCGAAGAAAATTGGGAGTACAACACAGCCAAGGCAAACTGTTATTGGGACGACTGTTATGAGAGTTATGATGCTACATCGCCGGTGGATCAGTTCCCATTGGGAATGTCGCCTGATGGTTTATATGATATGGCTGGGAATGTTTGGGAGTGGGTAAATGATTTTTATGGAGATTATAGCGCCGATCCCGTGACGAATCCGACGGACCCCGAGCATAGCAATTTGGGACATGTTATTCGCGGTGGTTCCTGGGGTGATTGGGGATATCGATTGCGCACAACTAGCCGCAGCTACGAGTCATCGTTTGAGCGTGGTAAAACAACTATCGGTTTTCGCTGCGCAGCAGATATTGTGCTTTAAGGATGCTCTGATTAATTGGGGCTACCGCCCCAAACCCCGTCCAAGGGCTTTCGCCCTTGGAACCCATTTTTGTGTGTAGGGAATTGATTCTATTGACTTTTATTTTGAAGACTCACCTAAGTCTCTTAACTTTCATTAGCTTTTTTAGGACTGATTTTGCATTAATCAGAGCATCCTTAATGTCGCTTTTATACATGTTAGCGAACATTACAAGAAAAGAGGGATTCCAGAGGCCTTGTCGCTGGGCTTAGCTTTGAGTGCTAGTCCCAAGAGTACAAATTCACCTGTATGAAAGGCAAGCTTTTTCGTGGGGGGGGGGTAGCGCGGGATCGCCGAGCGGAATTCGCAATGAACGCATTTTGTGCGATGGTTCGCCGAATAGGCGAAACATCGCACAAAATAAAGCGTGAATTGTCGAATTCAGCGAGGAAGCCCGCGCGTAGGGGGGCATGCTTGCCCCCCTTCAAGAAAAGGGGGAAATTTTATTTTATCAAGACCGAGTTTATCCGCTGATTTCGCTGGGTCGTGCAGCAAGTCCAGCGTAATAGCGAAGTTGCAAGTAGTCGTCGGAGAGGGCGAAACGGATGAGTGCCTGCAGGCGGGGGGATTTTTGGAGTCGTTCGAGTAGGGCTTGGCGGTCCATGCGGGATTTGTCCCAGACTTCGGCGGCGAGTAGGGCGGTGAAGGAGGTCGAGAGATCGCCTGAGAATAGGAGGGCGGCGCGGTCGGCGGTGGCGTAGATGGCGGTTTTCCAAGCGGGGGCGGAGTTGAGCGGGAGTTTTTCGGGCGTGGTTTCGTCGATGATGCGGGCAATTTCTTTGCGTTCGCGGCGCAGCCAAGGGGATTTGATGCGTTCGGCGAAATCGAGGCTTAGCGCGTTTCGTTCTTGGATACAGTTGGCGTTGGTTAGGTAATATGCGGCGTCGAGGGTATGCCAGAGCTCTTTCATATCGTAGTGAACGACGCGGCTGAGGCTAGTCCAGAGTAGGCCAGAGGCGTAGGCGGCCCAGTGTCGCTTTTCGGCTTCGCTCGCGCCTTCCCAGTGGTCGGTGGGGAGCCAAAATGCGTTGGGGTTGTCGAAGACCATGGGGACGGGTGAGCTGTCGTGGGCGAGGTAGACGCGGACGTTTCCGAGGTTTAGGGCGGCGGTGGTGGAGTTGAATAGGGCTTGAATTTCGGGGCTGCGAGTGCGAGAACCGCCGAGTAGGGAGCGTCTGGGGAGTTGTTCCTTGAATAGGGAGTCGAGTATGGGGAGGGCTTCGTGGAGTAGTTCTTGAACGAGGGCTAGTTGTGGGTCGATGAGGTGTTTTTGTAGAACGGCGGCGGGGATGGCGCGGTTGATGTCGACTTTTGGGCGAACGGGTTGGTTTTCTAGGTGTATGCCGCGTTCGGGGATGAAGGTTTTGGCGATTTGTTGCAGTATGCGTTCGCGGTCGATGGCTTCGTTGCGTCGACAAATCTCGATGGCCGCGCGGATGATGTCTTCGTCAAATGGATTAGTGACGATCAATTCGCTAAATTCGGCGTATGCACTTTTTGCTTCGCCAGGTATGCGACAGCGAGCGTAAGCGCGGTTTTTCACTAAGTCTGGCTGGGGAATTTCGGCTTTTGCGATAGCCTCGCTGTACAGGTCTTGGGCTTCCTGCCAAATTCCGAGTTCGGAACCTAGTATTTGTGCGGCAAAACCGAGGTATTTGCGGGCAAGTTCGGGTTGTTTGCTAAAAGCGTCGCCATCGTTGATGTGGGTTTTGATGTTTTCGACTAAGATTCTGCGCTCTTCGCGGCTTTGGTAGGTGGCGTCGAGTTTTTTGAAGATTTCGCTTCGCTCGGGGAAGCGTGCGAACAGACTCCAGAGTAGGTCTTCGGCCTTTGGCGCTTGATTGAGTTTTTCAGCGTAGAGGTCACAGAGAATAAGCCATAGTTCGATGTCTTCGCTCTCAAAGGGTATGCGCATGAGGCGCAGGATAATTTCGGCTGCTTTTGCGGGGTCGCCCGCGATGGCGTGGCATTTCGCGAGCACTTCTAGAATCTCTCTGGCATCCGCCGATTGTACGGCAAGTCGCTCAAAATACATCAATACTTCGGCTTTGTTTCCGCCTTCATGCATAAAATGCAGCTCTAGCATCTTTGGAGCCAGTTTTATTTGTTCTTCGACCGATGGCTGGTGGAACTGTAAATAGTCATCGAGCGCTCTTCTTGCGATGGCAATTTCGCCAATTTTACCGGCCAATTGGGCGATAGCGGTTAGCAGTTTTCCGTCTTTGGGGTCCTCGCGGTAGGCTTGATCTAGGCAGCGCAGTGACTCATCTTGTTTGTCAAGACCGACGTCGTATATTTCGGAGAGTCGTTGCCAGAGCTCAGACTTGAGGCTGGGGTCATCGCAGTTGATGATGTGTTGTCGGATTTGCTCGACGAGGAAGTCCCAGTCTTCTTGTTGCTTGAGATAGTCGTAGAGCGATAGACGCATGGGGTTGGCGTAGGAGCAGGCGACGCAGGCTTCTTGTATAGATTTGAGGGCTTCTTGGGGTTGTTGAATTTTCGTTAAGATCCAAGCTCGTTGTATAATGACTTGAATGCGTTCTTGCTCGTTTCGTGTATTTTCTTCTTGTACACTGAGCACTTCAAGGAGCTTGTGCCACTTCTCAAAGATTTCAAAGTACGAGGCTAGCAGTTCCAGATCAGGGCGATAAGACATGTTTTCGTCGCGATCATCGGGGAGCAGCTCTTGGGTGGGGTCGCTGATTTTGCCCTCTAGAAGTTTTTGAATACTAACCCAGCGCCGCAAATCTTGGGCGTCGTGGCTGGAACCTGTAAGCAAATCGGCGTGAACGCGGTGTATGCTTGGTCGCTGCGCGGGGCTAAGACTGGCCCAGAGCATGCGTGTTTCGTCGTTGGGCTCAAGGCCGCAAAGGATCTCGTGGGCGCGCTCTCGAATTTCGGGTGGGAAGCTCAGGGCGATGGCGCCGAGCAGTCCGTGTTTTTGCTCTTCATCGCATTGCTGTTCGGCGCTTGCGAGTAAAAGGCGCTCTGTCCAGCGTCCTTGCTGTGCATAAGCGGGAGCCAAGATATTGCTGTAGATGCGCTTGTAGCCAGTGATACTTTCAGCGCTTTGCAGTGCAGCGCTCGCGCGGGTTAGGGCGGAGTCGTCATCTTTTAGCTGCGCGAGATCGATGTCTGCTAGGGCTAAGTAGATGGCAGATTTAACGGCGTCGTTGCTGCATTTTTCGAGAGTTTGGAGTAAAAACGATTGGAGTTCATCGCAGTTTTTACAAGTTTTTTGCAGTTCGTAGCAGCTCTTAAAGACAAGGTAATGATCGGGGTTCTCGTTGCATGCCCGTTGGTAGAGCTCGCTTGCTTTGTCGTTGTTGTGCAGCCTAAACTGGTAGATCTGGCCAATGCGAAAGAGTGAGAGCCACAACGGGCTGTCGCTGTTTTCATCCTGCGCTTGGGCTTGTGACATCATAATGCGGATTACGGCGTTGTAGTCGTTCACGCTCTTGTAGTGCTCAAGTAGCGCAGCTTGCGCGATGAGATCCGTAGGCTTGAGCTCCAAGCAGCGCTCGTAGGAGTCGATCGCTTTTTCGGGTTCGTCGATGTAGTTTTCATAGATCTCGGCCATGCGGTGCAACTTCGCACACTTGAGGCTAGCGTCGCTTAAAACTTCGATCTGTGCTTTGAGCAGTTGTAGGATCTTTTCCCAAGCTTCTTGGTTTTCGTAGCAATCCAGTAGTGCTTCGTTGGCCTTACGCGATTTGGGATCCAGCGCTCGGGCGCGTTCAAAATATTGTATGGCCAGCATCTCGTTGGAGAGTCTCTCCCTCGCGATGTCTCCACTAACGCACAGGAGTGTTGCTTTGTACTCGGCGCTACCCGCAAACTCGACTTCCGCGTCGTTAAGTTTGATCAGCTCTTCGTATCGCTCAAGGCGCCAGTAAATGCGGGCTAAGTTCGTAATAGCGCTTTGGCGTTGCGGCTCTAAGAGTATAACGGCTTCTAGTGCGGTGCAGGCCGTGTCATCGTCGTTGAGGTAGTTCTCGGCGATATCGGCGATGCGCTCCAAAAGGTAGACATGCTCGCGCTTATCTTGTGTGCAGTTCTCTGCTTTGGCATAGAGTTGCAAGAGCTCGGTCCAGTTCCCTATCGACGCCGTCATGCGCGCTGCACCCTTGAGTGCTGCAAGATCGTCGGCTTTGTGCGCTAGCAACTGCTGGTAGCTTCCAAACGCTTTGAGGTGATAACCCAAGCGGTATTCGTAGATTTCGGCCAACTGCGATAACTTATCGATGAAGACTTCGAGGCTGTAGTCTTCCAGCGCGTTTATCTTGGCGTAATGTAGTTCCTGCTCGTAGAGTTCGGCTAGTTCGGACCAAAGCTCCTCTTTGCGGTAATGCTCTTTGAGTAGGAGCAAGCTTGGACCGTGGCTTGGGCAAATAACGTTTGCCTCAACAATGAGCTCTAGCGCCGCTTCATCCTGTTCAAGCTCATCGCGCAGTATGCACGCAATTTTGTAGAGCGCTTGCGCTTTGGCGTTTGCGGTCTCAAGACTATCTAGACCGAGCGTCAGTGCCTGCAACAAAGCCTCCTTGTCACCGCGTTCTTGCTGCAGTGCCAATAACTCGCTGACAAGCAAAGCGTTGTCTGGTTCTTCTTCTACGCCGTCTCGCAATATGTTCGCCGCATGACCAAGATCCTCGTATTGGTAATGAACGACGTTGGCCAAGATGAGCCGATAAAGCGCACGGTACTCTTTGCAAGCAGGCGCATCAAGCGCTTTCGATAAGATCTCGACTACGGCGTCTCTATTATTTTTTCGCTCCGCAATCTCTAAATGATACTCAACGAGTTCAGGGTCGAGTTCATCTTTTTTGGCCAAGTGTTCAAAGAGGAGATCGCTTTGTTTTTCGTCAGCTAAGATATAGCGATATAAAAAGAAGAGTCGCGTTTCGATGAGTTTTGAGAAATCGCTAGCCGTCGTTTGCGCCGACAACGCTTCGCGCAGATGTTGCTCATAAGCATCCCAATCTCCCTTTGCCCAAAGCGCATCCTCAATTAAGAAAAAGCGCTCTACGTCAAAATCGACAAGCTGTTCTTGCTCACTGTGGCCGTCGGCCGTCTGAGAGTCGCTGTCCAAGTCCTCGACTAGGGCTTTCTCGTTTTGGAGTAAGGATAAAGCTTCTTCGCTTTTGTTCTCCAGTTGCAAGTAACAACGCGCTAGCCCAGTCTTAAGCGCATAGCTGCGCTGCTCCGACGCATTCAGTAGCTCTCTCTCATAACTCTTGACGACAACATCGGCTTCGCGACGAGCACGTGCGATGCGACGCATACCAAGGTTCGCTGGCCTGCTCAGTGAGAAGGCGTCGACGGCTTTAGTGTAGTAACTAAGAGCCTGGGATAGGTTGTTTTCAATGAGGCCATCGCGCAGCTCCGCTAGAGCGCAATAGATTTCCGCCGCTTCTGGTCCCATTTTGAGGTGCTGCGCCGCGTTCTCTAGCCGCTCGACGTACCGCTCTACAGTGTTTCGCCCCAAAATCACTCGCCGCGCCATCGACTTGTCGCTCTCTTCGCTAGTAGGTAGCTCCAAAATCTCCGCTTGCCGCTCTTTACTCATTCCAGACTCCTGTCCATGTCGCTTTTTTGGAAAAATCAGCATTCGCCGCCATCAACGAATTTACCCGAGACTAGCCATCTGTCCAATTTTCAAGTTCACCACAGCCATTTTCATAAACGATGCGCAATGGCACGAACGAAAACAGTGAATTAAACTTCGCAAAACGAGGTTTTTTAAGCAAAACGATAGCTATTGTAAAAAAGCAAAAGCTTAGAAACAAATAAAATTGGATTTATGGCGATATAAATAAAGTTAGCGCAACCATAGCTTAAAAAAACGCCATTTTGGGGGAAGAAAAACTTACTCAGCAAGTTTGAGTGTCGTCAAAAACCAAAGCGCCTTCACGTATAAATTTAAGTCAGCACTCGAGAGCTTTGCACGGGGGGAAACCCTTTTCTTTGTACCAAAGAAAAGATGTTTCCCCCCGTACCCCCCTTCCCCAAAGAAAGCAGTCTTTTAA
>Ga0265293_10011046_pt1 | contig 12422 bp, 16 predicted proteins | sample Munlanlewell138R_FD_192505 | JGI IMG/M metagenome (GOLD analysis project Ga0265293, IMG submission 192505) | Leachate microbial communities from a municipal landfill in Southern Ontario, Canada - Leachate well 138R | ecosystem: Engineered > Solid waste > Landfill > Unclassified | place: Canada... | reverse complement strand
GCTGGTCGCGGCCGCCGCGATGCGCTTCCATGAGGCCGGGCAGCTCGAGGCCCGGTTCTGGAATTTCTTCGCCTGGCCGACGACCTGGGCCTTCCTGGCCAAAGGCCTGCTGGGCACGCTGGCATCGGCGGCGATGGCCGCCGTCATCGCGCTGACCCTCGGACTGGTGCTGATGGTGGGGCGCCTGGCACGGCCACGGCTCGTGCGCTGGCCCAGCATCGCCCTCATCGAGTTCCTGCGCGGCACACCCACGCTGCTGCTCATCTACGCGTGCTTTCTGGTGCTGCCCTCCATCGGCGTGAAGCTCAGCACCTACTGGATGCTGACGCTGCCCATCGGCCTGAGCACCGCTGCCGTGGTGGCCGAGGTTTACCGCGCGGGCGTGCTTGCCGTGCCCCGCGGCCAGACCAGCGCCGCGCGCAGCCTGGGGCTCACCGAGGCCCAGGTGTTTTTTCTCGTCGTCTTTCCCCAGGCCCTGCGCTACATCGTCCCGGCACTGGTCGCGCAACTGGTCATCGTCGTCAAGGACACCACCTTCGGCTACGTCGTCACCTACGGCGAACTCATGCAGAACGCCAGGGTGCTCATCGCCAACTACCACTCGCTGGTACCCGTGTACCTGATCGTCGCGGCGCTGTACTGCCTGGTGAACTACGCGATATCCAGGGCCAGCCAGCGGCTCGGGCGGCCGATGCATTGAGGGGGCGCAGCGGCCACATTCGCCACCGCACGTCGCGCCAAGACCAACGCCCTCTTCGATTCCCTAGGCCACCTCACCGGTCGTCAGGAGGTGCCACTCTGCGGGCCAAGAAATCCAACCTGCAGGGCTGGCCCGCCAGGGGAACACAAGCTCAAGGTCATCGATGTCGCACGCGACACCTGCATCCACGGTGGCACGCCGAAGCAGCTGTATTGCAAAGCCATCAAGCGGATCGAACTGGATGTGCTGGACAAGCCGCGCAAGCACTTCGAGGTTGATCGACTCTCGTTGCTGACACGAACGAGTCAGCAAAAAACAAGGGGGCCTTTGATACTCTTGTCCAATAAAACCATGGAAATATGGCGCTGTGCATAAAGCATGAATGGGGAGGAGACGTTGAACAAGAACGATCGACTGCACCACGTTGTCACACTGCTCCGTTCAAGGCGAAGCATCACCCTGGCCTTCCTGCAGGAAGAAACTTGCGCCTCCAGAGCAACCCTGATGAGGGACTTGGCCTGGCTGCGAGACAAACTAGGGCATCCCATCCATTGGGATCACGAAAGCCAGTCCTATCGCTGGAGGCCTCAGCCAGGGGCGAGCGATTCCCCACAAGAGGTCGCTGGTTTTTGGTTCAAGCCCAGTGAAGTGCTGGCACTGCTCACACTTCAGCACCTGATTTCTGAAGTACAGCCGGGTGAACTGCTGCATCGCCACATCAAGCCTCTTGAGGAACGACTGCACAGCATTCTTCAGCGGGAAGGCTTTGCCGACTCCTTCGCCCGCCTGCACAAGCGGGTCCGCATCATTGGGCTGGGAAAACGGGAGGTACCGCCCAATTGCTTCGAATTGGCCGGAATGGCCCTTGTGGCGCACCCGCAACTGGCCGCCCGCCAGCGCTGGCACGAGGTGGACACCCCCGCGGGTCCTGTCCCCGCGCTGCTCCCACCGGGCCGCAGCAACCGGTACACGCCACGGATGGACGCGATCCCGTCCGTTGGCGAGCACACCGAAGCCATTCTGCTGGAGCTGGGCTACTCACGGGAAGACATCGCGAACATGCGCGCTGCGCGCGCCATCTGAACCGCCTGTCGGCTCTTACCGTCATGGGCGCGACCGGCGCTGTCCTGACGGGCTTCGCCGGTCACCGCATCGCCACCCGGCCCCACAGCATCAACACGACCACGCAGACCAGGTCCAGCGACTTGGGGAGCCGCCGGCGAGGCAAGCCGCCGGGCCCTGCATGTCCATACATCTGGTTCATCTTCCACCTGGTCAAGGTGTCATGGCTGCAAGGCAGGTGAACGTCATCTGCTGGGGTTGCGTTATGTCATTGATACTATATGGAGTATGTGAAGAATAGGCCCGTCAGTTGATATATCTGATGAACTTCCTCCCTTTTGCTGCATTCTCAAGGAGTCTTTGCATGAAACGTCTGATCGCGCTCACCGCAGTCACCCTTTGCCTGGCAGGCACCGCCCACGCCAATGAGTTGTTCGTCAATATCCACAGCGGCAACGCCATGGCCCAAGGTGCGGGCCTCGTGCTCGCCGGCCAGGCACTGGAACAGAAGGCCAGTGTCCGCGTGCTGCTGTGCGATGCCGCAGGTGATGTGGCTGTCGCTGGCAAGGAGGGCACCCAGCTCAAGCCCAAGGATGTCACCCCTCAGCAAATGCTTCAGGGGCTGATCAAGAACGGCGCCAAGGTCGAGGTCTGCGCGCTGTATCTGCCCAACACCGGCCGGCAGTCCACGGACCTGATTCCGGGCGTGACGCCCGCCAAGCCGGCCGATGTGGCGGCCCACCTGCTCAAGGCAGGCGTCAAGACGCTGGCCTTCTGATCAGGCGTCGTCAGGTACCTCATCCCAGCCGGTGATCATCGCCTTGATGTGTGCCGTCAGGGTGTGACCGGTGGTGGTGAGGTACACATGGACCACCACGAAGGCCAGCATGAGGAAGGCACCGGCGGTGTGGGCCCAGGCCACCCACTCCAGGGTCAGCCAGCGGTCGATGCCCAATTCCGGCCAGAAGGCCCGAAACAGATACAGCAGGCCCGAGCCCCAGAGCAGCGGTGAGATCATGGCCAGCAACGCCAGATAGGCCAGGCGCTGCAAGGGGTTGTGCTTCTTCTGCACCGTCTTGTGGAACGGGTGCGGGGCACCACGGAACATGCCCCAGCCGTAATAGACGACCATGGCCAGCACCTTCTTGTGCGTCGGCAGGTACTGGCGCCATTCGCCGGTCGTGAACTGCCAGAAGATGGTGAAGGCCCACAGGGTCAGCAGGGCCCAGGCCGCCAGGGTGTGCAGGCGCACCGCCGGCTCGAAGCCCAGCCAGGAGTAGCTGCCGTGGATTTCGAATCCGGTGGCCAGCATGGTCAGCACCAGCGCGGCCTGCGACCAGTGCCAGAAACGCTCGTACCGCTTGTAAAGGTAGATGCGACCAGGCTGGGTGGCGACGTTGGAGTTCATGGCATCCATCTCAGTGCCCCTTTCCATGGCGAAGGTGGTTCATGACACGGGCCAGTGCGTGAATCAGCACGCCCGCAACGGCGCCCAGCACGGCCAGCCAGCCCAGCCGGTCGATCCAGGGGTGATGGTCCCGGCCTGGGAGGTACACGCCGGGCAGATCACCCAGCCGGCTCCGGGCCGCGCTGGTATGGCACGAGGCACAGGCCACCGCGTCCCTGGCGGGTGCCACCATGTGCGTGATGGGCCAGAGCATTTCGGTCTTGACGAAACCATGGTCGCCACTGAACGGCACACCCGTGGCCTCAGCTCCGGCCTTCAGTGCCTTGGGCCAGTCGAAGTTGAACCAGAAGGCCGTGTCGTCGGGCGTGGCGGTGTGCGGCACCAGCAGTTGCAGGTGCTGCTTGTCGTAGGGCTGCCGACCTTCAAAGCGCTTGACGGGCCAGATGCGCGCCTCCGGATCGTCCGGACCGCCGTGGAAGGTGTTGATCTTCACCACGCGGGTCGGATCGATCTTTTCCTCCTGGGTGGTATAGGTGACCTTGCCGTTGAACCAGACATAGTCGGGCACCACGTTCTCATCGAGCCTGAAGTCGCCCTTCTTGCTGTCGTAGATCACGTGGCCCTGGTCGTCCTTGACCTGGATGGGCTGACCCTGGGGCGACAGGCGTCCGGCGGTGGACCAGTCCCAACCCATCTTGGTGGCGATGCCGCCGCGGGCGAAGCTGGGAATGTGGCAGCTCTGGCAAGCCAGCTTGCTGGTGTGGTTGTTGAGCAGACCCACGGACAGCGACGGCTGCTTGTGGGGCTTGTCACCATGGCAGCTCTGGCAGGTAGCCGCGTTGCGACCAGCATGCACCGTATCACCGCGCAGGAGGGGACCGTGCGGGTCGGCTGCCGTCATGCTGATGCGGCTGCCGGCGATCTGGTGGCCATCGGCCTGGTGGCAGGTGGCGCAGGTGAAGCCAGCGCCGCCCCTGGCCTTGGCTGCCATGTGCACGTCCAGCTCGGGCGTGGCCCGGTCCAGCGAGGAATCGAGGTCGCCGTGCTTGACACCATCACCGCCACCGCCGTTGTAGTGGCAGCTGCCACAGGTGGCGGTACTGGTCTTGCCGATGTGCCGTGCCACCATGGCCAGGTCCACCGGATCGATGAACTTGCCGGATCCGGCTGGCAGTTCGGTGCGTTCGGTGGGCACCTCGCCGGCCATGCCGGCGGGCTTCTTGTAGCCGCCCGTGTGGTGACAGACCAGGCAATCCACCTTGGTTTCGTCGTGAAAGTCGAACTTGTCGTCCTTCCATCCATAACCCACGTGGCAGCTCTGGCAGAAGGCCTCATTGGAGCGGTCACCAATGCAGAAGCTGTTGAGCATGGTCTTCTTGCCCAGCGTCTGGCCGGTGTCCGGGTTCGTGTACTCCCAGGTCCAGTGGCGGGTGCTCATCACCTGCTTGGCCGCCTCGGTATGGCAGCTCAGGCAGGCCCTGGTGACCTCGGAGCCGCTGTTGAACGGCCCCTGCAGTGCCTTGAACTTGCTGTGGTCTGCCGTGGATGAGCCCGGTCCAGGCGCCCTGGCCAGGACCTCTTGCGCCGAGGCATCCGCTGGCGGCGAGGGATCGGCCGCCCATGTCGCGGCTGTCACGACACCGCCCAGCATCAGCGCCAACGTGAACCGGTATGCGTATCGTCGGGAGCAGTGCCCCCGGGGTTTGTGCTGCGTCATGTTGCTGTCTCCTCGCGCGATCTTTCCGGCCCCGGTCCTTTCATGACCGAGGCTCCTGTCACCCCTCTGCCTGAACACCGGTGACGGCATGGGGCGGTCGGGGCTGTCCCGGCCCCACCGGCGCAGCCCCAGCCCAACCACGGGCCCATGCCATGATCGATGCGACAGGCTGGCGCCTGAGCGTGCGTCTCAGTGCGCGCATGAACAGGCTCCTTCGCCCGGGCGCCCACCGCCACCGGCGTCAGGCAATGCACCCGGCGTGTTGACCATGTGATCGGCCATAGCGGAAAAGATCTGGATCAGATACTCGCGCAGCGGCTCGTCGGCAACCTGTTCGGTCAGTGCGGTACGCATGCACAACATCCATTGGTCGCGCTCGGTGGGGCCGATGGCGTAAGGCAGGTGGCGCCTGCGCAGACGCGGGTGACCCTTCTTTTCGACGTAGAGGTTGGGGCCGCCAAACCAGCCCGAGAGGTATTCGAACAAGCTTTCGTTGGCGCCGGACAGACTTTCGGGATGGATGCGACGCGCGGCATAGGCCTCAGGCAGTTCATCCATGAGTTCATAAAAGCGGTCCACCAGACGGTGCAGACCGTCAGCGCCACCGAGGGCTTCATAGGGGGTAGCGGTATTCGGGGTATTCGACATGCTGAAGACTCCTTGCTTCATGCCGCCTTGGCCACGGCTGGCGGCGGTCCAAACAGGCGATCGGTGAGCTTGACGTACCAGGCCGCCGCCTGTACCTGGACGATGTAGGCCAGCGCGATCAGCAACCCGGCATCAGCGCCCTGGGCACCAAAGACGCCCATGGCAATGGCCAGCGCAATGGAAAGGTTGCGCATGACGGTGCCATAAACCAGCGCAATCGCATCGCCACGCGGGAACAGGGCCTTGCCAACCACCGTGCTGACAGCAAAGTTGATGGCGTACACCAGCACCAGCGACAGCAGCAGGCCAGGCACCTGCGTCGGGTTCGCCAGGATGTCCTGCGCCTTCAGCGCCATGGACACGAACACGATGCCCAGCACCCCCAGGGTCGACAACGGCGGGAACCTTGGCTTGAACCGCTGGCTGAACACCGGCTCGCCATGCTTTCCGATCAGCCAGCTGCGCGTCCATGTGCCCAGCGCCAGCGGCAGGAAAACGATGAGGCCGATCTGCGCGAACACCTGCAGCACCGGAATCCCGACCACCGTGCCCAGCAACACCTTGAGGTACACGGGCGCCAGCAGCGAGCCGGCCATCAGACCGACCACCGTCATCTTCACCGCGGCAGGCACGTTTCCCTTGGCGAAGCCGGTCCAGGAAATCGTCATGCCGGAGGTGGGCAACAGCGCCGTCAGCAACAGCGCCAGCCGCATCATCGGCTGGTCGGCAAAGCACAGCAGGCCCACGACATAGCCGATGGCGGGCATGAGGATGAAGTTGATGCCCTGGGCAACCCCGTGCAGCCGGCCGTTGCCCGGCTTGAGCAGGTCGCGCACGTTCATCGTCACCATCATCGGGTAGACCATGAGGAAGGTCAGCGGCAGGATGGCCCCGCGCAGGAACGACGGGTCCGTGACCCTGCCGAAGCCCAGGCCGGCCAGCATGGCCAGCGGAATGCTCCAGACCAGGTTCTTTTGCAGCCAGTTCAGGGCCTGCCACATGATCGATCTCCCTGCCACTCAGGCATTGCGCAGGCCCAGGGCCCAGGCCTGCATGGCGTCGTTGGCCGGTTTCATGGGAGCATCCATGAAGCTGACGACGAAGTGGTCACCCATGTCGGCAATGCCGATGCTGCGCGGGCGCACGGCCAGCACCTGCGGGTTGGGCAAGGCATGGCCAAAGCAGAACAGCACGTTGATGGCGGCCCGGATGCCGGGGGCAATTTCGCCACCAATGGCCTGGGTATGCGCGTAGTGGTCGAACTCGCCGATGTAGCTCACGCGCGGCGTCTTCGCGACGCAATCCTTGAAGTAGCCGGCGATGGCGGCAACGCTGTCATAGCGTGTCTCCGACTTGGCGATGTCCACCACGGTGACGGGATACTTTTCCTGGAAGTGCAGTTGTTTCATAGCTGATCTCTTCGGGGTGAAATGGACGGGCTGAGGCTCAGGCCTGCTGGCACTGCGCCTCGTCTTGCAGCGCCGCAATGCGCGCCAGAAAGTCGTCGCGCGAACATTGCGCGAAGAATGGGTGCCAGCGCCGCTGGTCGTGCACGGTGCTGACGCTGTGGCTGTGACAGGCCTGTCCCGGGAACAGCAGGGTGTCATCCGGCAGGGTAAAGATCTTCTGGGTGACGCTGTCCCACAGCATGGCCGCATCCGCCGGCCAGCGCTGCCAGGGGCAATGGTCCACATCCAGCAAGGCACCACAAAAGACCCGATCCCTCCAGAGATAGCTCAGGCAATGCTTGGTATGGCCCGGTGTTCGCCACACACGGATGGCGCTGCCACCCAAGGCGAGCAGGTCACCGTCGGTGGGCAGGTGCACGCCGGCCTCGGGTCGCCCTTGCACAATTGGCGCCCCCAGTCGGCGCAGCGCAGGCAGTTCACCGGGGCGCTGCTCGTCATGGTCGTGTGTCCGCAGGATCCAGCGCAGCCGGAGCTGGCGCTCACCCAGCATGGCCTGGATCAAGGGCATGTCGCAGGCCTGCGGATCGATCAAAACAGCTTCCCCACTGTCCACATCGGCGACGAGGTAGCTCAGGGTGTCGTCGCCTAGCGAGCGGATGGTTCGAACGTCCATATGTCAGCCCTGCAGTTCTCAGGCCGCACCGTTGTCGTCTTCGCCGATCAGCAGCCTGGTGGCCGCCACATACTTGTGCGGTGGCACTTCCAAGTTCGTGGGCGCCGGCTTGTTCTTGAAAACCCGCCCGGCCAGGTCGAAGGTTGACCCGTGGCAGGGACAGAAAAAGCCGCCCTTCCAGTCGGCCGGGACACTGGTATTGGCCGTCCCTGCCGGCAAGGTCACCGGAGAACAGCCCAGGTGGGTGCAAATGCCGATGACCACCAGGTATTCCGGCTTGATGGCCCGCGCGGTGTTGCGCGCATACGCGGGCTGCTGGTCCACCTCTGAGGCGGGATCGGCCAGATCGGGCATATCCGCGAGGGTGGCCAGCATCTCGGGCGTTCTGCGCAGTACCCACACTGGCTTGCCACGCCACTCCACGGTAAGCATCTCGCCCGGCGCCAGGCCATCGATGTCCACCTCGACACTGGCACCCTGCGCCTTGGCACGCTCGCTGGGGGCAAAGCTGCTCACCAGAGGTACAGCCACCGCACCCGCGGCGACCGCGCCCATTAACGAGGTGGCCAGCAGCCAGGTGCGGCGATCGCTGTCGATGCCAGCAGGTGTTGGAATACTGGGAAAAGAGATGGAGTCGCTCATGGTGTTCTCCTGGAAAGACTCGGGTTGATGGCGACTGGCCGGCTGGCGAGCGACCAAGACCTTCCCGACTCGAGGTCATCAATCAGCATTTCAGGGGTGACAAACCCACTTGAACCCTTCAAATTCGCCACTTTGGCTGGATGTGCCCTGACAGGTTTGACCGAATTGGCCATGGTTGCATCAGATATGTCAGCCACCCCATCGCAGCCAGGCGGCCAGCACCAGCGCCAGCGCCACGGCTGGCCCCCCAAGCAGCCAACGGATGGCCAGCTGCCGGGGAATGAAGCCCACGCCCCGCACCAGCCCGGCACTCATGGCCCAGAACCAGGCCATGGCCAAGCTGTGGCTGGCCTGGCCATCGGCGCCGGCCAGCAACAGAGGATGCACACTCCCCACCGCCATCAGCACCACGGCCACCGTCAAGCTGGGCCAGTGCACCCGCGCCGGCGCCGGTGCAGCCACCGAAGGCCCCGCGCTCATGGCTCAACTCCCCGGCGTGCCTCGGCACGCGCTGCCTCGCTCTCTCCCCACATGGCATTGAGGATGGCCAGCAGGACGGCAAAGCCGATGCCCAGAACCCAGGCGAAGTACCACATGATCAGACTCCTTGAAATGTTGGCCGTGTATCGGTCGACGGCTGTTCAATAGGCCCCGTGCTCGTTCTCGCGGATGTAGGCTGCCGTCACCTTGCCACGCATCACGCGATACGCCCAGCTGGTGTAGAGCACGATCAGCGGCATGAAGATGAGCGTGGCCCAGAACATGATCCCCAGCGTCAAGTGGCTGGAGACGCTGTCCCACACCGTCAGGCTGGCCTGCAACTGGGTGCTGGACGGCATCACGAACGGGAACATGGACGCACCGGCGGTGCCGATGACACCGGTGGTGGCCAGCGAAGAGGCCACGAAGGCGCCCAGCGTGCGCCCCGATCGCATCAGCACGACGGCAGCCAGCGCACCGAGCACACCCAGGGCCGGCAGCAGCCAGAGCGCGGGCACGACCGCGTAGTTCGCCATCCAGGCACCGGCTTCACGAACCACGGTCTTGTCCATGGGGTTGGGCAGCGCCGACGGATCCACCACGGAGCTGATGCGGTAGCCGTCGATGCCTTGCAGCCAGGCGCCAGCGGCCACAAAGCCGATGACCATCACCAGCGCGGCCCCCGTACCGGCCTTGATCGTGCGTGCCTGGACGACACCTTCGGTGCGGTGCGCCAGGTAGGTCGCCCCCTGCAGCGTGATCATGGCACTGGACACGACACCGGCCAGCAGCGCGAACGGGTTGAGCAAGGCCCAGAAGCTGCCGGAATAGGTGGGCACCAGAAACTCGTCAAACTGGAACGGCACGCCCTGCAGCAGATTGCCAAAAGCCACGCCAAAGATCACCGGAGGCACGAAGCCGCCGACGAACAAACCCCAGTCCCAGGTGCTGCGCCAAGCGGGGTGGTGGATCTTGCTGCGGTAGTCGAACCCCACCGGGCGAAAGAACAGCGCCCACAGCACCGCCAGCATGGCCCAGTAAAAGCCACTGAACGCGGTGGCATAGACCAGCGGCCAGGCCGCAAAGATGGCACCCCCCCCGGTGATGAACCAGACCTGGTTGCCGTCCCAATGCGGCCCAACGGTGTTGATCACGACGCGGCGCTCCACATCGTCCCTGCCGACAAACGGCAGCAGCGTGCCCACGCCCATGTCATGGCCATCCATGACGGCAAAGCCCACCAGCAGCACACCCACCAGCAGCCACCAGATCAGTTTGAGGGTTTCATAGTCGAACATCGATCTCTCCTTCAAGCGTGCTGGACAGCGTGGTGCTCCGGTTCACGCTCATAGCGCCCGGTGCCCAAGCTACCCGGCCCCTGGCGAGCAAACTTGATCATCAGATAGACCTCGACGATCAACAGCAAGGTGTAGAAGCCGACGAAGCCTGCCAGCGATCCATACAGGCTCTGGACACTCAAGGTCGATACCGACAGATGCGTGGGCAACACGCCGTAAATAGTCCAGGGTTGGCGGCCATACTCCGCCACGAACCAGCCCAGCTCGCTGGCAATCCATGGCGCCGGCAACATCACCAGCGCCCACTTGAGCAACCACGGACGCGCAGCGCACTGCATCTTCAACGTGCTCCAGAAGGCCATGCCGAACAGCACCAGCATGGCAAAGCCCAGACCCACCATGATGCGGAAGGACCAGAACATGGGCGCCACGCGCGGCACCGTGCTGTCCACAGCCTGCTGGATCATCTCGGGTGTGGCCTGGCTGACATCGGCCGTGTACTTGCGCAGCAGCAGTCCGAAGCCCAGATCGGCCTTGTGCTGCTCAAACACCGCCTTGGCCTGCGCATCGTCCTTGTTGTGGCGCAGCGTCTCCAGGGCCACGACGGCATGGATGCCGCTCTCGATGCGCTGGCGGTTCTTCTCTTTGATCTCCTTGATGCCGGGGATCTGCTTGTCGATCGAGCGGGTACCGATCAATCCCATGACCCACGGAATCTCGAGCTCCCAGTCGTTCTTCGCCTCAGCCTCGTTGATGCCAGCCACCAGCTTCAGACCGGCCGGTGCGGGTTCGGTCTCCCACATGGCCTCAAGCGCCGCCATCTTGGTTTGCTGCGCCTCGCCCACGGTGTAGCCCGACTCATCGCCCAGCACGATCACGCTGCACACGCTGGCCAAACCAAACGCTGCCGCGACGCGGAAGCTGCGCTTGGCAAACTCGGTGTCTCGGCCCTTGAGCAGGTACCAGCTGCTCACCGCGAGCACGAACATCGCACCCGTCACGTAGCCCGCCGAGACGGTGTGCACGAACTTGGCCTGCGCATCCGGGTTGAACAGCACCGCCCAGAAGTCCACCATCTCCATGCGCATGGTCTCAAAGCTGAACGCTGCGCCCACCGGGTTCTGCATCCACCCGTTGGCCACCAGGATCCACAGCGCACTCAGGTTGGTGCCCACCGCCATCAGGATGGTCACCAGCAGATGCTGGGTCTTCGACAGCCGATCCCAGCCGAAGAAGAACAGGCCGATCATGGTCGACTCTAGGAAGAAGGCCATCAGCCCCTCGATGGCCAGCGGCGCCCCGAAGATGTCGCCCACGTAGTGCGAGTAATAGGCCCAGTTGGTACCGAACTGGAATTCCAGCGTGATGCCGGTGGTCACGCCCAGCGCAAAGTTGATACCGAAGAGCTTGCCCCAGAAGCGGGTCATGTCCTTCCAGATGACGTTGCCCGTCATCACGTAGACGCTTTCCATGATGACCAGCAGCCAGACCATGCCCAGCGTTAGCGGCACAAACAGGAAGTGGTACATCGCCGTCGCCGCGAACTGCAGACGCGAAAGATCAACCAATTGATCGGATATCACGTGATTACTCCTGGGTGGTGCTGACGGTCGGAGTCAGCAACTGCCGGGCCGCGGCACTTTCATCCACGGCCACCTGAGCGTCATGCACGAACAACCACCACAGCATCGACAGCGCGACCAGCTTGATCAGCACGGTCCAGGTCAGCTTGCGAAGAAGGATGCGATCTTGGGCGTTCATGGCATGGCGTTGTGCAATTCAATACCAATAACCGTGCCAAGCTCTTCGCCCAGAAAACAATCAATCAAATCAATGCCTTATGAAACCACTCACCACTCATGCCCATCTATCGATGTCATGAGCTGCCACTATTGGCTGACAAAATCGTCATAGTCATAAGCATCATGTGAGCCTTGCCCGGCCTCAGCACCTTGCCTTCAGGCCTACCCACGCAGCCCACCGGTTCGATGCCAGGCACCGCCTCCGGTCGATCAATGCCTGTGGGAAGCGCAAGCGTTGGCCTTGGTCAGGCGGGTCTTGTACGCCACGGCAAAGCCGATCGTTGCGCCGGATGTGTTGTTGTTGCATCCGATGCGGCAGAGATTCATATACTCTGTCAGGTATATCAATCCGTCATCGCCCCGAGGCAGCCCTCCCATGCCCCGGCGCCCAACCAGCTGTGGAGTGGCGACATCACCTACATCCAAACCGACGAGGGCTGGCTGTACCTGGCTGCGGTCATCGACCTGTTCAACTTTGATTGGAAGGCCATCGCGCAGGTGCATCCTGCGGATCTTTGCCAGTGTTCCCACGTTGATCACTCCTTGATTCCCTCCTGCTCAAAAAACAAGCAGGAGACGTTAC
>Ga0265293_10011044_pt1 | contig 12423 bp, 7 predicted proteins | sample Munlanlewell138R_FD_192505 | JGI IMG/M metagenome (GOLD analysis project Ga0265293, IMG submission 192505) | Leachate microbial communities from a municipal landfill in Southern Ontario, Canada - Leachate well 138R | ecosystem: Engineered > Solid waste > Landfill > Unclassified | place: Canada... | reverse complement strand
CATTTTCAAATTTTGGCTGTCGATAAAGGCGTAATTATTTTCCTCTCTTTTCATGCTTGGATTATATCATAAAAGTAACAAAAAATCCGAGTTCTTAACTCGAATCAATTTTGCTCCGTATTCTGAATGAAATCCGAACTTTTTTCAAAGAAAACCCAGAACAAGAATGAGGTGCGTTTCCGCTTGCCTCCGCGGAGTTTATCCCGCGCTTCGTTGCGGGGCTACGGCAAACCAAAACAGAAAAATTTTCTCTACATTTTTTATTTTTTTCGCGCGCAATTTTTTCTTTTAAAAGGAAAAGAAAATTTTTCTGTGGCGCCTGTCCGCCGTATTGGCGGATGTTTCTCTTTTTCAGAGAAAAGCGGAAACACTCTATTCTTAATCGCAAAAGGGCAAAAATTTCTTCCCCCAGACCCCCTTCCTTTTTGCTCTTTTGCTTTTCGGGCTTCGCCCGATTTTTTTGCGGGGCTACAAAATCAAAGGACGACGGGTGGGATTATTTTTTCCTATATTTCCTTTGCTCACGGAATCTTGTTGGTCTAAGTTTTATTTTTAAATCAAGGTTTAATTCTTTTGCCAAAGCAAAACAGAATCTACTTAAATATTTAGAGCTAAAATTAGTCAATAGCCACAAACCACTTTTCAATTTTTTCCTCAACTTCTTCTCTTCTGATGAAGGATTATTAGTTAATAGCATCCTTGAGCCAGAATCAATAAAAGATAAATTTCCCTCCTCAATGTCATTTTTATCAGCATAAAGCTCTATTAATCTCACAAATAAATCATTCCAATGAGTAATTGAATGATACTTTTGACCATCAACAGAATATTTATCAGGCTTATAATATCTTAAATCTTTAATCCTTTTTGCATTGCCTCTGTGTATTTCAAGCGAATATTCTACTTTTCCTTCTTTGTTTTGCAAAATTTCACTCAACGAGTTACTACTCTTAAAGAAGTATTGGGAATTAAAATCTGCTCTCTTGTTTTTTATCTTATTTATGACTGCTATTAATCTATTTATAACTTTTTCCGACTTCGAATCAAAAACTTCATCTATTGAATCTGGATTATCTTCAAAATCCAAATGCGTTTTATTTTCTGGCTTAAGTGCCCATTCTTCGAAAAGAGGTAATAAATGTAATACACTGTTCCCCAAAATACTTTTCTTTTCTTCGTTTGCAGTTTTTCGTAATTCTTTAATTTTTTCGTGCACCTTATTTAATAATCTCCAACTTACCAATAATTGGTTTGCGGTTAAATCCTTATTAAATATTTGCTCATAGTAACTTTTGTAAATCTCGCTTTTCTTGTTTTTTGCATCGGCAGGTTTTCTAAGATACAGAGCAAGATAAGCCTGAGCCGCTTTTTCCAAATCCACTATTTTTTCCTTTGGTTTATCTCTATGTAAACCTTTTTTGCGATCATAATAGTAACCAAGTTGCTCAAACTGAGACTCCAGTTCCTTTTGAATTTTTTCTTCACTAATAAGATCCCGACTTTTTATAGCGGTTTGTGTGTTGCTGGCTTTAATAATTTTTTCCTTAACGCTCTCATTTTTTGTTTTTACCAATCGTACTAGAACAAAACCAACGTTTTCTTCAATTTTACCCTCTTTATATACTTCTAAAATTGTGCTTCCAGTTTGACAGCCATTAATAATGGAAGGTTTTTCTATCTCTACAATTTCACCGCCAGGTTTCAGCTGGAAGTCATCACAAATAACCGTAATGCCATTATTAAGATATATAAACTCTTTGATTAAATCCGGGTCTCTAAGCGTTGAAGCAATTTGCTCATTAACTTTATTTCTCAATGATTGGTAGGCCCGGACGTTTGCACTAAAAATATTTGGATTTACTTCAACTACCCTTGCTAAAAAAGCAACATCCACCTTGAAAACTTTTCCCTGTATCATGTCTACATCGGGCAAACCTAAAAACGATTTTTCGCCGACCCCACTATCCTTTACGACTTTTAGTTCTACCGATTTAACTGTACTAGCAGAGACAGGAAGAAATATAGAAAAGAGATCTTCTTCAGTTAATATTTCATAAAATACTTGTCCTTCTTGATCTTGTTTAAACTTGTCCAGCTCAGAAATGATATTAGAACCAGGCCTTTGCCCGTTTGTAAAAAACAACAGACCAACCCTATCAATCGATCCTTTACTTAGGCGCCCCCGATATAATTCTACTTTTTGTTTTAATTTTTTATTCAAATTATTTAAAGGATAATCCCCTAAGATATAATTCGACACAGCCTCAACTACTAAATTCTTTGAATTCTCATCTATGGTTTTATCCGGATTTTTATCAAAAAACTTTGACTGGACAACATATAAAATGTTTTCCCCGTCATCTTCCTTTTCAAATATAGCGTCTATGCCCTTATCCATTCCTCCGTCAGTAATTGCTTCTTCGATTTCAAATTCGTCCAAACCAAAAACTTCCTTAAGTATTAAACAAATAAAGGCAATTGATTGTTCACATTTCTTTTCTTTAGCAATCTCTTCGACTTGTTTTTTAAGAATGGTTTGTAATCTTATGTTTGCCATGGTTTTTAATTAATTTATATTACAAAATTTTGCTAATTTTGGATAACGCCTTGCATACCAGGTCTCTACTTCACGGATGTCATCTTTGTTTAATCCATACATTTCATAAACCAATTTATCAATCTCTTTTTGCTCATTGCTCATATAGTCATAACGAGGATTTTGTTTTTGTTTTTCAATGATTCTAGAAACCAAACTAACTATTTTTTGATTTTCTGAAACGAAGAAAGGGATTTCTTTCACCTCATCAACTTGAAAATTAACAGTATGGTCTATCCAATTTTTCCCAATATACTTTGTAATTTTACAAGCAAAGTTACCAAGAATCTGAAACTCATTAACGATAGGGAAAATACTCGATCCGCCAACATCAAAAACTGCAGTTGAATTTAATCTCAAATTCGGAGCATAGTAACCCGTATATGATAGGGTCAATCCTTTTTTAAAATAGTAATCTTGATTCTGAAACCTAGCAGTTTTAATAGTAGATAATTTGGCTACCGTCTTTTGACTCCAATCAATATAATAATTAGTTGGCACATAATAGTTCGGCAACCAACCAATTTCAGTATCGCTTTCTCCGCCTTTGTCATAAGGAACGATGTATCTGCCTTCAAACCACAAATCCTCATAAAAACTTTTTTCGTTTTTTGATTTATGAAAACCTTGTTCAATAACCTTTTTTCTTAATGCTTCATTCTGTACAATTTTTTGCAAATCTCTATCGGTAAGTAAAAATTTCTTATATGGCTCAATACTTCTATAATTTCCTCTAGCTTTAGGATTTTGAAAAAGATAAGATTTGTTATCACCAGTTTGCAAGCCCACTTTAACCTTGGCAATATCTCCAAAACGCACTAATTCAGTTGTTTTATTATTAAATTTAATTTGCCTGACTGCTATTTTTTCCCCAGCAATTTCTTTCTCTACTTTTTTACATGATGTATTATTCATCAAAGTAAATAATTTTGGACTACCAACAAATATTGGCAAATTGGTATTCGTGTTAATTAACTCTTGAGGATATTCATAAACAGCAAAAATTGAGGTTGATGCACCTGTTAATTGCTCTAAATTATAAAGCTTTTCCCTGAATTCTTTAGCTTCTTTACGAGTAGAAATGTTAGTTAAATCGGCTACCAATAATTTATTATTTTTAGTTTTTTGATTAGACAAAAGCATAATACAGGCATTTACAGTGGCATCAAAACAATCTTGATGAATTCTTATAATCTTGTGTAAGTCATTTTCTAATACCTGCTCTCGTAGGTGTTTATGAGTTTTGATGGTGAGCCAAGTATCTGAAACTATGAAAGATAGAACCCCTTTAGGTTTAAGAAATCTTTTTAGAGAAGTTGAAATAAAAACGCCATAACTGTCTTTGCTACCCAATTCGTGCCATTTTTTAATGTTATCTTCTACTTTCACACCATATGGTGGATTACCAATAACAATGTCAAATCCGCCCACTTTATTGCCATTTTCATCTTTGCGATCAAAAACTTCGGAAAAGTGAAAATCGGGTTTAAAAAGCTTATAAGTACCATCTTTAATTTTTTGCTTTAGGTTTTCTATTTTAGAGATTGAGTTTTTGATGTTTTTAGCTACTTTAGCAAAATGTTGATTTTTTAATTGAGTTTCAAATTCTTTTTCATATTTATTTAATATTTTTTCAATTAGTTGATGTTCAAAATCATCAAATTGTTTTTTAAGTTTTCTTTTTTCTGATTCATTAGTAGAGATATAAAACTTATCTTTTATGGCAATCATTTTGCTTTTTACTTTTTCAAATTCCGATTCGCTAGCAAAAAATCCTTGTTGAGTAATAACTCCTTCGCTAAACACATCAATATCATCAATTTTTTCTTGCAAAGAATTGCCTAATCTGAATTGGAAGTCCAAACTAGGCAATGGCTCGGCTTCTGACTTTTCATAATCTACAATTAACGCTAGCCACAAACGAAGTTTGGCGATTTCTATTGCCCCAGAATCAATATCTACCCCATATAAATTTTCTTTGATAAATTTCTTTTTAAGGGTGACTTCATTGATATTTTCACCAACACTAACATTGAGCTGTTTTCGCAGATTAACTAAAACTTGCATCATTTCAACCGGAAATGCAGCCGAGCCAACAGCCGGATCTAAAATTTTAATTTCTTCTAATTTGCCATCAAGTATTCTAATTTCTTCCTTGGAAAAACCGACTTCATCCAGTTGTTTTTCAGAAAAAATAAATTGGTGTAATTTATTTTTATTAAAACTAGTTTCATTAATTAAATACCGAAGCAAAGAGTCCTTGACCATAAAATGGACCACTTCTCGAGGTGTATAAAAAGTTCCTTTATTACCGCGCTCCTCTTCCGCCAAAGTATTTTCAAAAACCTTACCCAACATTTCAGGATCAATTGAAACTTCTTGATCGTCTGGCGAATTCTCGTCAATTGTAAAATTATAATTTTCAAAAAAATCTAAAATCAGGTCGCGTATAAACTTATCATCAAATAAAATAAAAAAGTTTTTTGCTGCCAATTGATTTTCCAATTCACTGCGTTCAAAAAGTCCACCGTTTAGATATGGCGTATCCCTATATTGTTCCTTTATTTTTGGTGGCCTTTCGGCTTCTTTTTTGGAAAATACCTCAAAAAATAATGGCTCAAAAAAGTTTGAATAAATTAAGTTATTTTTATTGTTTTCAATATTTTTTCTAAAAAAATTTGGTTCATTTTCAATCCAGCCTTTGCGTTGCAAAAAATAGATAAAAATAATTCTTCCTAAAAAAGTATAAGCAAACCTATTTATTTGTTCTTTATATTCTTCATCCGAATATCTATCTTTCAGCCAAAGACAAATAGTATTTTTATTGGATTTTTCAAACTCTTTCTTAGTTTTTTCAAAGTATTCTCTAAATCCATTAAAAAATAAACTATTAACTGGCTCAACCGAAAATGCCTCTTTGATCTTGGCAAGCGTGGAAAAATCGCCGTCACCAATTCGCTGCAAGAAAGTTTTATTGGTAAATTCTTGGCTGACAAAATAAGTAAATCGCTTAAAGTGATTCCATTGCCTTCTAGTGCCTATGCTCTCCGGATAAATAAGGGAAAATCGAAAACTACCACTCTGATCATAAAAAATAAAAATACCTGCAGAATAAATCTGATTTTCTACTGACTTTAAAATGCTTTTAGCCTTCTCGTATTGGGCTTTTTTACCGCTTCTTTCTGAAAGACTTTTCTGCACTTCAAAGGAGCAAACCAGCAATTTTCCATCACCGAATTCAGCTTCACCTAATTTTGAGCCGTTTTCAAAATCACTATCATCATATTGCTTATAGCTTTGATTTATTTCACGAAATTTACCTTGCGTTTTTCTGCGAAAAAAAAGATTGAATTTTTCAGTTGAAAAATCATTGATTATTGAATCCAGTATTTGCTTGGTTTCGCTCATAGTATTTTATTCTCAATGGCAATAATAATTTCTTTTTTCTGTTCTTTTTGGCGGTTCTTTTCTTTGATTAAATAATCTTCACCCAGTTCACTTTTTAAGTTCTGAATATCTTTAAACGAATTTTCTTTGAAGCCGGCAATTCGGCGTAAAGTATAATCCGCCAAAGTACCATATGACAAAATATCTTCTTTTAATGTCCGTAAGAAATCTTTGTGAGGCATAAGTGATTCTTCTTTGTTTGCGATCAGAAAATCAAGATTATTAAGAGCTTTTTGTTCTAAACTTTGCTCACTAACCGGGCCCAAACGAAAATCTTTATAAGCTTGGATTGCTTCGTATGTTATCCAAAATTGATCTGTGTTCCAGTTTTGCGCCCTTTCACCCAGTTCACAAGCAATCTTTTCGAAAACATCTTCGAAATTAGTTTGGAACGCTTCAATCTTTTCTGTGTCAGTTTTTGCTCCGCTAACATAGAGTCGTCCTTTTTTGAAAAATACCAAAAGTTCATTTTCCGTATAACTCTTTGCCACTTTGATTCGTGGCGGATAGTTTTTTAGATTGGCAATCAATTCCGGATTTTCTTTTTTTATTTTTAAATAGTGTTTCAGCGCTTTAGTATAAAAGCTCTCTTCTTCTTGATCATCAGGGTTTTGTTGAATTCGATTGAATAATCCGGCTGGTGTCGGCTCTTCGTCAATATCAAAAATCTTTGAATCCTCGCCTAAAGTATTGTGGATTAGAAACATTTTATTGGCGGCAATTTCACGCGATTGCACTAATTGCGCGCCTTGTTCGGTTGGAAAGAAATTTACAATATAAAGCTCATCAAATACTTTCTTGCTGATACGATTGATACGACCAAGTCTCTGAATTACCCGAACTGGATTCCATGGAATATCATAGTTAATAACCATTCCGCTTCTATTTAAGTTAAATCCTTCTGAAATTTTGTCAGATGATAATAAAATATCAAATTCGTTCTCCTGATCTTCATATGAGGCATCAAAATTTTTATTAATTTGATTGATTTTTGTTGCTGACAAGTCACCGGCCACTACCAAAACTCTATCTTTATATACTTTTTCTAGCGCTTTTTCGAGATATTTCACAGTATCAACATATTCCGAAAAAATTATGAGTTTTCTTTTTGGCTCTCCTTTGTTTGGTTTTTTAGCTAATTCTTTTTTAAGGTGTTCTAATAAGCAATCTGTCTTGGGATCATTTTTTACTAAGTCTAATTTTTCCAGTTCGGATAATATTTCGTCAAACAATTTTAAATCGGATTTAATAGCTTCAAGAAAATCATCCCTGTGCTTAAAAGCACTTAATTTATATCGTTTGTGATTTTTGGGATATTCCCCCTGTTTAATTTTTTCCTCATATTCAAGAAGATATTTTTCAATCTCATCGGCGTCTAATCCATAAATTTTTTCTAAAAGGCCACGATCTAAAATATACTCACCGGTTTTATCAATAAATTTTTTACTGTTCTCGGTAATTTTCTTGAAATTTTTAATGCTTTGTTCAAATGAACCAAAAGAACTTTCAAAACGTTTGACCAACAAGCGCCTCATGAAATCAAATAAGTTTCTTTGTTGGATAAATTGGCGATTATCGTCTTCACTTATTTCTTCTTTAACGCCTTTTTCATACTCAAACGGCCTATAAATTGCTCCTTTAAATCTTCCACCTTCTTCCGGCTCGCCAAAATAACTTTCAATAATAGTGGTATAAAAATCAGATTGTTCTTTATTTAATTCAAAAAACCATTCTTTGGGGTTGGCAACCTTGGAAAGCTCTTTAACTTCATTCTTGTAATAAGGATTATTTTGTAAATCAAGCCGATTGCGCCTGATAGTTACCGGCTCGATAACATTTCTAATTTGCTTGGCTAGATAACGGGCTCTTGTGGCAACTTTTTTTAGATCAACAACATCTTCTTCAAACAATGCTTTGTAATAATTTGTAGCTTTATTCCGTTTGGCATTATCAGGTGAGTTCCAATATTTTTTAATATATCCGAGCCTGTCAAACATTCCTTTGAAACCTTTAAATTGATCAACCAAATTGTTTTCTAATGTAATCGAGGATTTTTTGGGTGTTATAAAAAGTTTTAAAAGAGCCAAAATATCCCCTGGTCGATTGTTAAAAGGCGTAGCGGTTAATAAAATGACTTGCTTTTCTCGACAGATATTCTTTAAAAACTCATAGTCTTTCGTGTCTTGGTTTCTAAAGCGGTGCGCTTCATCAATTATTACGACTTCAATATCTTTGGCTTTATTAACAAATTCCAATGTATTTTCAAGATCGCCCAAAGAACGAACTTCATAGTCGTAAAGACCAAACTCTTCTACGTATTTTTTCCAGCCGGAATTTTTATTTCTATCACCAACAAGGCCAGGCGGGCATATAATAATTCCGCGTTTTTTTAAATGTTTAGCAATGGCGCAAGCAATAATGGTTTTACCCAAACCCACCACATCAGCCACTATAACTCCGTTATTATTTTCCATAATTGCTAATGCTTGCTTAACCGCGTCTAATTGGTATTGATAAGGTTTGTAGTTATTTTCTTCCAGGGTCTTAATTAAAGAATCGCCAATCTCTTTTTGTTCAAATGAATCAAGATATGTTTTTAAAACCAAACAAAAAGCTTCAAATGGGGAAATGTCTTTGACTAAAGTTTCCGTTTCAATAACTTGAATCAGCTTCTTTTTTACGTCATCAAATTCAGTGATTTTTACTGCTTCCTGCCATAGCTCATCAAAATATTGATCAGCATCTTCAAAACCGTAATCTCCGATTTCCACATTAAATTCATTCTGAGTGGAAAGCCCCGCTTTGGTAAGGTTGCTAGAGCCGGTAATAAATAAATTCTTTTTCCCAATCTGACTCTGATCGAGTTTAAAGAGGTACAGCTTCGCGTGATTTGGTTTATATGTTTTTCTAATAATCAATCTATCTTTTTGGATTAACTCGACGAAAAACCTCACTTGTTCATAAAATTCTTTTGTATCAAAATTTTCATTATTTAATGACTTTTTGATTGATTCAAAAAATTTATATGTTTTTTCTTCATCTGATAATTGTTCATTTTCTGAAAATTCAATTAAACCAAAATTTGATCGGTCAACATTTAAACCAACCAGCACTTTAGTAATAGTGTTTGGGTTAGTTTTTAAGCCTTCATACAGCTCTCTAATTCCGGAAAAATAAAAAAATCCGACCAAGAATTTTAGTTCTTCGCTTTTTCCAATAAGCTCAATTAAGCGCTTTTTTAAATCTCTTGTTTCGTTGTTGGTTATAAAATTTGTCATATTTTTATTTAATCAAATCATCAACGCCAACACCAAGCGCTTTGGCGATCTTAGATAGCGTTTCTATGGTTGGATTAACATTCGCTCCCGATTCTATTTTGATGATTGTGTTATAGGTAACATCAGCAAGTTTTGAGAGCTTGTCTTGAGAAACACCGAGTTTATTTCGGTATTTCTTTATATTTTCTGCGATGGTAGATTTGTTTGTTGACGACATTGTAATATATTACTATAATTAAAGTAATAGCGATTTATATTGCTTAATTTATTACTATGTTATCAAATTTATTCACATTCGTAAAGACAAAAGGGAGTTCCCCGTTGCCCGCGCACGGGAGTGGTGGGGCAAGGTCAACTATTAAATTAAAAGCCCCGCAAAAAAATCGGGCGAAGCCCGAAAAGCAAAAGAGCAAAAAGGAAGGGGGTCTGGGGGAAGAAATTTTTGCCCTTTTGCGATTAAGAATAGAGTGTTTCCGCTTTTCTCTGAAAAAGAGAAACATCCGCCAATACGGCGGACAGGCGCCACAGAAAAATTTTCTTTTCCTTTTAAAAGAAAAAATTGCGCGCGAAAAAAATAAAAAATGTAGAGAAAATTTTTCTGTTTTGGTTTGCCGTAGCCCCGCAACGAAGCGCGGGATAAACTCCGCGGAGGCAAGCGGAAACGCACCTCATTCTTGTTCTGGGTTTTCTTTGAAAAAAGTTCGGATTTCATTCAGAATACGGAGCCAAATTGTATGTTCGGCGTTTGTTGCCTCTCCCGCCACGGCGGGATCGGACGCCCTGCGGGCGCTAAGGTCTGATTTTGAAAGGATTTGCCACGCTCCGCGTGGCTCAAAAAACAATTCCCGTTCCCGCAAAATTCGGTTCGCTCAAGTTTACTTGAGGTTTCGCGAAAGCGAAACAGCCAATCTTTTTTTCTCGCCCTTTGGGCGAGTTGCAAAGCGATAATAATTCCGCAAAGCGGAATTGCCCAAAAGCGATATTATTAAAAAATAATTTTTCAAAACTATGAACAAATACTTTCTCTACATTAGAAAATCAACGGACGAGGACGACAGACAAGTTTTGAGCTTGGACGCGCAGGAAACAGAATTGCGGGAATTAGCGGAAAAGGAAAATCTGACGATTGTTGATACTTTCCGCGAATCACAGACCGCCAAAGAGCCGGGCCGTCCCATTTTCAATAATATGCTGGATAGAATAGAAAAAGGAGAAGCAGACGGCATTTTGGCGTGGCACCCCGATCGGCTCGCCCGCAATTCTGTTGACGGCGGAAAAATTATTTTTTTAATTGATAGTGAAAAGATAATGTTTCTGAAATTCCCGACATTTTGGTTTGAAGCTACACCGCAAGGAAAATTTATGCTCAATATCGCTTTTGGGCAGTCAAAATATTTTGTTGATAATCTTTCAGAGAATACCAAAAGAGGCTTAAGGCAAAAATTGCGTAGAGGCGAAATGCCAGGATATGCTCCGCTTGGATATTTGAATGATTTAAAAAATCATATAATGATAAAAGACCCTGAAAGATTTCGCCTCGTTCGGAAAATTTTTGAGCTTTATTCAACTGGAAATTATTCTCTTCAAAGTTTAAGAGACAAAATTTTTGACATCGGCTTGTTGACCAGAAATGAGAAAATACTTTCCGTTTCAATGGTGCAAAGTATTTTACAAAATCCTTTCTATTACGGCGTATTCAGATATAACGGCGAATTGTGGCAAGGAAAGCATGAGCCAATGATTGCAAAGGAACTTTTTGATAAATGCCAGCATGTTTTATCTGACCGCTCCCGACCGCAAAAAAGAAAGATAAAAGAATTTGCTTTTCGCGGACTGCTTGCTTGCGGTGAGTGCGGTTGCGCCATAACTTCCGAAACGCAAAAAGGACACAACTATTATCGTTGCACCAAAAAGCGGGGTAAGTGTTCGCAAAGATATATTCGCGAGGAGGTTTTGGCGGATCAGATAAACAAGCAAATTCAAAAAGTTTCTTTGCCTCCGTCTTGGGCTGACAAGATGATTGCTGAATTGGAAAAAGATAAAGAGCAAGAAGCCAAAGACGGAGCCGTTTTTGCTCAAAATCTAAAATCTCAAATAAAAATGCTTGAGGATAAGCTGGATACACTTTTGGATACGCATTTAGACGGCACAATTACCAAAGAAGAATATACCGCCAAAAAACAAAAAATCCTCAACCAAAAGATTGAGATTTCTGAAAAATTAAAGGATTTTGAGCAAAACGGCAATCATTGGCTCGAACCGGCTAAAAAATTCATTTTAGACAGTAAACAAGCCGAAATTATCGCTTTGCAGGAAAATCTTTTTGAGAAAAAAGATTTTCTAAAAAAGATTGGCTCGAACCGAATTTTGCGGGAACGGGAATTGTTTTTTGAGCCACGCGGAGCGTGGCAAATCCTTTCAAAATCAGACCTTAGCGCCCGCAGGGCGTCCGATCCCGCCGTGGCGGGAGAGGCAACAAACGCCGAACATACAATTTGGCTCCGCGGGTAGGATTCGAACCTACGACCAACCGGTTACAATTGCCTCCAAATTTCTTTGAAGATTGGACTATATCATTTCCCAATATCTGTTGGGAATCGGGCGCTTCCTTCAGCTCATTTGACGCCAAAGTACTCCATTTTAGGATAGTCTCTGCACCTTCCTTGATGAAGATCAAGGCTTGGCTCAGGATTGCCTTATGTTAGATACACTTAGGTTTCCCTGAATTCACCCGATTTTTCAACCACAGTTACCTGTAGAAGCTGCAACTTGGTATAAAGCTTTGACTAAGAATGAAAGATATACCTCTTTACAGCCGGTCGCTCTACCACTGAGCTACCGCGGAATATTTATTCAATTATCAACGAAACAATCTCACTATAGCTAAAACAATGAAATTTCTCAATAGCCTTTAAGCTTCTTAACTGACTCATGCATTCTTATCTTTTCCAAGGACTTTGCTTCAATCTGTCTTATCCTCTCTCTGGTCACTCCAAAAACTTTACCCACCTCCTCAAGAGTATGAGTTACTTCATCTTCAAGTCCAAATCTCATTGAAAGAATCTTCTGTTCTCGAGGACTTAAATCAACCAAGATATCCTC
>Ga0265293_10011043_pt1 | contig 12426 bp, 6 predicted proteins | sample Munlanlewell138R_FD_192505 | JGI IMG/M metagenome (GOLD analysis project Ga0265293, IMG submission 192505) | Leachate microbial communities from a municipal landfill in Southern Ontario, Canada - Leachate well 138R | ecosystem: Engineered > Solid waste > Landfill > Unclassified | place: Canada... | reverse complement strand
TATCTTTATTATAAGGAGAATAATATTCTCATACTGGCCTATGGCATAAGCGAAACGACCGCTCCTCCAAATAACTGGAAGGACATAAGCTCTAAACAAACTATTAATGAATTTTTCGCAACGAAATTTTCTAAAAAGCCGGATAGATACGGGAGTTCATATATCTACAAGTTAGGGCACATGCTAAAAAAGACACCGGACACATTGACAATGACGAGTACCTACAGACATATCATATCTCAGACCGACTTTACGACCGGACTGACTCGACTTGACCAACAGTGCAACCGGACAAGAACAAAAACGGTTGACAAGAATGGAAAAAGAAAAAGCCCTCGCTTCGCATTTTTGAAAATTTCTGCCAGTGCACATTGCACACATTTGCAAAGCCGCTCAATCCAGCCCGCTGCCCAAGCTTTGCAAAAGAGTGCAATTTTGCCAACGCTCAAAAGACAACACCAGAGATCTTAATGGAAATATGAATTATCTGGAATGGAATAATGCAATCGGTAAATGGTTTTTCAACGAAGAAAAAGCAGAGCAGGAAGTGCACCTGTTTATTTCCAAGCATGATATAGTGAAAGTTGGAAAGGAGCAAGGGCTTAATGGTGGTGATGAAAATATATTCCTTGATTATATAGAAGCTATCAGGAAAGGTATCCCTGGAAAGTCCCTGAATGGTAATATTTTGGAACAAGCCATTTACGCCTATGATAAATGGCAAGAAAATCCTGTGAAAATAGACGGTGTACAAATTGAATACCCTTTATATATTGGCTATTTAACCTTATTTGTACTGCCTTTAACTGAAAGCAATCAGCCTGATTTACGTGTTGATGCTTACTACCCCAGGGTAAGAAGTTTTTTAGAAAAGTATGGTTTGCCCACAATGCCAGCACAAAATGAGCATCATAATTGGAACTCGCTATGGGATGATTTATTTAACTGGAGTTTTGAGAAAAAGAATACAGAGTTAGGATATTTTGAAGTTCATCCATTTCAAAATGAGAGGTGGGTATATGTTGGCAAACCCCTCTCACAAAGTATTTTTCCAATTCATGCGGTTAGGCAGCTTCCACAGTTTTTTGAAACTTCGGGTTTGGTTCCTGGAGAAGAAATAGATGGAAGTACATTCAGGAAGCTCCTGTTAGCTAATGGTGAGAGGAGTTTAGGGTTGTCCGGCAAAGTGCTTAATGCCATACGTGAATCTGATAATGAATTGGGACAATCCATTATAGGTATTGTCAAAAAGAACTATCTGGAATGGACGGGTAACACGGATCAATATGATTCAGAAACTGAATCCATCAAGAAAGGAAATACCATCGCCCAGTTACGCTTGTGTATTGAAGGGGACAGGGCAAGGGGGTACAAAACCTATTACAGGTTATACACTAAACTTGACTTTCCTGAAGATTTGTCATTCGTAAATGATGGCCAGGATATTAAGTGCCAGCAATTCGGCAAGGGATGGTCAAAACCCTTATTACTGCCATTCATTGAATGCATGGAACTTCAGGATAACCTGAACAAGTGGAAGGCTAAGTTTCCAGAAAAAGATGTGAGGCTGTTTATTGACGGTAAGAACTTTCATTTGAGCGGTTGGGTCGAAGTGCCGTACATGGTTACCTCAAGAATGTTGTTACTGGCAAAGGAGGAACAATCTGCATTCATAGAGGAATGGGGCGATTGTTTTTCAGAAGGTGATTTCAAAAAGATACTTGCTGCCGGAACACCCGGAGGCCACGTTCTCTATGAAATTTGCAACCCCCCAATCGGTCACCCTGATATTTCAGTGTTACAATTCAAGACCGACAAAAGGATAATAATATCCGGGGGTATGAAAACCGGGGTACGTACATGGCTTAAAGACTTGCTCCCTGATGTGGAACTGGAAAACGGACGCGGAACAGAGACCGTTTATTTGGTTTATGAAGACAGTGATGAAAAGATTCCTTTGGAGCGGAAAGATATTGACCAGCCTGTTTGGACACTTCCCCAGGACATTAAAGCCAACAAGGGGTTCTATGTAAAAATTGAAGGGGATAATGTAAAAGGAGAACAGTTAAAGAACTATATACTGGATTCACAAGGGAAAGTGGAAATGTTAAATGAAGATACATTACCAGCCCGTAATCAATTCGGACAGGTCATTGACAGTGAAGAAAGTGATTCGTATGTAATAGGAAGTAAGTTATTGACTGAGGATGAAAGAAGGTTATGGCTACGGCAAAATATATATTCCCGCGATTTCAGGCCACAAATAACTCATGGTGATTGTGTTACATATGAGTCCAATGAATTGAACCATTTCAATGACATGCTGATAACCTTTCTGACTGTTAAAAGGGAAAGCAGTGCAAAGGATTATTTTGATGCTTTTGAATCGGTTTATCAAAAGAGATTTGGGCCGGATGAAATAGAATCCCATCCTATTGAACTTTCCAGGTTAAAACGCTGGTCTTTAAACTACCTGGATTATATGGGGATTTTGGATTATGAATATTCCACAAAGAAGATTGTAGTTAATCCTCCACAATTTATCCTTATACCAACACGCAGTGGAAGGAAGGTGCTTTTGATTGGAGGAAGGACACCAGAGTTAATACAAAAAATCAAAGCGCAAACTGATGAGGAAGGATTGCACTTAAACCTTGAACCACAGGACAAATCTTTATCGCCCTTTATCTTACCAACAACTGTAACTGTTACGGGATTTGATGAAAGTGATGGGTATAAAATAGAGAAAAAATTAAAAAAAATCGCTGAAGCCAGTTCCATTTCCTTTAACCCTGATAAACTTCCCCAATTCAGGCTTGCAGAATTTTCGGGTAACATTGATGAATATAAGAGTCAATTAACACCGGATGAAAGGTTTGATGATTCCGGATGGCCTGCAAGGATTTTTGATGTTGACCAGTTGCGTTTTATCCCTATAGATACGCAAAGTATAGATAAGAGTTTTGCTTTAGTAGAGTACCGGTTGACAGAGTATAGCTTTAAACACCGGTTATGGATGAATGGTCAGCCTCATGCCATTAACAAGAACTGGGGCAGGTACATGATTCTTAATCGCTCACGGAAAGAAGTGATATTTAATGACAGGGATAAAAACATAGTGGCTATTCCAGCGTCATTGCCACTGCCAAGATTGATTTCAGAAGCTATGACATTATTTAGTGGTAAAGCCCCAAAAAGGCTGTTTTCAGAAATTGAAGGAATCAAAACATGGTTCAATATTTATGAAAATATTCCACCAATATTTGCCTCAAACTATTTTAGAAAAGTAGGACAAACAAAAGAAGAATTGACAATAAACTTATGAAAGACCCTATTGGATCATTTGAAACGGTTAAAGAGAATTTTATCCGGTACGTCAAAACGGCTTTCAAGACCAGGTTTGACAGCTTGGAAGATGAACGGGAAAGACTGTTAAATGAAGACAAAGTACTTTACAGGCAGCCATGGATTGAACTATTACCTGAATATAAATCAAGCGGAAAAACTATCAATGACCTTTCGGCTGAAGATTTACCGGGCCTAAATGAGGAGCAGCAGAATACCTTCAAAGGCTTGGTCAGTCAAGGGCTTATACCGGGTTATCAACTTCATGCCCATCAAGCCCAAATGTTAAAAGAAGCACTATCTGGAAAGAACTGTATCATAACTTCCGGAACCGGCTCTGGGAAAACTGAATCATTCCTTTTACCCCTGTTTGCACAAATATCAAAAGAGTTTTCTTCATGGAGTGCTCCTGGCCAAAAAGGGCAACATACAGATAATTGGTGGAGGGGGACACTAAGCGCACGGGACATTGTTGACACAGAAAACGGTTTTGTCCTTAGCAATGAAGTCCGGCAAAGGGCGCACGAAACACGCCCCCAGGCGATGCGGGCAATGATTTTATACCCAATGAACGCCCTGGTGGAAGACCAGATGACCCGTTTAAGAATTGCCCTGGATTCAAGCCCTGTAAGGCAATGGTTTAATGAGAACGTTGCAGGGAATGCCGTTTCATTTGGAAGGTACAATGGTTCAACGCCAGTAGCGGGAAAGCTGGAAAGGTTAAATGAAGATGGTATCCCTGGAATCAATACTACGAAAGTTAATACGCTTATCCGGGAATTGCAGGCAATCGAAAGGAACCAGCAAAAGGTCGAAGAATATATACGGCAGGAAAGGCAAAAGGGAAATGAAGTGGATGAGACTGAGCTGAAGTCCTTCTTTCAGAGGCTTGATGGTGCTGAAATGAGATGCAGGTTTGACATGCAGGTTGCTCCACCTGATATAATGATAACGAATTTTTCCATGCTAAGTATTATGCTGATGCGAGATGTTGATGGGCCGGTTTTCGAGAAAACACGCAAGTGGCTTGCCTGTGAAGACATGCCAGACGAACAGCGTAAGCAGGAAAAACCGAACAGGATATTCCATCTCATTATTGATGAATTACATCTGTACCGGGGAACACAAGGGACAGAAATAGCATACTTGCTGAAATTGGTTATCAAGCGATTAGGGTTACATCCGGGTCATCCGCAGTTGAGAATATTAGCGTCCAGTGCCTCATTGGAACCCAATGACGAAAAGAGCCTGGAGTATGTAGGAGACTTCTTTGGATTCAAGAAAGAAGAAGTCAAAGATAAGTTCGAGATTGTCACAGGTGAATTAAGTCCGGTGGACCCACTGGAAGAAGATGATCCATTGCCAACCAATCCCTTTATTGAAGTTTGTCAGGCATACACATCAACAAGACACAGGATTGATGATCCATCTTTTTCAGAAGCATGTGTATCCGCAGGCAATGCGTTACGTCAAACATTCGGTATTGACAGCACCGTTTCATCTGTTGAGGACTTCTTAAACTTGTTGCTCCACCCCAAAATCAAGCTCCGTGAAAGGTTTTTTGAGGCGTGCAGTGTAGTACAGGATGGAAATAAAGTACCCCGTCCGGTATGTACGTTCAGGAAGCCTAGGGATGGCAACCCGCCTGACCTTCCTTATTTTTTCGAGGCTTTGTTCGGTCAGATGGATGAAGGGGAATTACGCCAGGCAGCAAGGGGGCTTTTAATAGCCCGCTCCCTGTTTGATGAACCCAATTACAAGAACCTATTTCAGAAAGCTGGAAGGAGTTTGCAACGGTTCCGGTTTCATTACTTTTTCAGGAACATTGAAGGATTATGGGCTTCTACATCGCCAGAAAACATGGAGGATTCAAGGACAGCAGGCAAACTATACCCTGCACCTAGAATCAAATCAGACGAAGGCCACCGTGTATTGGAACTTTTGTATTGTGATAATTGCGGTACAACATTCTTTGGAGGTAAGCGGGGAGCGCCCGGGGATACAAATGCTTTTTGCGAGTTGCTCCCGGTAAGCCCTAATATCGAGGGTATCCCGGAGAAGACACCGGCAAAACTGGTGGAAAAAAGGACTTATCAGGAATATGGTGTGTTCTGGCCTCAAGCAGATCAGGAATTTATTGTCCACGACAGGACACGGGGTGAATGGGATCATCCGCACGATGCCTGGTGGAGGCAATTAACCGTTGGAGGAGCAACTTCCACTGATTATACGGCACAATGGGTGGAAGCATACTTGAATAAGTATTCGGGCGATGTGGTTCCATACAGCATTGAGGTTGAGGCAAAGCCAGAAAATTGGGTGAAAGGATACTTTTTCCGGGTCCTCCGGGATTCTGATAACTCCGATGTTGCCGATTCAAGGATGAGAGCGAACAGGGATGAGTTTGGCAATCTGATTGACACACATAAAGGTCTTCCATGTACTTGTCCGGGTTGTGGCATTAATGAACAGCACAGGACTAAAGGATCATCAATCCGGGGATTCAGGACGGGTTTTGCTAAAACCACCCAATTATTTGCAAAGGAACTGGTTTACCAGTTGCCAGTCAATGCAAAGCAGAGAAAACTCGTAGTATTTTCCGATAGCCGTGAAGATGCAGCACAAATCGCCAATGGTATAGAAAGAAACCACTTTACGGATTTACTGCGCGAAATACTGATCCGTGAGTTACACAAGAACTTGTTGACAAAAGCTATGATTGTGGAAGCTCTGGAAAATGGAGAAGTTACCAGTGAATTTGAGCAATCGTACCCATCACAGTTTTATGAAGTCCAGGAAGCACTTGAAGATAGCCGGATCAATGTAAATGACCCCAATCCAAGAAAAAAGCAACGGAGGGATAAGGCTGTTCAGAAGATAGAAAAAATTAAAAACCGGACAATCCGTGTGAACGAACTTGTGCATTTGATGAATACCGATGAATGTGCGCCTTTAATCAAAAGTTTCATAAAACTGGGTGTTAATCCGGGTGGCCCATCCATTCACCTGCAAAACATCCCCCGGACAAACACTCCCTGGTACTCAATGTTTGACTTTGAAACAGGAACCTGGACAAATGATAACCCTGAATTTCAGGATGAAATCAAAAGGGGGACATTGGTTCAACTGGCCAGTTTATTTTTTGGGAACTTGTTTTATTCCCTTGAAGCATCCGGACTGGGCTATTTGACCGTAAACCCTGCTGCCGAACCTCTTTCACATAACGCTGCTGGTGCAGGATTATCCCGTGACCGTTTCTTGGAGGCAATAAATTCATCCATCCGCATACTTGGACATAAATATAAATACACGCCTAATGATTTCGACAACCCCAGGATTCTCGATGTAACAGATTATAATTCATTTCCATCTCTTTTCAAAAAGTATATCAGAAAGGTCGCAGAACTCAACAGTATTGAGGAAGCACACTTAGGTGATGCAGTATTGAATACATTGACTGCCTTGAATGTATTAACTGGGCAGGGGATTAACACACAAGAACTTTATATAAAAGTAGCAGCCGGGGATGATCCCGTATGGGAAAGCACAAGAGGCGGACGCCCCCACCTACATAAATCTGCCGGTGTTTGTACCCAGTTCCCGGAAGGGCCTCCATTACCGGAAATCTCAACCAGTATTTGCAGGAACTTTTGGAACAACAATTACCTTTCGTATCATTCTGCGGTTGAAAACCGGAATCCTATACGGCTGCACTGTGAAGAATTGACCGGCCAAACGGATAACCAGTTTGAACGTCAAAGGCATTTCAGGGACATTATCTTGCAAGATGATGGTCAACCGTTGGCAAAGGGGATTGACCTATTAAGTGTAACAACAACTCTGGAAGTTGGGGTTGATATTGGTTCCCTGCAAGCTGTAATGCTGGCCAATATGCCACCGCAACGGTTCAATTACCAACAACGGGTTGGTAGGGCCGGACGGAGAGGCCAGGCATTTTCAGTAATCCTTACCTTTTGCAGGGGCCGTAGCCATGATGAATATTATTTTAACCACACCCATAAAATCACTGGTGATCCACCACCACCACCTTTCTTGACAATGGGGCAAGACAGGATTATCAAACGCTTGCTTGCAAAGGAGGTGTTGAGGCAAGCCTTTTTACCACTTACTACTGATATACGGGAAGATTTATTAACCCTTTCCAGGAATGAAAGGCAAACGAGTGTTCACGGGGAATTTGGGAAAACTGATCATTGGCGGAATTACAGAGAAAGCATTTGGGAATGGATTACAGGTAACCGTGAAGAAATAGAACGGACAGTTGAAGCATTAAAGCCGGGCGTGAATCCGGATAAGAAACAAGAACTGGCAGACTGGATAACCAGTAATAGTGATGACGGTTTCATGGCAAAAGTCAACCAGGTAATAGAGAATGATGAAATTTCAACAGTTGACATATCTGAAAAACTTGCAGAGGGCGGTGTATTACCCATGTTTGGTATGCCTACCTCCGTTCGCAACCTTTACCATGAAATAACCTATGATGGAAGGGATTACGGTCTTAAATCCATTGACAGGAATACGGATCTTGCCATATACGAGTTTTCTCCTGGCGCTCAAAAAACAAAGGACAAGGCTATCCATACCGCTATTGGCTTCACCAGCGATTATATTCCAACTAATAGTAGGCACCGTCAGCCAGTAATAATCCAGGACGATAGTTCGCCATTCTATAATGAGCGGTGGATGATAAAGTGTAAAACATGCAATTTCATTGCAACACAAAGGGAAAAACCAGAGCAAGACATCTGTGAATATTGCGGGGAAACAGAAAGAGTGGATATTTTCCCAATAAAGTCTCCGGTTGCTTACCGTACAAACCTGTCGGGCGGTAGCGATTCAAAGGAAAACTCTGAAATAACCCTTTCAAGACCTCCTATACTCGCTGAAAGTAATGATGAAGAATCTCTGGTACAAGAAACAACTGGTAATAACTTCCTGGCTAAACTTGCTGACAGGGATATTACCTGGCGGGTGAATACGAATGCGGATTTACTGTTTGAAGGAAAGCTGGTAAGAACCGGAAACCTTTTCCCTTTTAACCGGAACCAATGGTTTAATTTCAGCAACCAGTGGCTATTAAGGGGAATAGAGGACAATAGTGAAGCCGGATACCGTTTTAATGTCCATGACAATGAAGAGGTGTATGAAAAAATTGCGCTTGCAGCCCATAAGAATACCGAAATTTTAAGGCTTCACCCTACTTACATTCCACCTGCTCTTACCCTGGATATGTTTAACCAGGCATCGTCCCTGAATTATGCCGGAATACGGTCTGCATTTTACTCCGCAGCGTTCCTGTTGCAAAGAGTGATTGCTGACAAACTCGATGTGGATCCTGTTGAAATAGAGATAGCAGACATACGGAAAGCAACTTCGGAAAATGGCAGAGATACGGCTGAAATAATCTTGACTGACGAGCTTCCTAACGGTTCCGGGTTTGTACGGCACTTATTCAATAATATTGGTGGGATCATCCAGGAGACTATAACGAAACAGGAAGGGAGAAGCTATTTAGGTAATATTCATTCTGAATCGCACCGGCAAACCTGTAAAGACGCTTGTTATGATTGTCTGAAGGTTTTCAGGAATATGAATTATCATGGCTTGCTTGACTGGCGGTTGGGTATCGCCTTGATGCGGGTGTTGGCGAACAGGAATTATCTGGCAGGAGCTGATGGTCAATTCAAAGGATTTCTTGAATTGGAAGGGTGGCCTGAAGATGCTATAAGGCTACGGGACAGTTTTGCAGAAAGTTTTGAATTTGATGTATTGGAGGAATTTGAATTACCTGCGGTTCTGGTCTCCAAAACCAGGACATATTATGTAATCATCATTCACCCATTTTGGCATTGCAAAATCAATGAAAATGGAATGCCAGATGTTCCTGTAAACACCTGGTTAGCCGAACGTGTATTTGAAATTTACCAGAAGGCACAGGAAAATAACGGAGTAATACGGTTCGTGGATACTTTTAATCTTCACAGGAGGCCTGGATGGTGTTATCAAAAATTGTATACTGAATGATGAAGGAATTAACGACCATACTAAAACCCCTTAAACGGATTTCTCCAAGCCGGTACACGGCTATAAACAGGTGTCCATACAGGGTAGTTCTCGCTAATTCGTATTCCTACCCTTTATTACCCTATCCACCTGCAAGTCATTTAGGAAACGTTATACATGAGTGTATCCGGCTTATTGTAACAGGTGAAATAAGGACAAGTACAGAGTTTGATGCGGTGTGGAACCGCTTGCTGGCAAAGCAGGAAAAAGCTCTTGAAGATATGGGGTTCGGGTTTTTTACTCCATTGAGTGAAAATGTACCTGGTTACACCATCAAAAAATTGCAAGTAAAATTCCTGCTCAAAAGCCGGAACAAAAAGGAAGTACAGGAAGACAAGAATACGGATACCAATATACTGACTGAAAAATGGCTTGAAGCACAAGATTCATTGATTGGAGGGTATGCGGATATAATTATTACCAGGAACGGTTATACCAAGCTGTCTGACTTCAAAAGTGGAAAAATTCTTCTTGAAGAAGGGGAGATTAAGGAGGAATATGAGGATCAACTAAAGCTGTATGCTTATTTGTATAATGAAATGTATGGAAAATATCCCGATGAGCTTTCAATCATAGACTTGGAAAAGAAGGAATATCCGGTAGCCTTTACTCCACAGGAGTGCGAAGTTCTTGCAAGTAAGTCAAGGGATGCGCTGTCTAAGATAAATAGCCTTATCGAAATGGATGAGCTTGAAGCACTTGCAAAGCCTGACCTGGATAACTGCAAAAGCTGTCTTTACCGTCCAGCCTGTAACTTTTATTGGGAGCTTCCGGTGTCTGAAACAGATTCTATATTCAGGGATGTAAGGGGAAATGTTACAAAGGTGAGGCAGTTCCACAATGGAAATCTGAATGCAACTTTGAATACAGATGATAAGGAACTGACCGTTTCCCATATAACCAGTGAATATTTGTTTTTTCTGACAGGTGCAGTTGGAAAGGAAGTGGCATTTTATAACGTTAAACAAGGTTTAATGCCTGAAAGGTATCAAGCACTTAAAACAACAAAAATATATGAAGCATAACCACCAAATAGATAAAATACCCATCCTGTCATTTTTCAGTGGTGGTGGCTTTTTAGACATGGGGTTTGAAAAAGCAGGATTTGATATTGTTTTTTCTAATGAGATAGATGAGGATTTTGCCCAGTTTTACAAAGAAGGCATGAGTAGCTGGTCAGGTAAAAAAAGGGAAATAAGCTCTATAAGTGATATTGATGATATTTCCTCTAACGAAGTTAAAAGATCGGTAAAGGAACGGTTCGGGATTATTGGAGGGCCTCCTTGTCAGGATTTCTCTATAAGAGGATCAAAAAATGGTTTTGATGGGTTAAGGGGAACATTGACCTATCATTATTACGAACGTATTATGGATTTACAGCCTGACTTCTTCTTGATGGAGAATGTGCCTGGGCTGGTCTTGTTAAAGAATACAAAGAAGGCTTTCAATGCAATACTGGACTTATTCCGTGAAGAATATCTGATAAGCTGTGCAAGGCTTAATGCTTTGCATTATGGTGTTCCACAAAACAGGGAAAGACTATTTGTGTTTGGTGTCAGGAAAAGTCTCATAAAGGACACATCCCTTTACACGCTTAATGATTTATGGTTTAACTGGCCTGTGCCAGCTTTTCCCAAAGCAGAAACATCTTATAACTGGGGAGAACCTAAAGGAAGGGGGCTGGAGTTGAAAGCAAAAAAACTGCCAATACCCCCTCCTGAATTATGTGTTGGTGACTTGCTGATAAACAACAAGGATAAAAAGTCGATCCCAAATGCCAACGAGTTTTTTAAACTCAAAAACCCCTTGAAGATTAAGAAAATCGTCGAAGGGGATACTTACCGCCCTTCTTTTAAAAGGCTCCATAGAAAGAAGTATAGTCCTACGGTATGTTATGGGAATAACGAGGTTCATCTGCATCCAGTTTACAACAGGAGGTTATCTGTGAGGGAAGCATTAAGAATCCAGGGGGTTCCTGATTCTTATGTAATATCCACCCCTGAAAAGTTGACGAAAAAATTCAAGATGATTGGTAACGGTGTTCCTGTACCGTTAGCGCATCAAATTGCGTTATCAATCAGGAAGTTTTTAAATGAGTTGGAACAATACAAACCTAAAGTGAATGGACATTTGGTCAAAGGAAAAGCGAAGCCAGGTAATGTCAAAAATCCGGTCGAAGAACACTAAACCGGAAATAATATTACGTTCTGCATTGCACCGGCTTGGTTACAGGTTCAGGGTCCATAAAAAGGATTTGCCGGGCAAGCCGGATATAGTTCTTCCCAAATACGGCACTGTAATTTTCGTTCATGGATGTTTCTGGCATTACCATGAAGATTGCAGGGAGGGCAGAATCCCGGATACCAATTCAAAATTCTGGAAAGAAAAGCTATTTAAGAATGTAGAAAAAGATAAAAGTCATCAGAAAAATTGTAGAGAATTAGGCTGGAAAGTAATTGTTGTGTGGGAATGTGAAGTAGAGAAAAGAATTAATGCTACGTTAGAGAAAATAATAGGGATATTAAATGAATATCCAACGCAGCAGTCACACACATTGGCTGGCCGCTCAAAGCTGCCCGCAGACCAAAGCCAGCCAAAGAGTGTGCCTGCCCAGCCTGGAAAAGCAATTTTCAAAAATGCCCCACGCGCAAATGAGTAGGAGGACAAAGAATATGACAAGGACAGACAAACACGGGCTTCTTAACCGGTTGACACTGTGGGCAGAAAATGAAAAAGCACGATGCCCTAACAGCGTGTATGTGGCAATAGCGGGTAAAGTGGTAAATCGAAGGTCTGTGCTTCTAAGGCACATTGTGCAAAACGGACAGGTAAGTGCTTTTAATCCGCTACTGCACATACACGCAAACCGGTATATGATGTGAATAAATTACCTTCCAAAGATATTATAGAATCAGACTTAGATAATATTATCAATATATACACAAAACAGATGGAAGGTGCCCAGTCTAAAACAGAAACTGCAATATCGGAACA
>Ga0265293_10011042_pt1 | contig 12427 bp, 11 predicted proteins | sample Munlanlewell138R_FD_192505 | JGI IMG/M metagenome (GOLD analysis project Ga0265293, IMG submission 192505) | Leachate microbial communities from a municipal landfill in Southern Ontario, Canada - Leachate well 138R | ecosystem: Engineered > Solid waste > Landfill > Unclassified | place: Canada... | reverse complement strand
TTAGTAGCGCACGTACGGTTCTGTGAGGGGTGTGTGGTCTTTGGGGATACGGAGCAAATATTGTGACACTTTCAGAGGAAACGGAAAGCAACAGGGAACACAAACCCGCTCCTAACGACCCAAAGGCCCACATCTACTCGACCCAACTTTTAAATGAGCTAGGTACCTCGATGCCCCTCTTGATAGCTCTGCTCCGTCAACAGAAGGATAATGAGCGATAGGTGATTTTGTACAATCCATCGTCTCCTGAAGAAACGGAGCATCACACGATACTCCCCCTCCCAAAATCACTGCACTGCAAATGATTTGATCCAATAGAAAGCCAAAGGCCTCGCTGCAGCGAGGCCTTCCGTACTCCTTCCACACCAAGTAGATGAGCTATCATCAAGGTAAAGGCGGAGGGTACACTGCGTCAAGACTCTCCTTAACCAGTTTCCACTCCCTCTTCGCTTCTTCTTCTCGCCATCGCCATGACCGCTGTGGATATTCGCAAACTCAATCACTTCCATTTGACGCCTATGCTCTGCATAGGCTTCTTATGATAGTATTTTTTGCAAGAATCATATCAAAAATGGACATGAGACCCATCTCCTTGGCAATGACTTTGGCATGGAGAATCGACAGGCGGTGCGCCTTACCCTCTAATGGTTTGCCAAAGACAACACGATAGTCCATTAGGGAGCCGGCATCTTCATGACCCCTCGGTATCCTATGAGTTTTATATAAAATCCCTCTTTTCTGTAAAAGACACGGGTGTTATTGATACAAAACCCTTGTTATTTATAAAAGACAAGGGTATCATTAATACAAAATAGTGATTTCCTATACAAGACGGAGCATCGTATGATACCTCTTCTTCCCCCATCAGAAGATTTACAGACCAAGACAGTCCTCCTCAAGTTGGTCGAGGCGAAGAGTAACCTCTCTTATCTCAAAGGACTGTCCCACACCATACCCGACCAACGGGTCTTGGTGAACACATCGGTCCTGCAAGAAGCAAAGGACAGCTCTGAGATCGAGAATATCATCACTACGTATGATGATATGTTTGCAACGCAAGAAGCCGATGACATACAGACGTTCACCGTTGCGGCAAAAGAGGTACGGTACTACAAGGAAGCCCTGCTCACCGGATATAATGCGCTTAAAAAACGAGGGTTTTTGTCCAGAAACGATATTCTTGCCATCCAGGAAACACTACAGCACAACCAGGCAGGCTTCAGGAAGCTGCTTGGGACAGCGCTGGTGAACGACAGGACTGGTGAAACGGTCTATACACCGCCCGATCCTCAGCATATTGATTCTTTGATGGATAACTTTCTCCTCTTCTACAACGATACTTCCCTCTGGAATCTTAACCCTCTCATCAAGATGGCTGTCTTGCATCATCAGTTCGAGTCCATTCATCCATTCTATGATGGCAATGGGCGTACAGGAAGGATCCTCAATGTATTGTACTTGGTCAAGGAGGGGCTGCTAGACTACCCGATCCTCTACCTCTCTCGGTACATCAACGTGAATAAAGGTCACTATTATGCCCTGCTCCAATCGGTACGCGGGAACAATGCCTGGGAGGATTGGATCCTCTTTATCTTGGAAGGAGTGGCGAGGACTGCGCTGACCAGTTGCACCATGGTCAGCGAGATTCGAGATGCGATGCAGGAGTATAAGAGGGAGATTCGTGCGCACTTCCCAAAGTTCTACAGCCAGGACCTCATCAACAACCTCTTCTTCTATCCGTATACGAAGATCTCATATCTGGCGAACGACCTGTCCACTTCCTACCAGACAGCACGAAAATACCTTGAGCTTCTAAGCGAACATGGATTATTGGAGAAGCGGACTATCTGGCGCTCCAGTTACTACATCAACAAGGCGTTGATGAACACGCTCCATGATGCTGAACGGGATGTGTTGAGAGTATAGGCTTGCTCTTCTGGACATTGTTCAGACAGTCGATGTCCACGATCTCCTTGAGATAGCTGATCAGGCAGAACTGCTTGGATGCTGCAAGAATTTTCTACGGTAAAGCTTTTTCTATAGTTTATGGGACATAAGGATCCGCAAGAATTACTGTTCAATTGGAAAACACAACTTGTATTTCTTATCCTTCTAAGCCCATCAGCCATTCACTCTCTCGCTTGAACAATATGGGCTCCTGGAAGACCCATAAGAACCCTATATGCATTTTCTACAGCCATATGCCCCATTTTTAAACGAGCCTCGAAGGTGTTTGCTGCACAATGAGGAGTACAGACCACATTTTCCAATGCAAATAATTTATTCTTTTCAGCAGGTTCCCGACTGTATACGTCCAATCCCGCACCTGCTATCTGTCTGTCTTTTAGAGCATGATAAAGAGCTTTTTCATCGATGAGATCTCCTCTAGCAACATTGATAAGTAGAGTGGTTTCTTTCATCAAAGAAAGTGATTCTCTATTGATTATTCTAAAGGTATCTTCGGTACAAGGAGCATGGAGAGAGATAATATCACTATTTTCCAGTAAATGATTCAAGTCAACTTTTTTGACTCCTTCTTTTTTTGCAATATCGTCATGAGAATACGGATCATACACCAATATCTCCATGTTGAAAGTTCTGATCATTTTAGCCAGGGCTTGCCCAGTTGCCCCAAATCCAATAATTCCAATTGTTTTCCCTTCGAGTTCAAAGATTGGGAATCTCTTCCACTCTCCCAATTTAGTATGCGTGTTGTGAGGGATGATGTGCTTTGCCAATGATAGGATCAGAGCCAAGGCCATCTCTGCGACAGAAGTGGAATTCGCGCCAGGGGTATTGCATACTACAATTCCACGGTTTTTTGCCGCTTCAATATCAATTGAGTCAACACCTACGCCATAATGAGAGAGTACCTTCAATGAGGAGGGAGTTCCTTGTATCATTTTCTCGTCAAAGGATTCGGCTCCACATATTATCGCGTCTGCAGCATCCCAAATAGCCCTAATTTCGCCTTGAGTACCACGGCGACCCCATGGATTCATGACTACACTACTGAAATATTCCTCTGCCAACTCTTTGACGGGAGCCATTCTTGAATCTTGAAGCCCGTTGGCTGTTATTATAAGTTTCATTCATTAGTATCCTTTATGTCTCTTTACCATTCATTCACCGGAGTAGAATTCACTTGCTCGATTGTAAGAATTGCACCTCTTTCCACAAGCATCTTTCTAAGTTTCTCAATGGGAATCTGCTTGGGTTCGACACGTAACGTGACAGAAAGTCCTGCCGCTATACCTGCGGCCATCCCCATAGACATGCATTGCGGCATCACTCTCGCAGATGCCAAAGAAGTCGCATCCATAGAGATGCATCGACCCGCAAACATCAGATTATTGCAATCCATGCTAACCAACGAACCATACGGAATTCCAAAAGGTTCATCAATGCGCTTAAATATCGTGCTACGATCTTTTCCGCTATGAATATCTATAGGGTACCCTCCCAAGCATATCGTTCTATCATCAATCGTGCCTTGCAGGATATCTTCCTCACATAATGTATCAATTCCCTTAAATCTCCTGGTTTCTCTTACCCCAAGGTTTGGAGCAATTGAAGAAATGAAGCTATTTTCAAATCCGGGTACAGATTCTCGTAGGATTTCAGCGAGTGCGTTGGCTTGGAGGGTTCCTTCCATTTCAGCTTTTGTCAAATCAAAGATATTTGTTGCATCTGTATTAAGGAGCCTTGTTGTATTGATATATACTTCGTCCTTCTTGAGACTTTTGATATAGATGAGTGTGTTACGGTCAACAGGCAACCTTCCCTCTGTACGAAGCTTTTTGAAAGTTTCACTGAGACCAACGAAGACGTGATTTGGACTTTCTCTGAAATAGGAAGCATCATACCCTGGCCTGTGGTCAATTGATGCTGAATACGTCATTTCATTCGGATATTTTTCAATGTGGTCGAATATTGCTTCCGTATCAACATGCTCCATTGTAAACATTACAGTTGGAGGTTGAAGGCCATTGGTGGTACTATCCCCGGACTCATAAGAGCACCCAGCGAGAAAGGCAACATCCCCATCCCCAGTTGCATCGATAAAAATTTTTGAAACGACAAGGACTTTGTTCCCTTTCCCGTACAACTCAATTTTCTCAATAGAATTCTCATTTTTAAATACAGTGATAGGTTCCAAATGTAGTAATACATCTACATTTGCCTCTTTACACATTTCGATTGCCAAAATTTTTATGCCAACTGGATCGATATTCGTGACTGAATTATGTTTTGGGCACATCCTATGTCCTAAACATTGATTTCTTTCGTGGAGCCTTTTAACAATTTCTTGTGGAAAGCCACCTACTATTCTTCTGCCTTTGCTGTCAAGGTATCCTAAAAGTGGCAATCCTAGCGTCATGTTTCCGCCAAGGAATCCATTTTTTTCGACAAGCAGGACTCTCATTCCTTCCTTTGCAGAGGAAATTGCTGCAGCTAATCCAGCTGGACCACCACCGATGACGGTAATATCATACTCTAATTCAAACGTGTTCATGTATTATTTCCTTTTCTCCTATGTGCCCAGATTCAATTTCATCAATCAAATAGGTTTCTAGCACCATCGATGCAATCAGAGTTGTAAGAGCTGGTGTAATAAGCAAGAGAACGAACATCCAGCTGTTTATAATAACTACGAGTAAAATCATTAGTGCTAGGGTAAAAGATGTGAACAGGTGTATTACGGTGAGTTTAGCACCTGTGTACATTACTTTTAATCCACTGTCTTCCGAGTGAGTAAAAGTCGGGAAGACCATGCTCCCAAGCATTCCGAGGAATAGAATCATCAGTCTGTAGACATAGCCGGCGATACCCCAAGCCTGAGAATTTTTACTGTTCTCTTGAGAAATATTTAATCCTATAAGAAGACAAAATAGAACAAGTACGAATAATACACTTGGTATAATGATCCGTTTGAAATTCTTGGAAAAGAAGCCCAAGAATTCGCTAATTACCTTTCCTTCTTTCTTACGAATGGATTTCATCACGACATGGTACATTGCTGAGGAAGAAACCCCTATCGTGAAGATTGGAAGCGAGGTGATAATCCAGAGAAGACTCACAAGAACAATTTCATTGAACCCGGAAAGCAGGTCGTACATTCTCTGGCTTTTCTCATAATCGAATTTTTCTGACATGTTTAGTATCTCTTGGTTTGTGTGCATCAGGCTTTTACTGCTCCAGCAGTGAGACCTGTTACTACATATTTGTTCATAAAAATAGAAAGAAGAACCACTGGTAAAGCCACGATGGTCGCCGCTGCAACCAAACAAGCATAATCAATTCCGGTATAGCCAATAAATACCTTGAGCATGACCGGGAGGGTTCTCGCTTTGCTTCCTCCCAAAACAAATGCAAACATATAATTATTCCATACTTTGATGAACGAGAGAATGGCAGCCGTGATAATCCCTGGTGATGAAAGGGGTATCATGATTCTCACAAGTGAGCCAGCCTCAGAGCATCCATCAATAAATGCAGCTTCCTCCAACTCCTTTGATATAGATCCAAAGTAGGGGACCACTATCCAAATAATCAATGGGAGAGAAACGAGAAGATTGGCTAATATGAGCGCTGTCTTAGTGCCTATCAATCTAAATTTACTCAGGATTATGTACCACGGGATCAGAAAGGTAATTGCCGGTACAATTCGTACCGTTAGGATTATTGATGACAGCTTATGCATCTTGTGTCTGGATATTGCATACGCTGCAGGCACTCCCAAGAGACATGCCAATCCCGTAGCCATAACAGTGACAACGATGCTGATCCACATCGGATGCACGATGTCATGATGTCTGAACAAAATCTTGTAATTGTTCAGTGTGGGAGTGAACTTAATAAATTGGCGAAAATCCATCATCTGTCTCTGCGTTTTAAATGATGATGAAATCATGTAATAAATCGGTAGAAGGAGAAAGAATAGTGTTATAAAAATGATAACGCCTCTCAGAATAGATCCAATGATTTTGTTGATCTTCATTGACTGGACCATCACTCATACCCCCTTTCTATTCGTTTTTTGATGGCCATGCTTGTAAGTGCAAACAGCATAACAATCAGGAAAAAGAATATCATCAAAGCGCTTGCTCTCCCCATCTGCATATATTCGAACGCATATGTATATACAAGGTAATTTAGGTTTTCGGTCATTCTTTGCGGGCCACCTTCAGTAGTGGCTAAAATAAGATCATATATCTTAAGAATTTCAATTCCTCTGAGTAAGAAAGCCATAATGATGGTCGGGGTAAGCAACGGTAATGTTATTTTAAATAAGGTTTGTATTTCATTTGCTCCATCGATTTTTGCAGATTCGTAGTAATCATTGCTCAATCCTGCTATTCCTGATATTACGATAAGCAGGATCAATGGAGTCCCTGTCCAAGTTTCCATTACCATAAGCGATTTAAAAACATGTGCGACCGAGAAAAAATCAATTGGACTCACACCAAAAAATCTTAAGATGCTATTAAATAATCCCATAGATGAATCAAACATGATTCTCCATACATATCCCATCGCAATAGGTGTTGCTACCATCGGAAAGAGAAAGGCGGTTCTGATTACGCCTTGTGCTCTTTTAATTTTTGAAAGGATGAGCGCGAGAGAGACACCCAAAAAAACCTCTAATGCGGATGAGACAATGAAGTATTTGAACGTAAATAGAGTAGCATTAACAGTTCTCTCATCTTTAATTATCGCCAAATAGTTTGCTAATCCGATAAATATTGGAGGATTTACTGATGACATTCTCCATGAATGGAAGCTCATATAGAGCGCATAGCAGAGAGGATACCCTATGCAACCTACGACAAATACAAGAGTCGGGATTGTAAATATCCATTTGGTGTTTTTGTTCATCCATTCTTTAACGTTCATTGTTCCTACCCATATACATAATAAGCTACCCGCCACCACGATGTGACGGGTAGCCACCGACAGAGCATTATTTTTCTGAATCAAGAATGGTTTGAATCTGAGCGTTTATCTTATCAGCAACAGCTTTCAATTCAGAACCACGCAAGCCACTTTGAGCAGCGTCTATGACTTCTCCGATCAATGCTCTCACTTCAACAGCGTTGATATTGTTGGGAAGAGAGTATGGATATCCGAATTCTCCGGTTTGCTGCACGACAGCCATCAATTCAGGATTTACCACTTCAGCAATGCGTGGATCATTCCAGACAGCAGAGCGAGCAGAGAAGCCGCCTTCCATCATGCTTTCCACTTCCATCTCATAACCGCTTGCCCATTCAATAAACTTCCATGCCGCATCCTTATGCTTTGAAGTTGCGCTCACTGCATAAGCCCACCCGACTGTGTTGTACGGGGTGTATGTGCCTATTTTTCCTCTTGGCAACATTGCATACCCAAGATCTTGAGCTATACTGGATTTTTCAGGATCATTGTGGTTGAAAGATTGAGCATATGAATCAACTCTGAAAGCAGTCAATCCATTGTTAAACCAGTTGATGCCATCAGAATGCTTGGTATTTTGCATTCCTGGAGGACCATACATACAGAGGGTTGCATAGAATTCTATGGCTTTGAGAGCTTCTGGTGTGTTTATTGCAGCGTTCATGTTCTCATCAAAAAATCCCGCTCCGAAGCCGTAAAGGAAGCCGGCAATTGCTCCGACTGCATTGTTGCCTTGCCCCCTAAGTGTGTACGCATACACATTGTTTGCCGGGTCATAGACTTTTTCTGCAACCGCAAGCATTTCATCGAACGTAGTAGGTACAGATATCCCATATCTCTTAAGGATATCCTTGTTGTACCACATGATTTCACCTTCGACCATGTATGGGACGCCTATGATTGTATCATCGACACTGGTTGATGACCTCGCAGAGGGGAAAAAATCCTCATAGTCATAACTTTTAGAAACCTCAATGTACTTGTTGAGAGGTTCAAAATAACCATTGGCAAAATACGATTTTGTGTTTGTTGTAGGCTGGAACGCAAATACATCAATCTCAGAACTTCCGGCTGCTCCATTAATGTTGACCTTGTTTTGTACATCAGCGGCCGCATACGATTCAAGGTTCACTTTAATTCCGGTTCTATCCTCGAACCCTGAAAGATGTTTTCGAATAGCATTCGCATTGCCTGAGGTCCCCATTACTACTGTAATTTCCTCTTTTTGCGCAATCGTTTCCTTTGCACCAGTTGCAAAGAGAGTTACGGAAAGCACAAATAGAACTGTCAAAAAAAGGCCAATTCTTTTTTTCATGTTATTTTCCTCCATTATTTTCTAACACTTCGGTGTTATTAATTTTCTTAAATTGCTCTATAGCATCTAAATAGGCAATTGCAGTCTTAGTTATATTACTGAATGACCCTTCCTGGATCCAAACCTTCTTTACAAGTTCTCCTGCTACTCCGACTGCTGTGCTGCCAGCCTTCAAATAATCCCCAATATTCTCAGGTGTCACACCCCCTGTTGCCAAAATTGGAATATGCTTGAGAGGCGCTTTGATGCTCTTTATATAATCTGGACCCAACATGTTGGCAGGAAATAATTTAACAATATCCGCCCCGAATTTATAAGCTTTTACTATTTCAGATGGTGTGAATGCACCGGGAATGGATATTCTATTAAGCCTTTTGGTCTCAGAAATTACTTCTTGGTCGGTATTAGGAGAAATAATGAAACTTGCTCCAGCTGCGACCACTTTCTTGACTTGATCCGGGTTCATTACGGTTCCGGCACCCACGCACATAGTGTCTCCCATCTTTTTCGAGATATATGCAATCGCTGCATACGCTTTCTCTCTATTGTCTTCAGAAGTTTGGTCAAGGGTCACCTCCAAGCAAGAGATCCCTCCTTCCTTATACGCTTTTGCCAAGGAAACCAATGTATCTCCATACACACCCCTGATGATTGCGATCAACTTCGTATCTAGGATCTGCTGCAAGGTTTGACTAAACATGATGATTCCTTTTATCCACTTTATGATTGTTCTTGAAGTATACCATAGAGAATTTAACTTGTCTTGTATTATTTTGATCTTTCATAGTAATTTCTTATAAAGTTATCATGTCTTTCTTGGAATGTTTGTTGCTATTTGCCATATTTACATGGTAAGCTCAATCCACAGTACAAATAGACATTGTAGTAGGAGGCATCCTTGCTCACTGAAGAACGAAGAAACCAGATGCTTAATCTTCTAAAGGTTTCTAATAATATCATAGTAAAAGACTTGGCGGAACATTTTGAGGTTTCAGTCGCTACGATTAGAAGAGATTTGACCGAGCTCGAAAAGGTGGGTTTGCTGAAACGTGTGTATGGTGGAGCGGTAGCTGCTGAGTATCAAGCTAAGCCCTACATTTCATTCATGACGAGGGTATCAGAGTTTTCGAAAGAAAAGGAGGCGATTGGACGAGAAGCGTCCAAGCTTATCAAAGCTGATGATACTATTATCCTGGACATGGGCACCACCACGTTGCAATTGGCAAAATATCTGAAAAATCTTCAAAGCCTTACCGTACTAACAAATTCGTTGCCGATCATTAACGAACTCATTGATTCTCGAGTTACAGTGTTCACATTGGGCGGGAGGGTAAGATTGAATGAGTACTCTATAGTTGGCAGCCTAGGGTTGGAGACATTGAAATCCTTTCACATCAACAAAGCAATCATTGGATGTGGTGGGTTTTCCATTGAGCATGGAATCACTCAATATAGCTATGATGTTGCACAACTAACTGGTCATTTCATTACGCATTGTGATAAGGCAATTCTAGTTACCGATAGCAGAAAATTTGGTAAAAATGTTTCCGTTAAAATTGAAAATAGTAACCGCATTGATACTATTGTCACAGATAGCAATATCTCGAATGAGTGGAAACGAAAACTTCTTGATCAAGGATTCAATGTTGTCATAGCCAACACTTAATTATATAGAGAGAATTTGTTTAATCTCAGAGAGGAGCTTTCCCACGTCTATTTTTTCTGGGTATGTCGCATCTACTTCGAGCCTAGGTCCACGTATTGTGAAGTCAGCCATTCCTAGTATTTCGAATTTTTCCGCAAACTCTCGCCGAGTCATTTCATAGATTGCATCGTGGTGTTCATGTGAAAAATAGCGGTCTTGAAGGACATGCCCAGGATGTCTCAATTGCTTTCGATCTCGTTCATTATATCTTTCAAAAAATATGTCTGCATTGCCGCCGAAGAAAACTGTAACGGTGTTGCATTGAGCTTTGTCGATGATTGACTGTAGTCTTACTTGTGCCTCCGGCCTGAAATTATTAACACATATAAGAGATGTTTTCGCTTGCAAGAGAGCCTCAGTACACCTAAGGAGTACCGCTGTAGCAGCTTCGTCATGCTTTCTCTTCTCCTCATAGCTACTGAACCCAATCACATCAAACAATTCTTCCTTAATGGCATCTTTTTCGAGAATAGGATATCCGAAGGTGTTGCCTATTTTCTTTGCGATGGTAGTTTTCCCCGAGGCGGGCAAGCCAGCAATGATAATGATATTCACAATCAGACCTCTTAAAGTACTCTATGCATGACATTGTCAATAATTTCAATCTAAACCAATCGAAATCAAGCAACAATAGCATACAAAACAACATTTTTATAGATATGATGAAAAAAATCAACAATACCTTATATGGTCAAGAGTAATATTTTCCTTGCAGAACAATATGGATGTGAGAACAAACCCTACCGGTAAGGAGTTCCTTCTCTACATCTCCAGGATTGTGGAGTTACTATGGTAAGAATCATCTCAAGCACAAACCGCCTTCAGATTCCTTACTCGTCTCTCAACCGCCCGATGTTGGTATTCAGTCGGGGCCTCAGCACCAGCTTATAGCTCAACGTCCTCGTTCTTCGCTCTGCCTCTGGATGGGCAGCGAAGAACGAATCAGGATCAGGGAAGCTTCCCAGCTCCCCTCTGATAGCCTTTCCCTGGATTGAGGTCTCTTCCCCCTCCCACTTGATGGGAGGGTTGCGGAAGTTGAGCGTGGCGATGCCGTAACCGTAGAAGCTTCCCATGTAGTCCGGGTACCGGGCCTGGAGCTTAGCAAGGTAGGGGCGGTCGACGATATGGCCGCCAAGCTCCACCCACTTGTTCTGGTAGTATACGCTCACCCAGCTGTGAAAGAGCGTTTTGGGTGAGAGGTGTATGACGATACCTTTGAGGAGCCCCCGGTGGAGGATGCGGCCCACCATCGCCGCCTCCATCCTGCACGGAATTCCCGCAGCACGAAGGAGCGTCATCAGCAGGGTGGTCTTGGTCAGGCAGTTTCCCATCCCCAGGCGCAACACTTCTGAGCCAGGGATCTGAAAGTGTGCCGTATACCCGTAGGAAATCTCATCACGCACCATCGTATAGATGGCCTCGATACGCTGAGAAATGGAATTGATGTGTTTCCATCCCCGCTGCTCAACAAGAGCGACAATCGCCTCGCTCTCATAATCGAGCAGCGGGGATGCCTGTGTAAAGATACCCAGTTCAGATGTTCTCATGAGTGACTCCATCTGTGCCATATTAATGATACTCTACCACCATTCCTATAGTATTTCCATCAAAATTGAAAACCTTCCATCCCTTGGTGGAGTGTCCAACCTAGTGTATCCTATTGCTAAAGGAGCACTGGACTATGGATACCCTCACCGCCTTGATGAACGGCCCCCTCTCTCCCCTCTATTGTTGTATCGGCGATCCGGTGGTGGGCAACCCCACCCAGCATATGATAGAACAAGCCTTCACCGCCCTTGGGTACCCGGGAAGGTATGTGACCATCCACATTCCCGCCAAAGATCTGGAGGATGCGGTGAAGGCGATCAGGACGCTTGGCTTTGCCGGTGCCAATGTCACCGCCCCACACAAACAGACCATCATCCCGTTTCTCGATACCCTCACCGACAGTGCCAATCTCAGCGGGGCGGTCAACTGCATCACCAGAGGTGAAGACGGCTCCCTCATCGGGGACAACACCGATGGCAAAGGCTTCTTTCGCACCCTTGTCTCCCACGTCCCTGATTGGCAAGAGCGCACCATCCTCATCTTCGGCGCAGGAGGCGCGGCAGCGGCCATCACGGCCGAGCTCGTCCTCGCCGAAGCCAAGGAGGTGGTCATCATCAACAGGACTGAAGAGAGGGCCCAATCGCTTGCCCAGCGGATGCAGGGCATCAGCAGGACGGCAGTACGCACCGCACTCTGGAATGGTACCTATCCCATCGATGAGGACCGACCCATCGTTGCCCAGGCTACCAGTGTTGGTCTCTTCGATGAGGAGGCGGTCATCGATGTATCTTTCAAGACAGGTCTGACAGACGTCATCGCCTGCGATGTCGTCTTCAATCCCGTAAAGACAAAATTCCTCTCTCTTGCCGAGGAGGCGGGAGCCGCCACCCTCGATGGCCTTGGCATGCTGGTCGAACAGGGGG
>Ga0265293_10011041_pt1 | contig 12427 bp, 12 predicted proteins | sample Munlanlewell138R_FD_192505 | JGI IMG/M metagenome (GOLD analysis project Ga0265293, IMG submission 192505) | Leachate microbial communities from a municipal landfill in Southern Ontario, Canada - Leachate well 138R | ecosystem: Engineered > Solid waste > Landfill > Unclassified | place: Canada... | reverse complement strand
AATCCGAAGAGTTGGTTGATGGCTGACGGTGCGACCTGCGGCGGATCGGGTGCGGGGAGTCGTCCGGGAGGGGTGAAGCACGGGAGCGAGAGCGAGGGAGCGACCTGCAGAGCGGCGACGGCGAATTGGTTGGACGAAATCGAAGTCGTTACGCGGCGCATCGAACGGGCGGCGGTGGATATTGCTCCCACCTACATGCAGTGGCGCGATCTGGGTTTTGCTCTCACGGAGGCCTTGGGTGAAGGGGGGCGCGGGTATTACCACCGACTGAGTCGGTTTTATGCGGATTATCGTGCCGAGGAGGCGGACATGCAGTTCGATAAGTGTCTTCGTTCGCGTGGTAGCGGAATCACCCTAAAAACGTTTTTTCATCTGGCTTCGCAGGCGGGTGTGGATGTGTGCCCGGCGGGTGTTGCTATGGGCCCGGCGGGTGCAGATGCAGACAGGACGTTGCTATCGTCCGATGAGACGGCGGGAGAAGCGGAAGAAGCGGGAGAAGCAGGAGAAGCAGGAGAAGCGGGAGAAGCGGAAGAAGCGGGAGAAGCAGAAGAAGCGGAAGAAAGGGTGGCGGCGTCAGATTTTTTGCCTGTTTTTCCGCAATCCGTTTACGATCATCTTCCCCGTTTGCTTCGGGATGTGGCGGCAAAAGCCGATTCGCCGCAGGATGCCGATCTGCTGTTGCTGGGTTCGCTTGCCTCCATTTCGGCATGTTTGCCCAAGGTGTATGGTGTGTACGACAAGCGGGAGGTTTTTCCCAATCTGTTTCTGTTTGTTGCGGCACAGGCTTCGGCGGGTAAAGGCCGACTGACGCTTTGCAGGCGTATCGTTGAGCCGGTGCACCGGCAGCTGCGTAAGATGGCGGAAGCGGAGTATGCCGAATATCAGTGCGCCCTGGCCGAATATGCCCTGGAGAAAAACAAGAGCGAGGCGGATAAACCCACCGAGCCTCCTTTGCGCCTGTTGTTTATCCCGGCCAATACCAGTGCAACGGGGATGTTGCAGTTGTTGAACGAGAACGAGGGGCGGGGGTTGATGTTTGAGACCGAAGGCGATACGCTTGCCCAGGCGTTCAGGCAGGAATACGGCAACTACTCCGACAGTTTCCGAAAGGCGTTTCAGCACGAAACCATTGCGTATAACCGGCGGAAGGATCGGGAGTATGTGGAGATCGAAAAACCGTGTCTTTCGGCGGTGCTTTCGGGAACTCCGAAGCAGATCAAGCATTTGATTCCCGACGTGGAAAACGGCTTGTTTAGTCGTTTTTTGTTTTACAACCTGGAGATATCGCCGGAGTGGAAAAACGTTTTCGCGGAGGTGGAAGATGAAACGCTGGACGATTATTTCGAGCAGATCGGCGAACGTTTTTACGATCTGTACCGGTCGTTGGAGCGCGAAACCGAGCCCGTTCGTTTTTGTTTTACGGGGAACCAGGAGAAGGTGTTTTCGGCGTTTTTCGATCGGATGCACCGGGAGTATTACACGCTTTACGGCGGGGATTTTGTTTCGTCTATCCGTCGACTGGGACTGATGACTTTTCGTATGGCAATGATAATGACTACGTTGCGCATCATGGATGACGGCGATTTGAAAACGCTTCTCGTTTGTTCCGATACCGATTTTCAAACGGTGATCCGTATGGCGGAAGTGATTGTGCAGCATATGCGGGCGGTGTATCTCAAATTTTTTACTTTCGATGCGGATTCCGACGCAGACAATGGGGCAAGCAGGAGGTGGAAACAATCGCCTCTCTGTCGGGAGTATTTCGAAAATCTTCCGTTCGAATTCGATCGGCAAACCTATTTGGCCACGGCTTCGCGATTGGATATCAAACCCAAGACAGCCGAAAAGTACATCCGCAACTTCTGCAAATTGCACCGGCTGGTGCATGGCGGCTACGACAACTACCGCAAAATTTTTTGATACCCGCCCCCACCGCAACTAAGCCGCAATTAAGCGATTTCGATTTCATCGGAACAAGAAGTAAACGTGGCGGACAGCAAGACAATGTAAACAAACGCAGAAAACACTAAACCATTACCAACCCCTATTTTACGTTGTAAATTTGTCTTCAGATAAAGTCAACATCCTATGTGTTTTCTTATCTATCCGGCAACCTGTTTGCGCAACATCCCATTCATTGCGTCCTGTTCGATACAATTTTTTACTGCATTTGTTGGTATAGTCTTTTTAGTATAGTCTTTTTAGTATAGTCTTTTAGCATACTTCTTTAAAAATCGATAAAAAATGAAATTGCTTTTACTTTCTTCTGCAATAACTGAGGAATGGACCCATTTGGATAGGCTCTTCGCCGTTTTGGCTGTGCTCTATACCTGCGTTTTCCTGTCGGTAATCGTGGATTTGTTTTTCGGCGTGCGGCGTGCCCGGAAATTAAAAATAATGCGTACCAGTTACGGCTATCGGCGCACCATCACCAAGCTTACCGGTTATTTCGGCCTCATGATGATGTTTTCCATAACCGACGTTGTGGCAAGCGTCGTGTTCAAAATGCCCTATTTTTCGGTTGCCGGTGCCATCGGAATCGTATTGGTCGAAGCCAAATCCGTGTTCGAAAACCTGAAACAGCAGGAAAAAAACATTGCCGAAGTGCAACGGTTGCTCTTGACATTTTTCGAAAACAAGGAAGAAATCCAAACCCTCGTTGCTTTTCTCAATGCACAAACCGGGGAAACATTACAAAATCGGGCAAGTTCAAAGAATCAAGCAAGTTCAACTACGCGGAAAAATACACAAACACAGGCAACATCATGCAACGGTGCAAGTGCAGAAACGGAATCGAATTTCGACAATGAGCCAGGGTTGGCGACTCGTACAGGTTGCGAGACGCGGGAAAATGCGCAGACTCACACCCATCGAAAAAATCGGGAGGAAACCCTATGAAACCGAGAGGACTTCGCAACAACAACCCGTTAAATATCCGGCACAGCGCCGACCGCTTTCAGGGTGAAATCGAGGGAAACGACACCGGTTTCAAAACTTTCTCGTCCATATCTTACGGATACCGCGCCGCTTTTGTCATCCTTGCAACCTATCTTTCGCAAGGGTGCAACACCATCGAAAAAATCATAACCCGTTGGGCACCGCCCGCCGAAAACAACACGGAACACTACATTGCGAATGTCGAAAAATGGTCGGGTATCCCGCGAAACCAACCGCTCACCGCCGCCGATGGTGCAGCCTACCAACGCATCGTCGCCGCAATGAGTCGGGTAGAAAACGGCATACCCGCCGACATCCGTCAAATCAAAGCCGGTTTTGCCCTTCAACATAAACTGGGAAATACGTTTTAGTTGCAATACGATGGGATAGATCAGGTCATTTGCCTTTCAATATAAACCGGGAAATACCCGTCAAAATTTATAGAAAACACTTGCGCCGAAACTGCCGTTAAGGCGCACGCAAACTCACCCTTCCGATGAAAAATCAAATCATGATAGCTGTCCTTGTGTGTCTGCCGGTCTTTTGCCCATCCTGCAAATCGGTACAATATATTCCCGCAGAAACCGTAAAAACTCATCATCGCGACCACCTTGTACGCGATTCCGTATTCCGCTACGATTCCGTTTTCGTCCGTCAAAAAGCCGATACCCTCCTTCTCGAGCGGTACAGGTACGTGTACAAAAACAACCTCGTCACCGATTCTGTCTTCATCAACGACACCATCCGCATCGCCTATCCCGTGGAAGTTGTCAAAACGGTAAAAGCCCCCCTCACCGGTTTCCAGCACTTTCAGCTATGGTGCGGACGCCTCGCCCTGCTCGTTTTGCTGGTCGGCAGCCTCCGTTTCGTGTCCAAAAGCCGAAGGTAACTCATCATGGACGCCGATGTTCAGGCGCTAATTGATTATAGTTTCGTGTCCAAAAACCGCAGGTAACCCCATGAGAATTCGCACCGTCGCTTCGCTATACACCTGAAACCCGCTTCCCATCTAACTTTCCTACACTTCCTACACCTTCTGTTTGTCTTCTTTGCAGAAAATCCATAGGTATAGAACATCAGCCGTAATGCTTCAGCTGCAAATTTTAAATCCTCTCGGAAATTTCAATTCCTTCTGGTGCGATTAAGAGTATATCGCAAGTGAAGTTGACTACGGGTCAGAAGGTTATAGGTTTGAATCCTGTCGGAGTCACACTGATAACAAGGCACTTGCAACGTATTTTTTTTGTAAGTGCTTTTTGCTTTGTAAAACTTTTGGCAAATAAGGACGTGTTTTCATCAAATAAAAAAGGTTTGTTGGAAGGATAACTCCAGTAACTTTTTTCGCGCTTTTCACACGTGGAAAATCGGATGTCAAAAATGTAAATTTTTCTCACGACGTTGATCCCCTTTTCAAGGCGTTTTATTTTCTTTTGGTGGATATATCTATCCATTTTTGAGAATTAAATGTCTTTACGTGGATAAAAAGCAGCAAATATCGCATGTCCATGTTTTATGTTATACCTCTCCACAAAAAATAAAAGTTTGATAGATTATAATTTTTTATATATTTGTATTTGAAAATAGCACGCCATTTTATTGATGTTCATACGACCAAAGATGGAAATAGGGCGAAATAGAATAATGTCCATAAACGAGTTACCACACATTTAAAAACAAAAACAGAGAATTATGACAGCAATTTTAGGACTATTGAGTTTTGCACTTTTCATTGCGCTTATCGTTGGACTTGTAAAACCTGCATTAGTTTTACGTTGGACAAACAAACCAACCCGACTGAAAGTATTTGGATATTGGATTTTAGCAACATTCGTAGTTGGAATAATTGGAGTAGCAACAGAAAGTGATGAAGACAGGGCGAAGTCAAGTATCGAATCTGCTAAAAATTACATTGAACAAGAAAACTACTCAAGTGCAATTTCCAGGTTGGAAGATATTGACAAAGAAAATCCACTTTACAGCGAAGCGCAAATTCTTCTTCAACAGGCTGACAGTCTCAACAAAATGACTGAAGAAGAAAAGAGACTTGCAAAAGAAATGGAAGCTAAAAAATCTGCTGAAGAAGAAAAACTCAAACAGAAAGAACAACTTGAACGAGAAATAAAGTCAATCAATGACGGTGTAGACTTTTCAACATATCGTGGAACGGTTGATTCTTTGCAAATGGAACTCGTTCTCTTTGGATATTGGGCTGACATTATTAAAAAAGGCGAAAACTCAGACGACCCTGAAATCCAAAAATTGGCAAAACAACTAAAATCAAAAGTTGTCAATCTTCAAGTTCGAGAATTTCCAAGACTAAGGAAAGAATATGTAGATGTAGCTGCTAAGAAAATGTGGGAGAATGACATTGAAGTTTATGCTAATGGCACAGGAAATAGATATATTAATTTTACAGGTGGACTTTTCGCAGCCAATAAAAACAAAAAAGTCTTTCAAGAGCAATTACACGAAATTCTGACAATGTTCCGCTTTAATCAATCAAGATACAGGTGGTACAAAGGTGCTGACGAGTACACATATTGGACAATTTACGAAGGAAAAGACTCTGACTTGGTGACTTTTGACAAATAAAATACAGAAAAAACGTGTGCTAACATTGTATAAGAGCAATAGCGGGAGAAGTGGTAAAATCAAGGTCTGTGCATTTAATAATCTTTAGTGGTGGTGGACAGGTAATCACCTTGAAATCCGCTACTACTCTTATACTTGCCCGTTAGATATAATAACAGAAAATAAAATAAGAATCTTATGCAAAGAATGATTAAATTGACTATTGGGTTAATGCTCCAATCTGTATTGTTGTGTAGTGGTTGTAAAACATTAGAAAATCAACCACTTAATCCATTTAACCCACCCCCAAAAGCAAACACAATTGTGATCGAAAAAACTGACAATGCGGCTAATTTTTTATTAGAGTATGCAAAACACTTGCAAGACTTCGGATTCTCAATTGAAAAAGTTGACAAAGAGCTCTTAACCTTATCAACTGACTTCAAAAGTTACAAATTTAGTGGAGTTGCGGTCATTAAAATTGTTGCTTTTGCAAGGCAAAATGGACCAAAATCTATACTTGAAATAAAAGGTAATATAGAAGTTTCCAATCCATTTGGCGGGCAAGTACCGTTTAATGCGTGCAATTGCGGCTCACCGGGTGATGCCCAAAGAAATGGATTTAACGAAATTTTGAAGACATTGGATAACTTTGCTTATGACTCAATTGAATTTGTAATAAAATAAGAAAGGAACATTTATTTTGTTTTGCTTCCTTTCCTCATCATTTAACGCTTCTCATTAAAATTATTGAGCGAATCGTCAGCCTCAACCATTACCTTCACCTGTCAAAGAAGTTTTTCATTATCAGTTTTTGCAATTTCTGCAATTTCTGATAATAGCTTCTTCTGGTAATCTGATATTTTAGCTTGTGAATATCCATTCCGCTCTGCTATTTCCTGCTGTGTCAAGTGCGAATCAAGTAAATCCATCGCAATCGCTTTATTAAGTTGCTTCTGTAAATGATGTTAATTATCAAAATATCAAATAGAAATAATCAATAAGAGGTGAAAAGACAAAGGCAGAAAAAGAGCGAACAACCGTCCGCCCATTTCATTGAATGATAATTTCTTTTTATTGACTTTCCCACCACTCCGCAAAAACCTCTTTGCTTGAAAAATGTGAAGGTTTTTTCAATAATTATCAGTTGAAAAAAAATAATGCATCAAAACAAATTCAACCGGTAAATTCCCTATATACTCTATTTATATTTTTTAAAAATGGAGATAGGGGAAATTCTGGAAGTCCCTATTGTTTATTATAGAACCTTTTGAAAATTCCCCCTATTTTACAAGTAGAAGTTTAAAGTACCCGCTTCAGTTCATTCATTCATTAACTGGTTCTATCTTGTTCCACTGTTTTACCGGTACAGAAGTTGACCTATAAGTAATGTACTGATGTTGAATTTCATATTCATTATTATTCCATTTAAATGTCCATTTAAAAATCGGATAATATACGGAATTAAATTTCATGCCTAAATTAGTAGAACTCCCGGCTGAAAGATTTCCTAATAAAGTCGGATCTGTGGAATATCCTACCAATCTGCCACTATAACCATCATATATATATAATGAAGTCAGTTCAATTGTCTGATTACTGTTATTTGTTATCACTGAGTATATGTCTCCAGTTACAAACCCATTAATAGTTACTGGGCCTGGCGTACCGGCTTGAAATGACAGTGAAATAAACGACGTAATATCATCAACATTTACCGTACAGGTTGCAGTTTTTGACCCATCAGCAGAAGTTGCAGTAATGATAGCTGTACCAATACTTAATGCTTTAATTAACGCACTATTAGTTCCCGGCCCATCTCCTATAACTCTCGCTACATTAGGATTAGAACTACTCCATGTGGCATTTACATATGCCTTATCGCTAGTAGAATAAAGCACCCAAATTAGCTCTTCAGTATTTGGTAACATCTTAATATCTGACATTGTCAATCGTAGTCCTTTTAAATTTACCGTAACATTACATGAAGCCGAAAAATTACCCTCTTCTGTTTTTGCTGTAACAATAGTATTCCCTTCATTTACTCCGGTTATATTGCCATTGTCATCGACCTCCGCAATATTTGGGTTCTTGCTCTGCCATATCACTTTTTTATTTGTTGCGTCTTCGGGACTTATGGTAGCTTGAAGTTCAAATTCATCGGTTATTTCTATCTCAATATCTTCATGAGACAATGAAATTCCAGTTACTTGTATAGGTTCAACTTCTATATTGCAAGTAACAGATATATTCCCTGAGGTTACAGTAATTATGGCTTTGCCTACACCAACCGCTTTAACTAAGCCTTCTTCGGTAACTGTCGCAATTTTATCATCATTTGATTCCCATGTAATTGATTTGTCAGTTGTATTTTCTGGTTCAATAGTAGCTGTCAACTGAAATTCATCACCAATTTTTAATTCTTGATTTGTTGTGTTTAATACTATTGTTTCCGCTTCAACCGGATTTACTTTGATTTTACACGAAGCGGTTAATCCCAATTCTGCAGCAGTAACCTTTATTGTTGCTTCTCCTACAGACATTGCGGTTACTTTTCCATTTGTTATAGTTGCTACATCTTTATTTGATGATTCCCATGTATAAGAAGGAACAGGTAGATCTGAAGGCTCATGAATAACCTTCAGTGTTTCAGATTCACCCACTTTGATTGATATTTCATTTTTATCAAAAGAAATGGATGTTACAACTGGAGTGTCTTCTTTACTACATCCTATTAGAAGAATGAAGATGGGTAATAGAAATAATATTTTTTTCATAATCCCTTGTAATTAATTGATTTATACATAATCTAATATTTGTTTCTTGCTCGTTCCTAATTTCGGTATTGACCCTAAAAAAGGGTGGAGTCTGCCAACTTTACCGACTGTCAGGCTTTATCAAAGACCAAAGTATCGAATAAAGCAACAGCCCCACGCTGATATTGACGTGGAGCGTTTTGTTGCTATTTGTTGAGTTTCACAAAGTTGTTTATGAAAACTTGGACTTTCTTTTGTTGTAAAGATAAATTTTTATTTTTGAAAATGCAAGGAATAAACATCGCTGCCTCAACCTTCACTTGTCAAAGAAGTTCCGTTAATTCAGTTAAAAACCCCGCTTAGAAAGTACAAAGAATAGGGAGTATTAAAGTGCGATTAAGAGTGAAACGATGACTTCCACTTTTTTTGTATCTTTATGCAAATTAATATGTTATAAAAAAGTATGAATGAACGGTGTATCGGTTATTTTTTCTTCAACATATTTTCATACCTCCAATTAAAATCTGCAGCTTCTTCGGCAAAATTATATTCTCGGGGGTCCCATTCTTCATCGGGATCTAAGCCCAGCCATTCTAATATTTCCGATCGATTTGGATTCGATTTGTCGGACATAGCCGCTTTCAATTCTTCATATCCCCACGGTCCGCCGCAGTCTTCGGGCGGACAGGCTCCTTTGCCATTCAACAAGGTTGCCGATGAAGAGTTGTCGGTTTCGTCGATTTTTTCCAATGTGATCATGTGAACCCAATCGTCACCAAAATCGTAGATGTAGGTAAAGGATTGTCCTTCTCTGTTGAAAATACTCGAAAGTTTGGTTTTTGCGGCGTCCATCGATTGAGTTGGATTTCTCGAAAGAAAAGAAGAAAAATCATTTGCATTGTTTTCCGGGTTAATCTCGATGCGCGGACTTGAGCCATAACCCGAAGGAGAGAAAGCATACAGGTGTGCATTCTCCCATCCGAAGGCATCTTGAATGATGTAATGAAACTGTTCGAAGGTAATTTCCGACGGCACAAGCACTCGTCGCCAAACTGGCGGTTTGGTAACGTTTTGTAATTGAATTTTAAATTGAAAAGTCATACGATTGAATTTTTCGTTATTTGTCAAGTTTCACAACGTTGTTTATGAAAACTTGATTTATTACATTGCTTCAAATTTAGGATTTTATTTTTAAACTCCTTGGGAGTTTGATAAAAAATTTCAGGTTTTAGTTCAAACTATTTTTCATTTTTCATTTTCCACTTCTCTGATCATGCCGAAGCCCAGGCTGTTTTTGCCTCCGATGCCGCCATCGTAGGCTATTTGCATTATTTCTTCCGGAGCGGTCATCGTAAATTGACACGAAAAGCCGCGAATTTTGCTTTCTTGTGGCGTGTCGGCTTTGATGGTTATCAACGACGAACGAGGCTTGCCGGTAACCTCGAAATCGAAAGCAACATTTTTTTCGGGAAAATCGTTGCCGGTGAAAGCTTTGTATTTGTCGAGCAAATTTTGCAGGATCAGTTCCCTTGCCATCGGGTGGGTGGGAGCAACGTATTCGTCGGTTCCGTTTTCGCGCTTCAGCGTCAGGCACATCGGCGACAGCGTTTCAAACATCATGTTTTCTTTAAAGATGGGAGGGGGTATCCGTTCGATGCTTTGTACCCTGCACCGGATACGGGCTTGCCTGTTTCCCAATTCAAATTCCTGCTCTTTAAATATGCCTTGAATGAATTCCTGCGTACTGCGTTCGGGCAAAAAAGAAAGGTACCAGGTGGCCGAGTCGGAGAGAATTTCTAGAAAATTGCCTTCAATCCGAAATTTCGGAATTTGCAGTCGCGAGAAAGCGAACAGCTTGAATACCTTTTTGTCTGCCGCAAAGCCGTTATCGTGAAGCCATTGGGAAAATTCGCGGTCGGCATGGCCAAGAATCTTGTAAATCACCGCCGACAGTTCATATTGGTAATTGAAGGGTAACCGATTGCCAAAAGGGTGTTTATCGATAGTTAAAGTTATTTTGAATCTCATTCTCCCGATTAAATTTACAAATAACTGTCTAAGGAAGGGGAGAAGTTAATCGGTTTATTCTTTGTACTGATTCTGTAAACCATGCACACCACATGTAATACAATTTTGTATTCAGGTGTTGTATACACATGACTATTACCAATTATCAAGTTCAAGAAAAAGAGTTTCCAATTTGGAAGACTCAATAACGTATTGCGCCGAAGTTTTTGGTAAACCAAACTTATCGACATTTTTATCGTCAATAAAATTTGCCCAATAAGAAGGATAGTCATCCTCCACTTTTTTGCCCCCCAATTTATTTACAATTAGTTCGTAAATTTTTCTTCCTAACCCTTGACTTCCGTCATTAGGAATCGTTTTGGCTTTTCCATTTTTACGCAACCATAGAATTAATTCATCAGCACCGATTTTGATTGTCGCCATTTTTTTTATTCTTTATATCCTGCTCTTGCGGCTTTACAGGTCTTGCCTTGTTGTCCCAAGTGTTCGTTTTTTTTCGTGTTTCTTGTACTATCATCAGCATGACTACAACATGCGTAAAAGGTCAATATCAGATTACCTGACCCATAATTCTTTATTGAACCGTTAATTGTCAAGTTTCACAAGGTTGTTTATGGAAACTTGGACTTTTATTCGATTGCAAACATAAATTTTTTTTTTAAATATGCAATGATTTTGCTTAAAAATTTCAGGGCTTAACATAGTTTAATATATAGAAATAGGCGACACCTTTTAAGGTGATTCTTCGGCCTTTTTTTCTCATAACTGAAAATATTAAAATTATTAATAAACAATTCCTCCTCAGGTTAAATCGACGCAACTAATGTCGACTAAAGTTGGCTGTTTATCTAATTGAATAAAAGCACAAAATTGGATTATCTTCTTCCGAAATGTCTCCTATTAATTTTTTTAATTCTATATTTTCAACTTCTTCATTAATTAAATCGTAAGGGTTTATAATTCCTATAATCTGGTTGTTATACACCCCAATGGGTAAAGGAAATTTCCCTCCAATTCCAAGGTCATCGATTACGTTATCATATTTGAAATTTATTGTTTCATCACTACTCTTATTCCATATCGATATATAAAGGTCTCTTTCAATATAGTATTTTACTACTAAATGAGATTCCGTTTCATAAATATAAATAAGACGAATCCACTTATGATCACCGAATAAAATCTCTTTCATAATGTCTCCAGAATTATCATATTTTCTAAAGATATCTTGATCTGGAAAGTTATTATCTTTAAAGGAGAGCGTATATATATTGTGTAATGTATCAGTCTCTACTGCAAATATTTTATTTGAGAAATATGGATAAAACTTTAACTTAGCACCTTGCGTATAAAAATTAGAACTGTTTCCATGCAGGATTTTACCAGATTCATCTCCTACATATAATTCGGATATTACTTTTCCGCTTTTATCAGCAATAAATACTTGCTTTTCTTCAATTCCTCTACTTGGCCTTAGGGGATAGTAGTAAACAAATAGATTCTCTTTTGGCATTTTAGCAAATGCCAATGGACTTTCGTATGGCATTATAATGGACTCTATAAAATCTAAATTCTGGAGATTGTATTTTAGTAGTCTATTCAACTGTCTATCTAGAACAAAGATAAACCCATCTTCGTCAATCCAAAAACTATAAGGAGATAGGAATTCACCCGGACCATTACCTGTACATCGTATGCTTCTAATGAAATTCCCTAGTAAATCAAAAATGTATAATCCAGAATCACAGAGTATATATATTAACTCATCAAAAACTTCTATTTGATTTATGTTTCCAAGCAGATTTTCATCATTTGTCTCCAACTTTACAAAAGTAATGTCCTTCAATAATGATGTGCTTTGGGACTCAATACTCTTAAATACAATTTGCACATTATTCTCAAAGTTTTTTTCTGCATTTTTAGAAGGAGTAGTACACTGAAGCATGAAGAAAAGCATGGAAAAAATGAGCCCTTTATATAACATGTTTTTCTATTTGTATCCGCATTGTGTTTTATTTTGTCGAGAGTTATTTGGCCAGATGAACTGTCAGTTGCGGGAAGGGAATTTTGACGCCGTTAAGGGTGAGTTGATGATAAATCCCTTCGTTCAGATCGAAGGTTGTTGGCCAGAAATC
>Ga0265293_10011036_pt1 | contig 12430 bp, 15 predicted proteins | sample Munlanlewell138R_FD_192505 | JGI IMG/M metagenome (GOLD analysis project Ga0265293, IMG submission 192505) | Leachate microbial communities from a municipal landfill in Southern Ontario, Canada - Leachate well 138R | ecosystem: Engineered > Solid waste > Landfill > Unclassified | place: Canada... | reverse complement strand
AGCCGGCTAGACAAGTTTTTCCCACGGCCAGGGATACGGCCACCCCCAGCGCCCCGCGTGAGCAATCACCCGGGGCTTTTTGCATTCGGACCTATCCGATAACTAGGAGCACGAGGAAATGAGCACGCAAAACGACGAAGCCCCCGATCTGGAGGCCATCCTGAAGGACCCACTCAGTCTGCCAGAAGGTGTTGACCTGGAGGCGCTGGCCGCTGGCCACGCCCAGGAAGAGACGCTTGCCGGTGAAGAACCAGCCGGTGAAGAGCCCAACGAGGGCGAATCGGCGAATGCTGAGATGGACGCGAAACAGGGCGAGAAGGACGGTGATGCGCCCGGCACCGAAGCGAATCAGGATGAAGGCGCAGGCGATGAAGAGCCTGCCGGCGTCGCAAGCAAGGACGGCAAACACATCATTCCGTACCAAGAACTGAAGATGTCGCGTGAACGCGCGGCGCGGGCCGAAATCATGGCGCAGGAACTCGCAGCGAAGCTCGAGGCTGTGCAGCATGAGATCGATACCGGGCGCGCAAGCAAGACGCGCGACGTCAGAGACATTGTGGACGATGAAGTGCTGGGCGCAATCCGCGAGGAAGCGCCCGAGGTGGCCAATGTCATCGACAAGCTGGTCAAGCGCAATCAGGAGCTGGAAGAGCGAGCGCAATCCGCGCAGACCACCAGCGTTGACGAAGAGCGCGAAAGCCGCGTGCAAGCGGTGATCGGGGTCGAAGAAGCCATCAACGCCGTACCGAAACTGGCCCATGTGCGTGCCAATGATCCGGAAACCTTCAGCGCCATCGCGGAGCTCGACACCATGTTGGGCAAGCGATCGGCATGGGAGGGCAGGCCCCTGGCCGAGCGCTTCGATGCTGCTGTGCGCATGTATGAGGCCGCGAACGGAAGTATCGAATTGCCTGGAAACGGGCAGTTGCCAGTCGATACCGACGCGCGCGTCAAAGCCGCTCTGGCAAAAGCCCAGCAAGGCACACCGGGTCCCTCGACGCTATCCGACATTCCAGGCGGCACACCGGCCGCCGAATCCAATCAGGATGCCTTGACGGCATTGTCTTCGACCGCTCTGACTGAGCGGTTCATGACGATGTCGCCCGAGCAGATTGAAGCGGAGCTGGCCCGCCTCGCGTAATCTCACGAGGTAATTACCATGGCTGGTACTCAAATCCCGGTCGGCTCGCCCCTGGCCCGAAAGGTCTTCGGCGCTGCCCTCTTTGCCAATACTCAGCGACAGCCGTCGCTGTCCAACAACCTCACGGGCCCCGCACCCAAGCAGGCGGGCGCTGAAGCCAAGCTCAAGGGCCAGACTTCGCCCGATATGCCCGTGGTGCGGGTCACCGATCTGTCCAAGTCCCAGGGCGACATGGTCTCGGTCGATCTCATCAACCAGACTGGCGGCAAGCCCATCATGGGCGACCGCATGGCCGAAGGTAAGGGCGAGCGCCTGGACATGTCGTCCATGGACATTCGCATCGATCTCACGACCAAGGTCGTGGATGCCGGTGGGAAGATGACCCAGCAGCGCACGGTTCACGGCCTGCGCGGCCTGGCCATGGCCAACCTGCAGGGCTGGTTCAAGCGGTTCCATGATCAGTCCAGCATCATCCACCTGGCCGGTGCGCGCGGTAACCAGGTCGGCACCGACTGGGTCGTCCCCCTGGCCTCCGATCCTGACTATGGCGAAATCATGGTCAACACGGTCAAGGCGCCGACATACAACCGGCACTACGTGGCTGATGGTGCAGCGCTGGTCCAGGGCGGTCAACAGTTGGGCAGCATCGATGCCACCGATGTTCTGCGTCTCGAGCACCTGGATATCCTGGGCGCGCTGATCGATGACATGGAGTTCAAGCTGCAACCGATCCGGCTGCCTGGAGACCAGGCCGCCGACGACTCGCCGCTGTACCTCATGCTCGTCACCAATCGCCAGTGGCAGTCCATTCTCACCAACACGACCGCACAAACGCTGCAATGGCGCACCTTCCTGCAAAACGCATGGAACCGCGCGAGCTCGTTTGAGGGTGGCAAGCGCCATCCGCTGTTCACGGGCGATGCCGGAGTCTGGCACAACATCCTGGTGCGCAAGATGGATCGCGCCATCCGGTTCAGTCCCGGCGAGACGGTGCAGTACTGCACATCAGCCGGGCAGGCGACAGCAGCCGAGACGGGCGTCGCGGTCAACAGCATGGCCTCTGGGTATCACGTAGACCGCGCGCTTTTGCTGGGTGCGCAGGCCCTGGCACACGTCTACGGGCGCAACCAGGGCTCGGACACCTATGCAAACTGGATGGAGCGTCGCTACAACTTCGAGCGCAACTTGGAGGTGGCGGGCGAAGTGATGGGTGGCAAAGCCAAGCTGCGCTTCTCGGTGCCTGATAGCCATGGCGACAAGATCCCGACGGACCACGGGGTGATTGCCATCGACACCACGGTCAACACGAATCTCACCTGATAGGTGCTGGGCCGCACAGGCCCACCACCTTTTCAGTCCAATTCAAGGAGTTATTCCATGGCTAATATTTACGCCCCAGACTACAACCAAAAGCACCTGCACATGTCCGCACACGGCAACGCATGGGCCGAGGACTATTCAATCACTGCCCAGCCCACCGAGAACGATGTCATGTTCCTGGGCATCATTCCCGCAGGTGTTCGAGTGCAGACGGTCATCCTGAAAAATGGTGCTGCAGGCTCATCGGCAACGGTCGATTTGGGCTTTCTGCCCCTCGATGGTGACACACCTACCGCCGACGGTGATTACTGGATTGCGGCGGGCGACGTTGAGAACGCCGGCAGCATCCAGTCCGTAGCCCCGGCCATCACGTTTGACCGACCCGTCAAACTGGTGATGAAGGCGACTGGCGCCAACTGGGCCGCCAAGTCGCATGAGGTGGTTGTGTCCGGCATGGTGGTAGGCGCACCGTAACGGCAGGTGGCCAAGTCGGGGCCGGGCATGGTGCCTGGCCCCTTTCTTTTCCAAGGACATCGAGATGGATGGAGATCAACTGACCTCGCTGGGCGGGGTGCCGATCGAGTACGTCGGCAAGAAGCCCAATAAGGTCGACAACATCGCAAACACCGGCCTGACCTGGGCGCCTGGCCAGATTCACATCGTGCCGCCTCTGGTGGCGCTCAAGCTGCTCGTGCCCGCCTACGCGGACATCTGGCGTGAGGCCGACCTGCAGGCTATGGAAGAGGACCCATCGCGGGTGGGGATCGTCGTCGAGACCGAACACCTCGGGATGGGCAAGCATGATGAAACCGGTCAGGAAGAGCCTGAGCAGATCCCGCAGACCTTCGATCTGCCCAACCTGCACGGCATGACGAAGTCGGACCTGCAGACGTTTTCGGCCTCACAGTTCAACTACCAGCTGGCTTCAGCCATGAAAAAGGAAGACATGATCAACCAGATCGTGACGCTGGCCAACAGCCGGGCCGCTGGCTCAGCGGTGTAAGGAGTGCGCTGAAATGGCTGACATTCGAGAGTTTGAGCGGTTTGTCGTCCCCTACATCGCCGGGGCGCCCATCCCAGCCGTTCACGACGAGATCATGGGTGCAGCCATAGAGTTTTGTCGGCGCACGCGGATCTATGTTCAGTGGGTGGACATCAATCTGGTGGACAGTCAGGGCGAGTACGAAATTGAGCCAGAGGATCCAAATACGCAGGTGACTGAAACACTGAGCGCGTGGACAGCTGCAGGCAAGCTACATCCTGCCACCCGTCCAGAGATGGACGTTTGGTATCCGACTGGATGGGATTCCATCACAGCCGGGGATATAAACGCCATCCGACGTTACCACTGTCCGCAGCCGGATAAGATCCTCGTCGTGCCCAAGCCAACATTTAACGCGACCGGTGGCCTGCGGCTTGAAATTGCGTTGGCACCACTGCCTGCATCAACCGCTGTGCCGGAGATTTTGCTCAACAGGTACTGGCAGGTAGTGCGCAATGGGGCTTTGGGGCGCCTGCATCAGCATCCAGAGAAGTACGCCGATCCCAATCGGGCAATCGGATACCTGGAGCTGTTCAATAGCGAGGTCAATCGCCTGGCCGATGAGTCCATCCATGGCTATAACCGCAACGTGTTGCGCGTGCAGATCGAGGACTGATCATGCAGGCCAAAGATGTGATCGAGCGCGCGCGGATCATTCTTCAGGACGCTGGGGCTGACTATTGGGAGCAATCCGAGCTGCCCAAATGGTTGACCGATGGGCGCATGCAGGCCTATGACCTGCGCCCCGTCCTGTACGAGAGCACAGATACGGTGTCGCTGGTTGGTGGCGCGGTGCAAGAGGTCCCAGGCGGATCGCGATATCTGTTTGAAGTCATAAAAAATGTCTCACATTTTCGGCAGCGGCGCATCACGCTCGTAGAGGATGAAACGCTTTCACGCCACAGGCCTATGTGGCGCAGTTCGACCCCGGCCCAAGAGATATTGCATTACCTGTACAACACGAATCGGCCCGGTCAATTTGAGGTCTATCCGCCCGCGCGTGACGGCGTGACGGTGGAGGTCAGTTACGCGAAGATCCCCGTGGAAATTGCCACCTACAACAGCGAGACAGAGCTGAAAGAAGAGGGTACGTACGCCCAGGCGCTTGTCGATTACGTCTTGTACCGAGCCTTCCTGAAGGAAGCAGATACCGTCCCAGCGTTCCATGAACGGGCTGCGCAGCATTATCTGGCGTTTCAGAGTGCGCTGACCGGAACCGTTTCTGTTGCAAACCCAAATCGAGAGTAATACTCAGGAGTTGTTATGTCCAAGTCTGACGCATTTGAGAATGACCTGCTCAAGCTGATTTTCAACGCTACCCCTATAGCCAATCTAGCGGACAATGCTGCCTCCAGTCCGCTCACCAATCTGTACCTGTCATTGCATACCGGTGATCCCGGCGAAGCAGGGACACAGTCTACGAATGAAGTTTCATACACAGGCTACGCCCGTGTCGCTGTCATACGTACCTCAGCTGGCTGGACGGTTTCTGGCAACGCGGTGAGCCCGACTGCCCCGATCGAGTTTGGGGAAATGACAGATGGATCACCGGGCACTGCCACCCATGCAGCCGTTGGTGTGTTGAGCACAGGGGCTGGCAAGATTCTGTATAGCGGGGCGCTCACCCCGTCCATTGCCTACGCGGTCGGCGTGGTGCCCCGGCTGCGTGAGACTTCGACGATCACAGAAGACTAGGCATTATCAAGCCGTGGTCTGACATGCTGAGGGGAACCTGATGCTGGCCCAGGTCGAATACGCGCTTGGTGAGATCGCGGCCTTCGAGTTTGCGAAAGAGGCGCGCTCGTACCCGATACTCGCTGACCTGTCTGCCGTCGGATCTGCTTCATTTGACGGTGTTGGCCAGGCCATGGCTTCTGCCGGGCAGCTGTCGATTATCTGTGCTGCTGCGTTGCAGTGGCATGCTGCCCCCATTGCGTTCGGCGGTCTTTCTGTCACTGGCCTATCGAGTGCCGATTGGGCTGCCGCTGCGCTTGTGCATGGTGTCCTCGGTGCTGCTGGAGCGTCCAGTTGGTCCCTGTCGTCGTACAAGATTCTGCTGGCGGCTATGGCTGCCCATGGCGCTGCCGCCACCTCATTTGAATATTATTTCAACGAGTCCAGGTTCCTCATTCACGGCGCATCGGGCATCTCGGCTTTGTCCGCTGCGGTTGTCAACGCTGGCTTGACCGCGGATGGGCAGGCTGATTTTTCGGCTCAAGCACAACCGCATGTCGTCGCAGCACTTCAGGTCGACGGTAGGCCCAGTGTTGCGCTTTATGGCGCCTCGACAGTCAATGCGAGGCTTGCTGCTGCAGGCCACGTGAGCCAGAACTGGGCCGGCGTATCCGTAGTAAATAGTATCGCGTACTCGGTGGGCGCGAGCTATTCATACCTGGCGTCGCAGTCATTGGCCAATGCCGATCTGGATGCTGCAGGCCTTGCGGCTATGAGCCCGGAGACAGCGTTCAAACTGATCCAGTATGGCACTCTGCTGTCGGATGGCGAAGCCATTGCCTCAATAGCCACGAAATTCAAACGATATGTACCAGGCGCCTTCGAAATCCCGTCTGTTGGTCTATTCCTGGTCGATGGGGTTTGTGTCAAGCCATTCGCTTTCAATGTGATTGGGCATGGTGTTGCTTCGTGGCTCAAGCACTATACGGTCATGCCGTATCTGCCACCAGCCTTTGCCACTGTAGAGCGGCCTCATGAAGTGCGTTACGTGGAGCGCCCCGAAGAACGGCGCCATGCGGAGAAATTGCAATGATTCTAGCGACCCATGTTAAACAGCCCCAGGAAGTAAAGGACTACGACATCGACTACGCGCCGTGGTTGCTTCCCGTGAACGATACGCTGGATCAAATCGACCTGGACATTACCTGCCTAACCGATTCAGGCGATGACTCACTGATCTGCACGGATTCTTCCATCACCGATACGACATGCAAGCTGTGGCTGTCTGGCGGCACAGATGGTCAGCGCTACAAGATCACCGTCTGGGCGCATACAGTGGGCGGACGTATCGACGAAAGCGAGCTTGTTTTCAAGGTTAAGGACTACTGATATGGCAAAGAAATTTTCAAATGCTGCGCGCGCTGAACTTGCCGCGAGCATTACTGATATTGCCACATCCTTAACCATCACCAGTGGCGGTTCTAGTTTCCCTATTGCTGATACAGGCAACTCAGCCATTTCTGATGCGGCAGATTGGTTCAAACTGGTCATTCAGGACCAGACGGGTATAGAAATCGTATATGTCCGCACGCATACAAGCGGCAGCAATACGTTCAGTGATCTGCTACGTGGCCAGGAAGGCACCACGGCTCGAGCATTTACAGCGCCGTGCATCGTTGGTATGCGTATGACGGCAGCAGATGCTGGAGACTGGGAGGCCGCACGAGAGTGGGGCGATCACGCTCAGGTTGGCTATCTGACCAGTCACCAGGCGATCAAGACGTTGCACAGTAAGACGCTGACGGGTTCGGGGGATGTGACCCTGACCGCGTCGGATGTGGGTGCTGCACCCGCGTCCACCACGCTGACCGACGCGGCCGCGTCGAGCACGCTGCCGACGATATCCAGCAGCACGTTGGTGTCGCTGCTGCAAACGATCCGCGACAACCTGAAATGGGCCTTTGCGAACCTCGTGCCCACCACGCGCAAGGTCAATGGGAAGCCACTGTCTGGAGACATCACGCTAACTGCTGCTGATGTGGGCGCCACAAACAATACAGGCACGGTCACGTCCGTGGGGCTTACCGCGCCGACGGGCCTGACTGTCACAGGGTCTCCTGTCACGTCTTCCGGGACGCTGACCATGTCCTATACCAGCGGCTACTCGATCCCGACCACGGCAAAGCAAGGTAACTGGGACACGGCCTACGGGTGGGGCGATCACGCTCAGGTTGGCTATCTGACCAGTCACCAGGCGATCAAGACGTTGCACAGTAAGACGCTGACGGGTTCGGGCAACGTTACGCTCGACAAGACCGACATCGGTCTTGGCAATGTCGACAACACCGCAGACGCAAACAAAACCGTTGCTTCCGCAGGGAAGCTCACGTCTGCCGTGAACGTTGGTGGTGTATCTTTCGACGGCTCTGCCAGTATTGATCTTCCAGGTGTAAACAAGGAAGGTAATCAAAACACCTCAGGCAATGCGGCCACGGCCACCGCGCTGAAGACGGCTCGTACGTTTTCCATCACAGGCGACATGACGGCAACGGGCGTGTCTTTCGATGGTACAGGCAACGTGACGCTCACGGCGACCAGCAACGTCTCGGTGTCGGACGCCACAACGACCACCAAAGGCATTGCAAAGATTGCCCCAGATTCTCTGGGAGACAGCATTGACGATGATACGACGATCATCACGCCCAAGCACATTGGCGTGATAACCGGTATGCGCGGATACAGTGTCCAGCAGTCCGTGTCATTTACTCAATCATCAAACCAGATATCAAGTACAGATTTGGTGACAAAGCTTGGACTTGAAATAGGCGACGTTATATGGGTGGAGGGCACCGCCAATAACGACAATATGTATACGGTTGAGGCAATCGCCAATGCCAGCAATTTTACCGTCAACTACGAACATCGAAACAACCGTGGTGGGCTGACCCTCACAAATGAAACCGTATCATGCTACATCACATTGGCTTCAAAATGGTTTGAGGCCTCGCTGGGCCAGGGACAAGGTTGGGTGCTGATACCAGGCATCCAAAGGAACACATCCAGATTAAACGCCACGGGCCGAACAATTCAGGTGTGCGTATATCTTGAAGGTTCTGCAACAGGTGATCCGTGGATTTCTGCAGCGATTGAAGGCTTGGGTTCTGCCGGTGGTGGTGGTGGTTACATCAACTCATTTGCAGTCGGTGGCTCGATTATGGCCGTTGTGCCAAATGGCGAAAGCTATAGTCTGGCCATTTATACATGGGAAAAATTATCACCAAACATAAATAACGCTGTAGACGGATGGCTTGAATTGCGATGACACAATACTATAAAGACGCCGAAGGCGGGATTTTTGCACTGACTGAGATACAACCAGTACCAGATGGCCTAACGCAACTCTCCGCACAGGAGCTGGAGGTTCTATTGAGTCCTCCGATAAATATCGAAGAGGTGCGAGCCACGCAACTGGACAAGATCAACATGGCGTTTGCAAAAGCCGCGTCAGCCGTGATCGCTGGGTACCCCGAGGCAGAGCGCCTGACGTGGCCAATTCAGCAGGCCGAGGTCATGGCTTGGGCAGCAGATAACGAGACGCCGACACCATACTTGGACGGACTTGCTGCGGTGCGTGGGATTGAGCCCGCAGACATGCGCCAGATCACCCTCGCACAGGTGCAAGGCTTCCAGATCGCCAGCCAGCAGTTAGTTGGTACGCGTCAGCGCTTGAGAGACGAAATCAACGCAGCAGAGACGATAGATGACGTGCTGGAGGTCACATGGCCGTGATCAAGCTTCGCTGGACTGTCTACATAGCCGCCTTCGGGCGGCTTTTTGTTGTCAGGCATTGACCAATTATCTGTGTGAAGGGATCAAGGATGCTGCCTTCGGAAGATGTTCAGGCTGTTATCGATGCTGTCAGGAAGGCGACCGTCGATGCCGTGCGTGAGTCCAATGCCGGGCTTGAACAGCGGCTTGCTGTGATGCAGTCAAAGCAGGAAGAGATCCTGCGTGGTTTTCCCGATAGCGATCCTGATTCTCATCGGAGGTATCACGAGTCGGTCATGGAATGGCGCGAACTGCGCAACAAAATGGTGCGCGAGGCCCTGATTCAGGCGGCAAAGGTCGGGGGCGTCGGCGCCATAGGCTGGTTGGCCTATGCGTTGTGGATATCACTGAAGATGGAGATTTTCAAATGAGCGAGAAATTACCGCTGGGGGTGCGGCTGAACAACCCCGGCAACCTGGAATGGAGCGACAACAGCCCATGGCAGGGAATGGTGCCGAGAAAAAGCTCCAGGTATGCGCAGTCACCCAATGCACAGCAGCGCAGGTTCTGCGAATTTGAGTCTCCGGTCTGGGGGATCCGTGCGATTGCAAGGACACTGATCACCTATCAGGACAAGCGTCGTGCGAACGACGGCAGCAAGATCGATTCCATCCGCGAGATTGTCGAACGCTGGGCGCCGCCGTCTGAGAACGACACGCAGGCCTACGTGCGCGCGGTGGCCAAGGCGGTCGAGCGAGACCCGAATGACGAAACGCTCTCCATGCATGATTACAGGACGATCCGACCAGTTGTTGAGGCAATCATCCGGCATGAAAACGGGCCCGGGCCGCTGAAAACCACCAACACATGGTATGACGCGACAACCATCGACAAGGGCTTGGAATTGGCTGGGGTGCGTCGCGAGACCCCAGTGGTGAGCAAAGTTCCGGTGACCAAGGAAACGGTGGGGGCGACCGCCACGGGCGGGGTGGGCGTTGCCCAGATCGCCGAGGCCCTCCCGCAGGTCGAGACCGCAATGAGCCAGGCTGACGGGCACATTTCTTCTGGCAGTGTCGTGCGCATCGTCTTTGGCGTGGTGTTGGTGGTCATCGCTGTAGTGGTTGCCTACAGCCAAATCAAAAAGCACAAGGCAGGCGTCTTCTGATGTTGCTCGATTGGCGGGGTTACGCATTGGCTGGCGGCGGCGTGGCGGCCCTGGCTGCCGCTGTGGTGCTGGCCTGGAGCTTGCACGGGTCCGCACGCTACAGGGCCGGGTACGCCCAGGCCCAGATCGATGCCGCGATCGCTGCGGCTGCCTTGACGCAGGAGATGCAAAATGAACGTGATCGAGCCGATGCCCAGTATCGAGGAGCGGTCCTGGCTCGTGAGGCTGCGCAGCGCGATCTCGTGTCTGTGCGTGCTCGCCTTGACCGGGTGCTGCGCGCCCATGGTCGCAGCGCCGAAGGTTCCGGCACCGGCAGCCGATCTGATGATCCCGGCGCCGACTGGATCGGAGGTTTCGGCGCGTGCTACGGGGAATATGCAGACCTGGCTGGAGATGCTGCGCTCTGGGCCGATCGATTGAATGGGCTGCAGGGCTACGTGCGCGCGGTCCAGGGTGGGAGAGGGCGTTGAGGATTCCTCTGAAGGCGTTTGCGGGTATGCAGCCGCGGCTGGAAGGCCATCTGCTGCCAGACAATGCGGCAGCCGATGCGATCGATGTGGTCCTGGATCGTGGCAGTATCGAACCCCTGAAGGCCCCAAGCCTGGTGACAAGTTTGGCAAAGGTCGGCCCGATCAGGTCTATCTATCGATTCGGCAAGGACATCGACGATGACACCGTGCATTGGTTTCATTGGGCGGCCGATGCTGATGTCACCCGCGGCCCGATACCCGATGACACGATGGAACGTACCTATTTCACGGTTGCGGGCCAGCCGCCTATGGTGACAGATGCCTCGATTGCGACAGCCGATGGACTGATGCCAACGGCAGCTTATCGCCTCGGCATACCGGCACCTGAAACTCAAGCCATCGTCTCCACGACTGAGCAGCAGGATCCGGGCGATCTGGTTGCCCAGTCCTGCATCCTGGCCTACACGTATGTATCAGGCTGGGGCGAAGAGGGGCCGCCCAGTGCCGTATCCATGCCGTTTGACGTGAAGACCGGCGATACGGTCAATGTGAGCAACCTGGATGGGCCACCGAGCGGCGCCTACAACATCACGCACAAGCGTTTGTATGTCTCGGTGACGGACGCTGCTGGCGTGGCTGTCCTGCGTTTCTGGAAGGAAATTGCCGTGGGCTCTGGCACCTATGGTGGGGTCCTGAGCCTGAGCGAACTGGGAGAGGCTTTGCCGGATATATCCCCAATTCCGCCTCCGGAAGATCTATTTGGAATCATGTCTCATCCTGGTGGATTCCTGATCGGATTTTCAGGGCAAAGGGTGTATCGATCGGAGCCGCTGAAACCCTATGCGTGGCCGCATTTTTCCCCGGTGTCCTATGACATCGTTGGTGGCGCAGTAATGGGGCAGGCTGTAGTGATCTGCACGACTGGCGACACGTACATGGCGACGCAGGCTGATCCGATTTCTTTTACGCCAATCCGCCTCGATGGCAGTCAGCCGTGTGTGGCCAAGCGCACGATCAAAGCGTTTAAGGGCGGCGTTCTCTATGCGTCCCCAGACGGCCTGGTTCTGGTGGATCCCAATGGCAATCTCTCGGTCGTGACTGGGGATCTTTTGGCCAGGGATCAGTGGCAGGCATATAAGCCCGAAAGCATGCACGCGGCTGTTCATGACAATCGGTATTTCTGCTGGTATGACACGGGCGATGACGATGCTGGGTGCCTTGTCCTGGAGGTCGATTTGGGTCGGAAGGTGCTGACTCGAAGCACTCAGTATGTGACGGCAGCGTATTCAGACCTTCGCCGTGATGAGCTCTTCGTGGCCTTGTCTGATGACAAGGTCTACAAATGGAATGTCGGCAGTCCACTGCAAGGAGAATGGACCAGCAAAACATTCATCGCCGAACGCGCGCAGAACATCGGAGCTGTCCAAATCATTGCGGAAGCATATCCGGTGTCATTCGTGCTGGAAGCGATCATCCAGACTGATTCTGGAGCGCGCGCGGTCACCACGACGAAAAGCGTCACAAATGGTCGCCCGGTGCGTCTGACTGGTTCCTATCGTGCGCGCCAATACCGCTACACCGTCAAGGCCAGTAGCACCGTTCGGGAAGTCACGATCGCCTCCGTCTTGGCCAATATTACAGCGCAGTAGATCATGGCCATCTCCAAGAAAACAGGTCTTCGAACGACGGACCTGCCGGTCATCGATCGCGTCGTATTCCAGGATCCCGCCGCATCTCGAGCATGGGAGCAATTGCGCCTGTTGCTGAATATTCGTCTTGGCAAAGGTGGCACGAAGCTGGACAAGGCGGTCACGTGGGCAGACCTGGTGGAGGGTGGGTTTGCCGCGATT
>Ga0265293_10011034_pt1 | contig 12435 bp, 11 predicted proteins | sample Munlanlewell138R_FD_192505 | JGI IMG/M metagenome (GOLD analysis project Ga0265293, IMG submission 192505) | Leachate microbial communities from a municipal landfill in Southern Ontario, Canada - Leachate well 138R | ecosystem: Engineered > Solid waste > Landfill > Unclassified | place: Canada... | reverse complement strand
CTGCGCATCGCGCCACCACCGCCGCGCGTGCTCGCCTATCACAAGCCGTCCGGTGAGGTGGTGACGCACGACGACCCGCAGAACCGGCCAACCGTGTTCCGGCGTCTGCCCCGCCTGCCGCAGGGCAAGTGGCAGTCGGTGGGTCGGCTGGACCTCAACACGGAGGGCCTGCTGCTGCTGACCAATTCGGGTGAGTTGGCCAACCGGCTCATGCATCCGCGTTTCGGTCTGGAGCGCGAGTACGCCGTGCGCGTGCTGGGCGCCCTGTCCAACGAAGAAAAGCAGCGCCTGCTCTCGGGAGTGCAGCTTGATGACGGGGTGGCGCAGTTCGGCACCATCGAAGACGGTGGCGGTGAAGGCGCCAACTGCTGGTACCGGGTGACCATTGCCGAAGGCCGCAACCGCGAGGTGCGCCGTATGTTCGAGGCCGTTGGCCATGCGGTCAGCCGCCTGATCCGGATCCGCTATGGTGCCGTGGTGCTGCCGCGTGGGCTCAGGCGTGGTCTTTGGGTGGAGCTGCCCCTGCAGGATGTGCTTCGCCTGGCGGATGCCGCCGGCCTGCCGCGAGCGACGCCGGCCGAGACCGGCGGGCGTCGCGCCGGTGGCAAGGCGGGGTTCCGCAAGGGTGGTCCGCGTGGTGCGGGCGGCCCGCAGCGCCCCGCTGCAGGCGCGCCGGCACCGGACCGGCGAGCCGGTGCCGGCGGCGACAAGCGCAATCGGGGCGGAAAGCAGGGCCCCGACCCCATGAAGACCTCTCTGGGCTACATCGGCCAGGACGCCATGCAGCGCAAGCGGGAACAGGACGCACGGCGACCGGCGGCAAGCCGGCGCAAGCCGGGCCGGAATGCGGGGCGCTGACGGGTTGATCCGGAAGGCGCCGTTGTAGAATCGCAGGTTTTGCGGTCAGCAGCGCAAGGAACTCTTTTACCTACACAATTCCAAGGAATATCATGGCCATCGAACGTACCCTGTCCATCATCAAGCCCGACGCCGTTGCCAAGAATGTCATCGGCCAGATCTACGCTCGCTTCGAGGCTGCCGGTCTGAAGATCGTGGCCGCCAAGATGGCCCACCTGTCCTGCGCCGAGGCCGAGCAGTTCTACGCCGTGCACAAGGAGCGCCCCTTCTTCAAGGATCTGGTGGACTTCATGGTGTCCGGCCCGGTCATGATCCAGGTCCTCGAAGGTGAAGGCGCCATCGCCAAGAACCGCGACCTGATGGGTGCCACCGACCCGAAGAAGGCTGCCCCCGGCACCATCCGCGCCGACTTCGCCGACAGCATCGACGCCAATGCCGTGCATGGCTCCGACGCCCCTGAAACCGCTGCCGTGGAAGTGGCCTTCTTCTTCCCTGGCATGAACGTCTATTCGCGCTGAGATCCGGCGCGTTCATCATGCCATGACGGTCAATCTGCTCGACTTCGATCTCGAGGGCTTGGCCGCCTTTTGCGAAAAGCTGGGCGAAAAGCGCTTCCGCGCCGTCCAGCTTTTTCGCTGGATCCATCAGAAGGGGGCATCCCGCTTCGACGAGATGACCGATCTCGCGCGCAGCCTGCGCGAGAAGCTCCCGTCCGTCTGCTCCATCACGCCGTTGCCCGTGCTCTCGCGCCAGGATTCGGCTGACGGCACCATCAAGTGGCTGTTCGATGTGGGTGACGGCAACGCCGTCGAGACGGTGTTCATTCCCGAAGATGACCGTGGCACGCTGTGCGTGTCCTCGCAGGCCGGCTGCGCGGTTGGCTGCCGCTTCTGCTCCACCGGCCATCAGGGTTTTTCGCGCAACCTCACCACCGGCGAGATCCTCGCCCAGCTCTGGTACGCCGAGCACTACCTGCGCCAGCACCTGAACAGCAAGGAACGCGTGATCACCAACGTGGTGATGATGGGCATGGGCGAGCCGCTGCAGAACTACGGTGCGCTGGTGCCGGCCCTGAGGGTCATGCTCGATGACCACGCCTATGGCCTGTCGCGCCGGCGCGTGACGGTCTCGACCTCCGGCGTGGTGCCGATGATCGACCGCCTGGCCAAGGACTGCCCGGTGGCCTTGGCGGTGTCGCTGCACGCACCCAACGATGCGTTGCGCGACGGCCTCGTGCCGCTGAACCGCAAGTACCCGATCGCCGAACTGCTCGACGCCTGCCTGCGCTACCTGCCCGCGGCGCCGCGCGATTTCATCACGTTCGAGTACTGCATGCTCGACGGTGTCAACGACCAGCCCGAGCATGCGCAGCAACTGCTGGCGCTGCTGCGTGGGCATGGCGGCACCGGCGTGCCCTGCAAGCTGAACCTCATTCCGTTCAACCCGTTCCCGGATTCCGGTCTGAAATGCTCGCCGCGCAGCACTGTGCTGCGCTTCGGCCAGATGCTGAACGAGGGCGGAATCGTCACCACCGTGCGCAAGACGCGGGGCGACGACATCGATGCCGCCTGCGGCCAGTTGGCCGGTGACGTGCTGGACCGTACCCAGGCGGCTCGACGCATGGCGCAACTGCGCGCGGCTGGCGTCCACCCAGTCAAGGTGGTGCCTAGCCTTCCACAGACTACTCATCAGGAGGATTCGGCATGAGCCTTGTTTCACCGTCTGCCGGCGCCGCCCCGCGAGGGCGGCTCGGCCTGCTGGCCTCGAGCCTGGTGCTCCTGGCCGCGCTTGCCGGCTGTGCCAGCGGGCCTGGCGGCGCGACAGGTGGGCAGGCCACAGAACCTCTGACGGAATCCGACGAGCCGGAGGCTCGAACGCGTGCCCGCCTGCGCGTGGAACTGGCCACGGGTTATTTCGAGCAGGGCAAGGCGACGGTCGCCCTGGACGAGATCAAGCAGGCGCTGGCCGCCGACCCGACCTATGCCCCGGCCTATGTGTTGCGGGGCCTCGTCTACATGCGCCTGAATGACAACCGGCTGGCTGAAGACAGCTTCCGGCGTGCCCTGCAGATCAGTCCGCGCGATCCGGACGCATTGCACAACTACGGCTGGTTCCAGTGTCTCCAGGGTCGCCGCCCGCAGGCGATCGAACTGTTCCAGCAGGCGCTGGCCAGCCCGGTCTACGGCGGCCAGGCCAAGACCCTCATGGCCAAGGGTATCTGCCAGGTCCAGATGGGGCAGCTGGCCGAGGCGGAAGGCAGCTTCGCCCGCTCCTATGAGCTGGATGCGGCCAACCCGGTGTCGGCCTACAACCTGGCCCGCTTGCTGTACCGCCGGGGCGAGTACGTGCGGGCGCAGTTCTATGCACGCCGCCTGAACAATTCCGAGCAGGCCAACGCGGAATCCCTCTGGCTGGGTATCGGTATCGAGCGCCGTCTGGGCGAGACGCAGGCGGCCGAGCAGCTGGGCCAGCAACTGCTGCGCCGCTTCCCCCAGTCGCGTGAGGCGGCCTCTTACCGGCGAGGGGGGCATCATGACTGAGTCCACCATGCACGAGACCGTGGCCCCGGTCCGGTTGCGCCGGGCGCGCGAGGAAGCCGGCTTGCATATCGTCGCCCTGGCTTCCGCGCTGAAAGTGCCGGTGCACAAGCTCGAAGCGCTCGAAGAGGGGCGCTACGATGAGTTGCCCGACATGGTGTTTGCGCGTGCCCTGGCGTCCAGCGTCTGCCGACACCTGCAGGTCGATCCGGGGCCGGTGCTGGATGAAATTCCGCATCCTGACGCGACCCTGGGCGAGATTCCCCGGGCCATCAGCGCGCCGTTCCGCACGTCGGCGGTGGACCTGGGTGGCAGTGCCGCCGTCGGGTCCGGTGGCATGAAGAAGGCGGCCTGGCTGGCCGGTGCCCTGGTGCTCGCTGCTGTGGTGGTGATGCTGTTGCCCGAGAACATGCCCTGGTCCGGCTGGTTGACGCCGGCCGTTCAGAACGACGTGGTGGCCGAGCCGGTCTCTTCCGCCAGCGAAACGCCGGTCGTGGCGCCGCTGCTCCAGGGGGCCGTGGCGCCGACTCAGGGCGAAGCGCCGGTCAGCGAGTCGCCGGGTGAGGGTGCCGTGTCTGCGCCGGGCAATGACACGGTGCCCGCCGTGTCGACTGCTGACACAGCGGCGGCCACCGGGGACGCGCCTGTGGCGGCGGGGCTGTTGGTGCTGACGGCGCGCGGGGACTCCTGGGTGGAGGTCACCAACGGTCATGGCGCGGTGGTGGTCCAGCGCATGATGCGGGCCGGGGATGCGCTGGACTTCTCTACTTCTCCCCCCTACACCGTGGTACTGGGCCGTGCCGATCAGGTGGATGTGTCTGTTCGCGGCAAGCCGTTTGACGTGCTGCCGCTGGCCCGCAACAGCGTGGCCCGTTTCGAGGTGAAGTGAAAACCATGGAATCCCGGGTAATCGACCGTGACCTGCCGGCAGCCGCGCCGCAGGCGCCCATCGCGCTGGGCGAAGCCAGCGTGCGCCGCAGCCTGCAGGGGGTCGTGGCCTGGGGGGATCACCGCATCACGATCGGCGGCGATGCGCCGGTGCGCGTGCAGTCCATGACCAATACGGACACGGCCGACGCGATTGCCACGGCGATCCAGGTCAAGGAGCTGGCGCAGGCGGGCTCCGAGCTGGTGCGTATCACCGTCAACAACGACGAGGCGGCCAAGGCCGTGCCCTACATCCGCGAACAGCTTGACCGCATGGGCGTGAACGTGCCCTTGATCGGCGACTTTCACTACAACGGCCACAAGCTCTTGTCCGACCACCCGGCCTGCGCCGAAGCCCTGTCCAAGTACCGCATCAACCCCGGCAACGTCGGCAAGGGCGAGAAGGGCGACCGCCAGTTCGCGCAGATGGTCGAGATCGCTGCCCGCCTGGGCAAGGCCGTGCGCATCGGCGTCAACTGGGGCAGTCTCGACCAGGAACTGCTGGCCCGCCTGATGGACGAGAACGCCGCGCGCGCGCAGCCCTGGGACACACGCCAGGTGATGTACGAGGCGCTCATCACCTCGGCCATCGGGTCGTCGCACAAGGCAGAGTCCATCGGGCTGCCGCGTGAGCAGATCATGCTCTCGTGCAAGGTCAGCGGCGTGCAGGACCTCATCGCTGTCTATCAGGCGCTGGCGCAGCGCTGCGACAACCCGCTGCACCTGGGCCTGACCGAGGCCGGCATGGGCACCAAGGGCACGGTGGCGTCCACCGCGGCGCTGTCGGTGCTGCTGCAGCAGGGCATCGGCGACACCATCCGCGTCTCCCTCACGCCCCAGCCGGGCGAGGCGCGCACGCAGGAGGTGGTGGTCGCCTCCGAAATCCTGCAGGCGCTGGGCCTGCGCGTTTTCGTGCCCAGCGTCACGGCCTGCCCGGGCTGCGGGCGCACGACCAGCACCACCTTCCAGGAACTGGCCAAGCAAATCGATGACTTCCTGCGCGCCTCGATGCCCCTGTGGCGCTCCCGCTATCCCGGGGTCGAGGGGCTCAAGGTCGCCGTCATGGGTTGCATCGTCAATGGCCCCGGCGAGAGCAAGCATGCCGACATCGGCATCAGCCTGCCGGGCACCGGCGAGGCGCCCGCCGCGCCGGTGTACATCGATGGGCAGAAGGCCATGACCTTGCGCGGCGAGGGCATTGCGCGCGAATTCCAGGGCATCGTCGAAAACTACATCCAAGAACGTTTCGGGGCCAGGTCCTGACGCGCACGGCGTCGGTGAACCATGGCGAACCGGACCCCCACATCCACATGGCAGAAAAACTGAGCGCCGTCAAAGGCATGAACGACATCGCGCCGCCCGACTCGGCGCACTGGGAATGGCTCGAAGAGCGCGTGCGCGACCTGATGCGGCGCTACGGCTATCGCAACTTCCGCGCACCGATCGTCGAACCCACCGCGTTGTTCGTGCGCGGCCTGGGCGAGGTGACCGACATCGTCGAGAAGGAGATGTACGCCTTCGAGGACAAGCTCAACGGCGAGCACCTGACCCTGCGCCCGGAGGGCACGGCGGGCGTGGTGCGCGCGGCCATCGAGCACAACCTGACCTACGACGGTGGCAAGCGGCTGTTCTACATCGGTCCGATGTTCCGCCACGAACGCCCGCAGCGTGGCCGCTACCGCCAGTTCCACCAGATCGGCGTCGAGGCGCTGGGCTTTGCCGGACCCGATGTCGATGCCGAGCTGATCGTGCTGGCCTGTGATCTCTGGGCCGAACTGGGCTTGAAAGACATCGCGCTGGAGATCAACAGTCTGGGCCAGCCGGCCGAGCGCCTGGCGCACCGGCAGGCGCTCATCGCGCATCTGGAGGCGCATGCCGACCAACTGGACGAGGACGCCAGGCGGCGCCTGTACAGCAACCCGCTGCGCATCCTGGACACCAAGAACCCGGCGATGCAGGCACTGGTGGAAGCCGCGCCCAAGCTGATGGACTTCCTGGGTGCCGACTCGCTGCGCCATTTCGACACCTGGCGCAAGCTGCTGGAAAAGCAGGGCGTGAGCTACCGCATCAACCCGCGCCTGGTGCGCGGCATGGACTACTACAACCTGAGCGTGTTCGAGTTCGTGACCACCGAACTGGGCGCGCAGGGCACGGTGTGCGCCGGTGGCCGCTACGACGGCCTGTTCGCGCAGATCGGTGGCAAGGCGACCCCGGCCGTGGGCTGGGCGCTGGGCGTCGAACGCATCCTGGAGCTGCTCAAGGCGCAACAAAGCCTGCCGCCGGTACCGGTGCCGGACGCCTATGCCGTGATCCCCGATGCCGCCGCAGTGCCGGTCGCCTTGAACGTGCTGCGCTCGCTGCGCCAGGCGGGTGTCTCGGTGCTCATGCATGCCCAGGGCAACGAGGGCATGGGCAGCATGAAATCGCAATTCAAGAAGGCCGATGCCAGCGGCGCACGTTTCGCGCTGATTTTTGGCGAGCAGGAACTGGCCCAGGGCCAGGTGGCCCTGAAGTCGTTGCGGGGTGAACGGAGCGATTCCGCGTCCGGGCAGCAATTGCTGGACCTGGCCGACGTCGCGAACTGGGCGCCGCGGCTCGTGAACGCCTGAAGCGCCACGGCGTACCGGGGCGCTGCATACAATCCCGACTGGATTTCACGGACGACACATGGCCAAACACCTCGACCTCGAAGAGCAGGAACAGCTCGACCAACTCAAACATTTCTGGGCGCAATACGGCAACCTCATCACCTGGGTGCTGATTGCCGTGGCCGGTGCCACGGCGGCCTGGAATGGCTGGCAGTACTGGCAGCGCTCGCAGGCCACCAAGGCGGCCGCGCTGTACGACGAGGTCGAGCGTGCCGCGCTGGCTCCCGACACCTCCCGGCTCGAAGGGGCACTGTCCGAGATGAAGGACCGCTTTGCTTCGACCGCGCAGGCTTCGCAGGCGGCCTTGCTGGCGGCCCGGACCCTGTTCGAGCAGGGCAAGGCCGAGTCCGCACGAGCAGCCCTGGTCTGGGTGGCCGACAAGGGCGCCGATGATGCCTTCCGCGCCGTCGCACGCCTGCGACTGGCCGCCCTGGATCTGGATGCCGGCCGGCATGACGATGCCTTGAAGGCACTGGACGGTGCCGTGCCAGCCGAGTTCCAGGGTCTGTTCGAGGACCGCCGGGGCGATATTCTGCTGGCCCAGGGCAAGACCGATGACGCGCGTCAGCGCTTCGAGGCGGCCTGGAAAGCGCTGGGCGAGCACAATCCCTACCGCCAGTTGGTCGAGGTGAAGCTGGCTTCGCTGGGGGTGGCACCGGCCTCGCTCAATCCGCCCAAGGAGTCCTGATGATGGCGATGTATTCTTTCAAGTTCCCGAGGCTGGCCTTGGTCGCCATGGCACTCGCCACGGCCGTGCTGGGGGTGGCCTGTTCCTCGGCGCCGGCGCGGCCCAAGCCGGCCGAGCTGCCACCGGTGGCGTCGCTGATCGGCACCCGCCTGGCCTGGTCGGCCCAGGTGGGCCAGGTCCCTGACCAGGCCGTGCCGGTCGTCGCGGCGGGGCAGTTGCTGGTGGCGGGGAGCAACAACACGGTGCGCGCGCTGGACACGGGCTCGGGCAAGGAGATCTGGCAGGTGCGACTGGATGCGCCGGCTGCCACTGGCCTGGGCTCGGACGGCGACACCACAGCCGTGGTGACCACGCGCAACGAACTGGTGGCCATGGCGGCGGGCAAGGAGTTGTGGCGCGTGCGCCTGCCGTCGAGGGTGTTCAGCGCACCGCTGGTCGCTGGCCGGCGGGTGTTCGTGCTGACGGGTGAGCGCAGCGTGCTCGCCTTCGATGGTCGCACCGGTGCGCGTCTGTGGCGGCAACAGCGTGCCGGCGAGCCGCTCGTGCTGCAGCAACCCGGCGTGCTGACGGCCGTCGGCGACACGCTGGTGGTGGGTCTCTCGGGCCGCCTGACGGGACTTCATCCGCTCAACGGCAGTGTTCGCTGGGAGGTGCCCGTGGCGATGTCCCGCGGCACCAACGAGGTTGAGCGACTGGTTGATCTGGTGGCGCCGTTCAGCCGCCAGGGTGCGTCGCTGTGCGTGCGAGCCTACAGTGCGGCAGTGGGCTGCGTGGATGCCGAGCGCGGCATCCTGGCATGGACCAAGCCGGCACAGGGCACGACGGGTGTGCATGGCGATGAAAGCCTGGTGTTTGGCAGCGAGGCCGACGGCACGCTGCGGGCCTGGCGCCGGGCCTCGGGCGAGGTGGCATGGAGCACCGACCGTCTCAAGTGGCGTCAATTGAGTGCGCCGCTGGCGCTGGGTCGTGTCGTGGCCTTCGGTGAGTCCAACGGTACCGTGCACCTGGTTTCGCGCGAGGATGGTCGCGAGATGACCCGTCTGAGCACGGATGGATCGGCCATTGTGGGTGCGCCGCTGCTGGCCGGCCAGTCGCTGGTGGTGCAGACCCGCAATGGCGGTATTTTCGCCTGGCAGCCGCAGTGAGTGGCGCCGGGCACGACCTGAAACTGAAGGATCTGATACTGTGAAACCCGTCATCGCCCTGGTGGGACGCCCGAACGTGGGCAAGTCCACCCTTTTCAACCGGCTGACGGGCACGCGCGACGCCATCGTCGCCGATTTCTCCGGGCTCACGCGCGACCGCCACTATGGTTCCGGCCGGGCGGGCAAGCGGGAGTTCATCGTCATCGACACGGGGGGCTTCGAGCCGGATGCCGGCGAGGGCAGCATCTACCGCGAGATGGCCAAGCAGACCCGGCAGGCCGTGGCCGAATCGGACGTGGTCATCTTCGTGCTGGACGCGCGTGCCGGCCTCAGCGCCCAGGATCACGACATCGCCCGCTACCTGCGCCGCCTGGGCAAACCCACGCTGCTGGTGGCCAACAAGGCCGAGGGCATGACCCAGGGCATGCAGATGGTCGAGTTCTACGAGCTGGGCCTGGGCGAGGTGATGCCGGTGTCAGGTGCGCACGGGCAGGGTGTGCGCAGCATGCTGGACAAGGCGCTCGATCTGGTGCCGGGCCTGGCCGACGAGGACGATGGACAGGATGGCTCCGAGGCTCCAGCCGGCGAGGGGCCGATCCGCCTGGCGGTGGCCGGGCGCCCCAACGTTGGCAAATCCACCCTGATCAACGCCTGGCTGGGTGAGGAACGGCTGGTGGCCTTCGATATGCCGGGCACGACGCGCGATGCGATCAGCGTGCCCTTCGTGCGCAATGGCCGCCAGTTCGAGCTGATCGACACCGCCGGCCTGCGCCGAAAGGGCAAGGTGTTCGAGGCGATCGAGAAGTTCTCGGTGGTCAAGACGCTGCAGGCGATCGAGAGTGCCCATGTGGTCCTGCTGCTGCTCGACGCCACCCAGGGTGTGACCGATCAGGACGCCCACATCGCCGGCTATATCCTGGAAAGCGGTCGGGCGGTGGTGATTGCCATCAACAAGTGGGATGCGGTCGACGCCTACCAGCGTGAGCAGGTCGAACGTCAGGTGGAGAGCAGGCTGGCGTTCCTGAAGTTCGCGCCGCTGCATCTGATTTCGGCGCGCAAGCGTCAGGGTCTGGGGCCACTGTGGAAATCGATCGCACAGGCCCACGCGTCAGCCATGCGCAAGATGTCCACGCCATTGCTGACCCGACTGCTGCAGGAATCGGTGGCCTTTCAGGCCCCGCCCAAGTCCGGCATGTACCGGCCCAAGATGCGCTATGCGCACCAGGGTGGTATGAACCCCCCGGTGATTGTGATTCACGGCAATTCGCTCGAACACGTGCCCGAGGTCTATCGGCGTTTCCTGGAAGGGCGCTTTCGCAAAGCCTTCGATCTGGTCGGCACGCCGTTGCGCATCGAGTTCCGCACGTCGCACAACCCCTACACCGAGTGAGGATCGCCGGCGGTGGCAGCAGTGTCCGCCGCGCCTGTGGTATTGTGCAACCCTCTTTAACAAATCTTGAACACGGAGCATATCGTGAGCAATAACAAAGGCCAACTTTTGCAAGACCCGTTTCTGAACCAGCTCCGCCGCGAACATATTCCGGTTTCGATCTATCTGGTCAACGGCATCAAGCTGCAAGGCCAGATCGAATCGTTCGACCAGTACGTCGTGCTGCTGCGCAACACCGTGACCCAGATGGTCTACAAGCACGCCATCTCCACGATCGTTCCCGGTCGTCCCGTCCAGTTCAGCGTTGCCCCGCAGGACGACGCTGCTGCTTCCTGATCACTGCGCCCTTTCCCGGGCCCCGCACCGGCCCGGTGATCGCGGCCTGATGTCCCCCTGTTGAGCCAGTCCGCCCCCACCCCCACCACCACGCCCTCGGTCATCCTTGTCGGGGTCGATTTCGGCTTGCCGCACTTCGATGGCGAACTCGAGGAGCTGGGCCAACTGGCGCAGACCGCCGGTTACACCATTGCTGCCCGGCTGACCTGCAAGCGCAAAGCGCCCGACCCGGCCCTGTTCGTCGGCTCGGGCAAGGCCGATGAAATTGCGATGCTGGCCCAGAGTACAGGGGCGTCCGAAGTCCTGTTCGACCAGGCGCTGAGCCCGGCGCAACAGCGCAATCTGGAACGGCACCTGGGCATGCCGGTCAACGACCGCACGTTGCTGATCCTGGACATCTTCGCGCAGCGCGCGCGCAGCCATGAAGGCAAGCTGCAGGTCGAGCTCGCGCGTTTGCAATACCTGCAGACGCGCCTGGTGCGTCGCTGGTCGCACCTGGAAAGGCAAAGTGGTGGCATCGGCATGCGTGGTGGTCCGGGTGAAACCCAGATCGAGCTGGACCGGCGCATGATTTCCGAAGCCATCAAGCGCACGCGCGAGCGCCTGGACAAGGTCAAGCGCCAGCGTGCCACGCAGCGGCGTCAGCGCGAACGGCGCGACGCCTTCAATATTTCGCTGGTCGGCTATACCAATGCCGGCAAGTCCTCGCTGTTCAACGCGCTGGTCAAGGCGCGCGCCTACGCGGCCGACCAGTTGTTTGCCACGCTGGACACCACCACGCGCCAGCTCTATCTGGGCGAAGCAGGGCGTTCGGTGTCGCTGTCCGACACGGTGGGCTTCATTCGCGACCTGCCCCACGGGCTGGTCAATGCCTTTGCCGCCACGTTGCAGGAGGCGGCCGATGCCGACCTGCTGCTGCACGTGGTCGACGCCTCCAATCCTGGGCACCTGGAACAGATGGCGTCCGTGCAGCAGGTGCTGTACGACATCGGCGCCGCGCAGGTGCCGCAGATCCTGGTGTTCAACAAACTCGATGCCCTGGATGCATCCCGGCAGCCTGCGGTGCTGGTGGACCAGATGGAACTCGATGGTCATTGGCTGCCTCGTATCTTCGTCAGCGCGCGGACGGGGCAGGGTTTGCCTCAGTTGCGGGCCCTGCTCGCCGAGCGGGCCGCGGCTGGCTGGGCCGGTGGCCGCTTGCCCGAGAGCGGGTTCACCCCGGAAATCGGGGAAGGCGGCTCATGATTGGGCACAATGTGGGTGTTCGATCCGAACCGGGTTCTCTACAGAAGGGTATGCATATGAATCGTTCGGCCCATCAGGCCGCCCGCCCCGAGGGAGTGATGTCGCGCTTGCTGCGTTTTCTGCCGGGCATGTTCAACCTCAACGATCCTCGCTGGGGCCGGGGTGGCGATGGCTCGTCTGCCGAGCAGCCGCGTCCGCGCCAGGAAGGTGGCCAGGATGAGCAGCGGCCGCCCAACCACGGACAGCAGCGCCCGCAGGGTCCCAACCAGGGCCCCCCGGATCTGGATGAGCTCTGGCGCGATTTCAACCGCAAGCTGGGCGGCCTGTTCGGCGGCGGTGGCCAGGGGGGAGGTCGTCAGGGCGGCACGCCCGGCGGCTTCAACCCCAGCCCCAAGTCGACCGGCATTGGTGTCGGCCTGATCGCTGGCGTGGCCGCGCTGATCTGGCTGGGCACGGGCTTTTTCATCGTGCAGGAAGGCCAGCAGGCCGTCATCACCCAGTTCGGCAAGTACCACAGCACCGTCGGCGCCGGCTTCAACTGGCGCCTGCCATACCCTGTGCAACGCCACGAGACGGTGTTTGTGACGCAGTTGCGCTCGGTCGATGTCGGGCGTGACACGATCGTTCCGGCCACAGGGATCCGCGAATCGTCGATGCTGAC
>Ga0265293_10011032_pt1 | contig 12439 bp, 15 predicted proteins | sample Munlanlewell138R_FD_192505 | JGI IMG/M metagenome (GOLD analysis project Ga0265293, IMG submission 192505) | Leachate microbial communities from a municipal landfill in Southern Ontario, Canada - Leachate well 138R | ecosystem: Engineered > Solid waste > Landfill > Unclassified | place: Canada... | reverse complement strand
CGCACCTCCTGGGTTCGGGCAAACCGACAGCGTGCTGTCGGTTTGGATTTTCGGGGGCGGTCTGGCAGGACCGCCGTTTTTTGGGTTGAGAGGCTGCCTATTGGCAGCGTCTAGGGAGAGTATGGGACATAGTTGTCCCATACGCAAGGGTCATTTTTGGGATTTTGTATGGGTGACGATTCGGCTGACGTTGGGGAGCGGATCAAGGCGATCCGAGGGGAGATGACTCAGCAAGAGTTCGCTGATCTGCTGGGGGTCAGTCGTAAGACCATCACTCGTTACGAAGCTGGATCCCACCTCCCAGATGCCGAATTCCTGATCAAGCTGAACGTCCTCTACAGCATCCAGCCGCTCTGGCTGTTGACCGGGAAGGGCCAGGATGTGGCCGGTGAGCGCCTTTCGCCCCGCGAGTCCCGTCTGCTGGCGGCCTACCGCACCGCCGATGCCGCGGGCCGGTCCGCACTGGAATCAATGGCCGCGCTGCTCGCCGCGCGCACGCCGCCGCCCACGACGAAGAAGAAACCCGCCAAGAAGAAATGAGGAGAAGAGAGAGTGCAGCGATGATTAAGCGAACGATTGCATCCATCCTGGCAACTACCATCTTAGGTTGTAGTAGTGGAGAACCTGTGGCAGTGGTTTTTCCAATTAAAGATGTTGCGAATGCTTCAAGGCAGTCGGTAGTCACATGGCTGGGCAGTGAAGAGCGCTGTGAGCAGAACGAATATGGAGAGCGATGCTCATATAAGAATGGGAGCGTCTTTCTAATCTTCGCAAATAACAGAGTGACTCGAACGGAAATTCACATGTTAGATAATCTGGCATTTTCTCCTTCATCCATTGCGGCGCTTGGACTGAAACCTGAGCCACCTGATTTCAGAAGCAAAGCAGTAATCAGATGGAGCGGCATCGAAGGGCTGAAGGAGGTAAATATCTTTCCAAATGGAAATGACCGTATTAGCTATGCATATGTTGTTGTATCCGAGTAATGCCTCGCAGGTGGCAATTGCGCCTAATTGTCGACTCTAGGCGACGCAGCATGTAGGTGATCCGCGCTACGGAAACTTGAAACAACTAAGGGGAGGGGTAACGGGTGGCAGAAGTCAATCAGATCTTGGAAACAGAATATTCAATCAGCTATAGAACAAAGACTGCTGTACCGATCCCTGAAATCATCGATTCCCTAAGAAGCATAGAGCGTCTCATATATAGGACGCCGTCCTTTATCGAATGCGCCTATAAAGGCATTATAGTTACCGAGGTCCAGGTGTTTGTTGCCTCGATCGAAGCTGGCAGCCTCACCGAGAAGTTTCTTATTCGCTACGTGTTCCGGGGCGAGGAGAATTACGAAAACGCCAAAGAAGTGGTGGCCAAAGTGCTAGAGGACAATGCTGCCGTGAAAACCGTCGTCGCGTTGGGTATCGGTGCTGTACTTGGCTATGGCGCTCACCTTGCCGGCGGATCATCTACCCCAAACATCACCGCCTACAACAACAATATCGTCAACATCGGCGCTGCAGTCCCGATATCCGGTAAAGAGATCTCCGAAATCTTGGAAGCAATGCCGGACAAAAAGCAGCTTGCAAAGGATGCGGTGGGTGTGATCCGGCCAGCGAAGGCCGATCCGGACGCGACGATTGAGATCGAGGGGATGTCCCAACTTCGGATCGACCCTCAGTTTGTTCGAGAGGTTCCCGATGAGTACTCCCCTCCCGAGCCGGTTGAGCGCACGATGAAGTACACCGATGTCGAGGTCATTGTCTATGCGAGCGATCGCGATAAGACGAACACGGGATGGGGCGGCATCGTCCCTGGCGTTGTTGATGGTCGCGTCCCCTTTGTCCTGTCTGAAGGAATAAACCCCGCAAAAATCCACGGTCAGCTCAGATTCAAGGCCGACGTGATCGTTACTGAACGCTTCAATGCGGCGAAGAAAATCTACAAGGCAAAGCAGGTTGAAATAACGAGAACAAACATTTAGTCATTCGCGATTCCGCTGCCGGCACAATCGTCCCGCTGCGGCGGCCGCATGTCTGGAGGTGCAGCGCGCAAACCTGCTTGCAGTAGCATTTGCGCCTGCTCGTTCTCGATCTGTTTCAGCCGTACATCGGCATTGATTGCCGCCAGCTTCTCTTGGTGCTCCAGCCAGAGCACCCAGGAGGCGTATGCCGATACGGATAAAATTGCAGTGAGAACCGCACTCACTTTGTAGGCCGGCTTCATGCGTTACCCCTCTGCGCAAAGAAGAAGCGGCACCCTCTTGACGCCGCCCCCCTGATGCAGGCAGCCTAAAAAAGCCCGCCCCGATCTCGTGGGCGGGAAACATTTCCCACCGCACTCCGCTCCCTCGAACCCGCATCATGCGCTCCATGACAGAGCGCACCCACGACTTCCGCGGCTTCGACGACTGGATCGAGATCTTCCGTGCCGGCACCCAGACCGACAGCCAGGGTGTGACGCGGACGTTCACGGCCGCCGACCTCGACCAGATGGTCGCCAACCATTCGGCCGCCACCGCTGCGCCGATCGTCATCGGACATCCCGCTCACAACGATCCGGCCTATGGCTGGACCGGCGAGATGAAGCGCGACGGCGATGCGCTGCAGGCCAAGTTCCGCGACGTGCATCCCGAGTTCGCCAAATCGGTCGAGGCCGGTCACTACCGTGGCCGCTCCGTGCGCATCGCCAAGGGCGACCGCGGCTGGTTCGTCGACCACGTCGGCTTCCTCGGCGCCAAGCGCCCGGCGATTCCGCTTGCGCCGCTCAACTATGCCGCGCCCACCGGCGAGGTGTGCGACTTCATGTCCGACGATTACACGCCGGGCGTGGTGGCGCGCGAGCTGCGCCGGATGCGTGAGTTCTTTATCGAGAAATTCAGTCTGGAGGAGGCAGACCGCGTGCTGCCGGACTGGGACATCGAGGGCCTGACCGCCCATGCCGAACGCCTGCGCGACGAGCCGCAGGCCGCCCCCGCGTTTTCCGCGCAAGACCCTGAAGGAGACACCCTCATGAGCCAATTCACGCAGGCCGATCTCGACCGTGTCCGCGACGAGGAGCGCACGCGGCTGGAGGCGGAGTTCGCCGCGCGCCAGGCGCAGGTGGCCGCCGAGCTGCAGACCGAGCGCCGTGCCCGCCAGGCGGCGGAGTTCGCCGCCTTCGTTCGCGAGCAGGTCGAGGCCGAGCGGTTGACCCCGGCGCAGGCCGAGGGCGCCGCGCAGTTCATGGCGGAACTCGCCACCGTCGAGCAGCCGCTGACCTTCATGGCCGGCGAGGCCGAGGTCAAGAAGGCCCCGATCGACTGGTTCCGCGAGTTCGTGGCCGCGCTGCCGCGGCACAACCTCACCCAGGCGCTGGGCGGCGAGTCCGATGAGCCCGTCGCGGCGGAGTTCAGTGCGCCGGCCGGCTACACCGTCGACGCCGCGAAGCTCGCCACGCACCGCAAGGCGCTCGCCTACATGCGCCAGCACCAGACCACCGACTATCAGGCCGCCGTGCGCGCGGTCGAGAAGGAGTAAGCCATGCCCGCCACCAAGATCCCTGTCCTCACCCTGTCGATCGCCGCCGCTGCGGCGCTCGGCGAGCACCAGGCCGTCGGCTATGACGGCAACGTCGCCACCGCCGCCGCGGCCATGAAGGGCCTGGCCATCAGCGATGCCGCCCTCGGCGAGCAGGTCGCGGTGGACGTGCTCGGTACCTCCATCGCCATCGCCGGCGGCGTGATCGCGGCCGGCGCCGAGCTGGAGGTCGGGGCCGGCGGCAAGCTGGTCACCAAAGCCGCCGGCGTCGCAGTCGCGCGTGCGCTGCAGGGCGCCGCCGCCGACGGCGATCTCATCGAAGTCATGCTGCTGCCGTAAGGAGAGCGTTCCATGCCCACCAATGCACAACGTCGGGTCATCGACCCCATCCTGTCCACCGTCGTCCAGGGCTACCGCCATCCGGAGCACGTCGGCATGGCGCTGTTCCCGCGCGTGCCGGTGCTGACCAGCGGCGGCAAGGTCATCGAGTTCGGCAAGGAGGCGTTCCGCCTCTACAACACGGCGCGCGCGCCGGGTGCCGCCTTCAAGCGCATGAGCCTGGGCTACGAGGGTAAGCCGTTCGCGCTGCTCAACCACGGCCTGGAGGCCGCCGTGCCGCGCGAGCATCAGCGCGAGGCCGAGCAGGTGCCGGGCATCGACCTGGCGACGCGCTACATCAATGCCGTGATGCGGGTGAACTCCCTCATCCTGGAGAAGGAGCAGGCGGATCTCGCGCGCAACGCCGCGCTGTACGACGCCAACCACAAGGTCACCCTGGCAGGTACCGACCAGTGGAGCGACTACGCCAACTCCAACCCCATCACTGACATCAACGATGCCAAGGAAGCGATCCGCGCCACGACCGGCGTCTACCCGAACGTGATGGAGATCTCCGCCAAGGTGTTCGCGGTGCTGAAGGAGCACCCGGACGTGCTGGACAAGATCAAGTACACCCAGCGCGGAGTGGTCACCGTCGAGCTGCTCGCCGCCCTGTTCGACATGGAGCGCGTGGTCATCGGTCAGGCGATCGCCTTCGACGATGCCGGCGCGTCCATCGACATCTGGGGCAAGGACGTGGTGCTGGCCTACGTGCCATCCAGCCTCTCCGGGGCCGAGGAGCCGAGCTATGGCTACACCTACACGATGGAGGGCCATCCGATGGTCGAGGAGCCCTACTGGGAGAACCAGAGCAAGTCCTGGGTGTATGGCGTCGGCTACGAGCGCGCGCCGGTACTGTCGGGCATCGCCTCGGGCTTCCTGATCGTCAGCGCCGTGGCATAAAGACAGCCGCGAGAAGAAGGGTATTCGGCGGGCCGCCGGCCCGCCGTCTTTTCAGGAGAGGATGATGCCGAAGGTCATTGCACAGACACCGATCAAGTACGACGGCAAGCGCCATGCCCCGGGTGGCACCCTGGAGATGAGCGCCAAGGCCATCGCCGCGCTGCCGCCCGGCTCCGTGGTTGTCGCCTCTGAACCCGAGCCGCAGGACAAGGGCAAGAGCAAGGAGAAGGCGAAGTAAATGTACGCCACGCCGATCGACATGCTGTTTTTCGGCGCGGCCGAGCTGGCGGAGCTGGCCGCGCCCGAGGATCGTTTGGTCACCGGCGAGCTGCTGCGGCTGACGTTGGAGGCCGGGGATCGCAGTGCCTACGCGCCCGAGGCGATCGCCGCCGCCGATGCGGCCTCCGCGCGGCTGAGTGAGGTGCTGGCGCGCGCGGGCAAGCGGATCGATTCCTACCTGGCGCCACGCTATCCGCTGCCGCTGGCGCCCGCGCTGATCGCCGGCTCCGACCTGGTCGCCGCCTGCATGGACATCGCCCGTTTCATGCTCATGGAAGACGCCGCCACCAGCACGGTGAAGGACCGCTATGACCGCGCGCTGGCCTGGCTGCGCGACCTGTCGACCGGCAAGGCGTCGCTGGGCGAGCTGGACACCGGCGTGGCCACGCCCGCCGGGCGGCCGGTGATCGCGGGCGGTAAGAGCGCGATCGATTGGGATACGTTCTGATGGCAGGGCCTGCGCGACATGAACTACCTCGCCGTTGAGTCACTCATTATCAACCGCCTCACGGCGAAGGTGCCGGCGCTGCGCGCGGTGCTGTCGGCTGATGCACTCACCGATCTCACAGAGGGTGTGCAGACTACGCCGGCGGCCTATGTGCTCTACGACGGTGATGATGTCCCGAGCGCGGATGGCAAGCGCGCCGGCGACGGCGCCCGTCAGCTGGTCACCCAGCGTTGGCTGGTGGTCCTGGCGGTACGCAACGCCCGCGGCGGCGCCGACGCCCGCGAGGACGCCGGGCCGCTGCTGAGCCAGATCCTGGCCGCCCTCGCCGGCTATCACCCGCAGCCGGCACCGCCGGCGCAGGTCTACCGGCCGCTCAAGCGCGCCCAGGCGCCGCGGCCTGGCTACCACGCGGGCTATGGCTACTTTCCGCTGCTGTTCACCACCGAGGTGCTGACATGAAGACCCTGACCATCAAGCTGCTCAAACCCCACACCCACGCCGGCCGCGCCTACCCGATCGGCGCCGAGCTGACGATGAAAGAGAGCTCCGCGCGCTGGCTGATCGGCCTGGGCACGGCCACAGAGACCAAGGCGGCGAAGCCGCAGCAGGAGGGCTAAGCGATGTATTTCTCAGGCCAAGGCAAGATGCTGGTGGCGGTGGCCACCAATGGCGTGCCGGGTGCGTTCCGTGACGTCGGCAACGTGCCGGAGCTGACGCTCGCGCTGGAGACCACCACGCTGGAGCACAAGGAGTCACGCAGCGGGCAGCGCCTGACTGATCTGCGGCTCATCACCGAGAAGAAAGGCAGCCTCACCGCCGCGCTCGAGGATTTCATGGTCGACAACCTCGCGCTCGGTCTGTATGGCGCGAAGGCGGTGATCGCCGGCTCGACGGTCACCGGCGAGACGCTGCCGGATGGCCTGGTCGCCGGCGATCTGGTGCGCCTGGCGCAGCCGGCTGTGTCCGCGGTGGTGGTGGAGGATTCTGCCGGGGTACCGGTGACGCTGACCGCGGGCACGCACTACGAGATCGTCTCGGCCGATCACGGCACGCTGCGCATCCTCGACCCGGCCGCGTTCACCCAGCCGTTCACGGTCGATTACACCTACGCCGGCCATACCAACGTCGGCATGTTCACCGCCGCGCCCCCGGAGCTGTGGGTGCGCTTCGAGGGCCTGAACACGGCCGACTCCAACAAGCCGGTGCTGGTCGAGCTCTACAAGGTGCTGTTCGACCCGCTCAGCAACCTCGGCCTGATCTCCGACGAGCTGGCGCGGATCGACCTCTCGGGTTCGGCGCTGTATGACCCGACCAAGGAGCTCGATGCCACGCTCGGCCAGTTCGGCCGCATCGTGCAGATCTGAGGTGCGCGATGAGCGATGACGAACTGCAGCGGCTGGAGGTGCCGGTGGTGGAGCTGACGGTCGGCGGCGAGCGGCTGGAGATCCGCCCGCTCACCGTTGGCCAGCTGCCGGCATTCACGCGGGCGATCCGCGGCATCGAGCTGCTGTGGACCGCCGAGGAGCTCGATGTGATGGCGCTGGTCGCCGACCACGGTGAGGCGTTGATCAACGCGGTCGCGATCGCCACCTGTCGGCCGGTGGTGTGGGTGGCGGGACTGGGCGCGGATGCGTTCATCGCCCTGGTATCCGCGATCCTGGAGCTCAACGCGGATTTTTTCGTGCGCCGGGTGCTGCCCGGCCTGACCGGGGCCCTCGAACGGCTGACGACGGTCATGGCTGGTGTGACCTCTTCGCCGCCCTGATCGAGGCCGGCCACGCCTGGCGGGACGTACAGACCTACACGCTCGCCGAGGTACGGGTGTTCGCCGCCGCCCACGCCCGGCGGGCGCGCACCCAGGCCCGCGAGCAGCTGCTCCTGCTGCGCGCGGCGCAGGCGGACGGCAAGACGTTCAAACGGGTGCTGAAGGCGCTGAACTGATCACGGAAGGGAGGCACTGGTGCCGAGCAGGATCACCAGCCAGGGCATGCCGGGACGGATCAGCAACCCCAGGACGGCGGCGCTCAGCCACCACGGCCAGCCGGCGCCGACGAGCAGGGCGATGAGGGCGAGCAGCAGGCAGGTGTCGGACAGAACGCGCATGGCGGGAGTATAGATGGCCGATCAGCAGTTCACAATCAAGCTCACCGTCAATAGCAAGGAATTCCGGGGCGAGCTCCTGCGCGCCGGGGAGCTGGTGCGTGGGTTTGGGCGGACCTCGGCTGACAGCGGCCGACAGGCCGCCACGGGCTACAGCGCCGCAGCGCAAGGCGTGCGCTCCATCAGCCAGCAGCTCGCCCAGGCCCGTGCCGCGCTAGTCGGTATCCTGTCGCTCCAGCAAGGTCTCCGCGCGCTCGCCAGCATCAAAAACGTCGTCGTCGAGTTCGAGCGCTACAACGCCCAGCTCAAAACCCTGACCGGCAGCAGCCACGCCGCGGCGGCGGCCTTCGAGCAGCTGAAGATGTTCGCGGCCACCACCCCGTACGGCCTGGACCAGTCGCTGCAGACCTTTATCTTGCTGAAGGCGCGCGGCATCGACCCGACCGTCGAGTCGATGACCGGGCTCGGCAACGTCGCCGCAGCGATGGGTAAGGACATCACCGAGGTCACCAACTCGGCGCTGCAGGCCTCCGTCGGCAACCTGGAGACGATGCGCGCAATGGGCTTCGAGGTCGCCCTCGAGGGTGACCAGATGCGCGTGACGTTCGACGGTGTCACACGGACCATCGACAAGAGCGCCCAGGCGCTGGTGGACTATTTCGCGGAGATCGGCCAGTCGCGGTTCGGCGGCGCGATGTCCGAGCAGATGAAGACGCTCGGTGGCGCGATCTCGAACGTCGGCGACGCGGCGCAGGTAACCGCCAAGGCGCTATCCGACCAGAGCGGCCTGACCGGCGCTATGACGAAGGCGGCCCAGGCGACGGCCGAGGCGCTGGAGGCGATCGGCCGCGATCCGGCGCAGACGCTGGCGGCACTGCGCGCCGGGATCGACGCCCTGGCCGTGGTGCTTGCGACGCGCCTAGGCCCCGCGCTGACCGCACTGGCTGTCCGGCAGTACGAGGCGGTGCGCGCGACGGTCGCCAACATCACCGCGCAGCGCGCGGCCTTGACCGCGGAGAAGGCGGCCTCGGCGCAGGCGGTGGTGAGCGCCCGTGCCGCCGCGGCGCGCACCGCGGCGGCCGTGGCCGAGGCGCAGGCGCACCTGGCCAACGTCAAATCCCTCTCGATCTACGGCGCGCAGCGCGCGGCGGCCGAGCGCGCGGTGACCGCGGCTCTGGCCCAGCAGACCGCCGCGCAAAATGCCCTGACGGCAGCCCAGACCCGAGCCCAGGTCGCGGCGCGCGCCACGCTGGGCCTCGGCCGCGGCCTGCTGGCGCTGGTCGGCGGCCTGCCGGGCCTGCTCGCCGCCGCCGGTGTCGGGCTGCTGCTGTGGTCGCAGCGCACGGATCAGGCCGCGCAGAAGGCGCAGGAGGCGATCGAGCGCGCCAACGCGCTGCTCGAGACCTACCGCCAGCAGCGCTCCGGCGTCGCACCCGAAGCGCTGCCGCTGGTGCAGGAGATCGATCTGCAGCGCAAGGCGTACGCCGAATCGCAGGCGCGCCTCCAGGAGCTTCTCAGCACGCGCGCGAAGCTGGAGGAGGCATCACCCTACGGCGCGGGCGGCAAGATCAATCAGTCCATCGAGGCGGAGATCAAGCTGTCGCGCGAGCTCGCGGACACGATCAAGCAGCTCAGCGAGGAGTATGCCCGCCTGCCGCAGGGCACGGAGGTGCCGAAAACGGCCACGCCGGATCGCGGGCCGGTGGACGATTTCCTGTCCCGCTACCGCACCGACCAGGAACGCCTGAACGACGAGATCGCCACCTTCCGCGAGCTGGCCGCCAAGGCCAGCCTGGCAGAAGAGGATGTGTTGGCCGGCATCGAGCGCATCAAGGCGGCGTTCGCGAAGAAGGGCGACAAGCCCAAGACCGGCGATGACGGCCTGCGCGAGATCGAGCGCCTGGTGGCGCAGCTGGAGACCGAGCGGGACACCTTGGGGCTGACCGAGGAGCAGGTCCGCGCCTACAACATCGAGAAGCTCCGGTCCAAGGCTGCCGGCGATGTTGCCGCCCAGGCCGCGCTGGACACAGCCGCCGCGCTCAACCAGGAGGTCGCGGCGCTGGAGTCCGCCGAGGAGACCCGCCGGCGCCTGGATGACGCCAAACGCCGCATCATGGACGAGGTCGATCCCAACGCGCCGCTGTTGCGCGAGCTGGAGCTGATTGAGGAGCTCAAGGCCGCCTATCCGGAGTACGCCGCCGCGTTCGATGAGGCCGCGCTGCGCATCCACGAGCGCATGGAGGGACTCTCAGAGACCTCCGAAAAATCCGGCGATTCGATGACCGAGATGGCCGTGCAGGCCGCCCGCAACATCCAGTCATCGTTCGCCGACTTCCTGTTCGATCCGTTCAAGGATGGGCTCAACGGCATGCTGAGCAGTTTTGTCGACACCATCCGCCGCATGCTCTCGGAGCTGCTCGCCGCGCAAGCGCTGCGCGCGTTCTTCAACTCGATGTCGGGCTTAGGCGGCGGCGCCGGGTCGCTGTTCGGGTCGCTCGCCGCCAACGTCAAACACACCGGCGGCCTGGCAGGCACCGGTCCCACGCACAGCATCTCGGCGCTCGCCTTCGTCGGTGCGCCCCGCTACCACAACGGCGGACTCGCCGGCGACGAGGTGCCGGCCATCCTGCAGCGCGGCGAGGAGGTGCTGACGCGCGACGATCCGCGCCATCAGGCCAACGGCGGCGGCAGCTCACAGGGCGTGCGCATCGTCAACGTGATCGACCCGGCGATGACCCGCGATTACCTGACCAGTAGCGATGGCGAGCGCACCATACTCAACGTGCTCGCGGCCAACCAGGGCGCAGTGCGCCAGATCCTGGCATAGGAGCAATCTGTGGCTTACGAGACCGGCACCGCCAACGGCCACCTGGACCTGCTCGACAAGCTGCGGAGGTTCGCCGCGGGCTATGGTGTCGCGGGTGCGCCCGCGCCCGGCGCGAATACCGGCACCGGCACCGTGACAGCCGTCGACACGCATCCGGCAAGCGTGTCCGAGACCATCACACTCACGTGCACCGCGACCGCCGTCGATGGCGGTACGTTCTCGGTGACCGGCTCGATCTCCGGCGCGTTGCCCAGTGCCACGGTGGGCATCCCCTATACGAGCGCCGTGATCGATTTCACGGTGAACGATGGTGCGGTGGACTTCGCGCTCGGCGATATGTTCACGATCGCCGTCACACAAGGCGCATTGAGTGCGGCCGGTCAGGCGTGGACCGTCGACCGCTGGAGCGGCGGCAACGAGCTCATCCTGCACGGGCCTGGGCTCGCCGGCAGTGACGCGATCTACGTGGGCGTGCGTGCGTTCCAGGATGCCGGCGTGCCGTATTTCAACTGGGGGGTGCGCGGTGCGGTTGGCTTCGACGCGGGGCTGACCTTCGCCAACCAGCCGGGCGTGAGCCCGGAGACCTACGTGCTGCTCGACGACGATCCGATGACCTATTGGTTCGTCGGCAGCGGCCGGCGCCTCGTCGGCGTGGTCAAGGTGGGCGCGGTCTACCAGGCATTCTACCTGGGGCTGTTCCTGCCGTACGCCTTTCCGACGGAGTACCCCTATCCGATCATGGTCGGCGGCGCATTCGGCACCAGCACCGGCACGCCGGCGAACACGACGCACGATCACCGCCTGTTCTTCGACCCGGGACTCAATTGCCTGCAGCTGCGCGGGCCGGGCGGCACGTGGTACGCGCCGCGCAACTACGGCGGCACGACATCGGAGAGCAACTACACGGATTTCGTGCTGTGGCCGTACCAGTCGCTGGCTACGATCGACCGCGATTTCATGCGCACGCTCCGCGACAACGCCGACGGCAGCTATACGCTGCTGCCGATCATGATCGCGGCCAAGACGCCGATCAAGGGCCTGCTGGGTGAGCTGGACGGCTGCCATTATTGCAGCGGCTTCTCGCGCGCGGCCGAGGACATCGTCCAGATCGGCGGGGTGGATCACCTGCTGGTGCAGAACGTCTTCCGCACCGCCCGCTACCACTTCATGGCGCTCAGACTGGAGTAGAGATGGCCTACCAGACCGGCACCGCCGCCACCCTCGATGACCTGCTGGATCTGCTGCGCGCGTTCGTGGCCGCCAACGGCTGGACCGTGAACTACTGGTCCGGTGTCGGCTCCGGCGCGAGCGCCATTCTGCAGATCAGCAAGGGCACCCAGTACGTCAACTTGGCCGCCGCCAGCCGGGCCGCCACCAACTTCCGCGGCGTGGCCGGCAGCTACACCGATCACTATCTGAGCATCTCCGGCAGCCGCGGCTATGACGCGGGGCTGGCCTGGAACCAGCAGCCGGGGGCATACACCACCTACACGACCCGTACCAGCTGGTTGACCGGTCCGCTGGCGGCCTACCACGTCTTCGCGGACGCGGACTATGTGCACGTGGTGGTCGAGCAGCTCGCCGGCGCCTTCCGGCATTTTCATTTCGGGCGCGCCGAGCTGATCGGCGGCGTGCTGGCGGCGGATTACGTGACGGGGATGGAGCCGAACCATGCCTCCACCTATGTCTGGGACGAGCGTAACGTACGACACCATTTCCCGTTCAACAGCGACGTCTCCTTTGCGGGGCCGTATTACAGCCGCCTGTACAGCGACGTCGATACGGCGGGCTGGCGGATGTTTTATTCCTTGTGGACCCCGCTGGAGCGTGCGCACGGTATCAGCCGCACCCTGGGCCCGTGGTCGGGACTCATGGATCAGGCGCAGCCCAACGACTTCAACGGCGGCCAGATCCTGCTGCCCATTCATCTCTACGTGGACCGCGCCGAATCACTCTACACCCAGATCGGCACGGTGCGCGATCTGCGTTACA
>Ga0265293_10011030_pt1 | contig 12441 bp, 9 predicted proteins | sample Munlanlewell138R_FD_192505 | JGI IMG/M metagenome (GOLD analysis project Ga0265293, IMG submission 192505) | Leachate microbial communities from a municipal landfill in Southern Ontario, Canada - Leachate well 138R | ecosystem: Engineered > Solid waste > Landfill > Unclassified | place: Canada... | reverse complement strand
TAACCAGCTCACACTTTATGATGCCTTGTTTTGAGGAAAATGAAATATTAAAAACATAATGACATGTATATCAGGATTATATATTTTTAAAATCCCGTGTATTAATTTTTATCGGACAATAATGATTTTAAAAGTATAAATGTAAAAAAAAGAAATCTAACAGCGAATTAGCAAAGAGTATTCCAATTATTTTAAAATCTAAAAATGATTGCCAATGACAATATATTGTTAGTAAATAGGCTGGGAAAATAAAATTTAATTACAAGCAATATCTGCTGTTCTCAAATTATTAAACCATGCTTCTCTCTTTTTTAATGTTTTCGTAAGCCTCTTGAATTCTCTGGAACTTTTCTTTTGCTCCCTTTTGGTATTCATCACCCATTTGGGCAACTTTATCAGGATGGTAACGAATGGCCATTTTTCTGTAAGCTTTTTTCACTTCAGCATCATCAGCATCTTTGGTTGTTCCCAAAACTTTGTAATCGCTTTCTGTATCACGGTGAAACATATTTTGAACGCTGGTGAAGTCCATATTAGGAATTCCCATCATTGCAGCAATACGTTGTAAAACCTGCATTTCTGCATTGGAAACAGAGCCATCGGCTTTTGCTATTCCAAATAAATAGTGTAATAATTGAACGCGAACTTCTGGTCGAGTTCGGGTGCGGACATCATTACAAATTTCTTGTATTGGAAGGGCTTGAGGCTGATCTATGAATGTTTTAAGGGTTTTTAGATGGTCTGTGGTAAATTGATTGCCAAACTGTTGTTGCAAAAATGTTTTGACATATTCCAATTCAGATTTCATAACTTTTTCATCTGCCTTCATAACAGCAGCGGAAAGAGCCAATAACATTGTTGGGAAATCATAACGTTGTGTTTGACGTTGATAGAAATCAAAGATATCTTGTGAGGAACGAAAGTTTTGTTGTCTCCCTTGCTGGCCTTGGTTTTCATTTAGAAAACTTGCCGCTCTTGAAAAGTTATCGATAAATGAACCGATTAAAAATCCGAAAAATGCTCCAAAAAAACGAAATCCAGTTAGGTAAAAACCTAATCCTGCTCCAATCCACTTAAAATATCCTGTCATAACACTAAAAAAAGGAGTGGGATTTGATACCCACTCCTCTGAAATTTATACTAAATCTATACTTCTATTGACGAAGTTTGTAAGCGCTTCACCTTTTAACATACCTTGAGAAAGCATTGCTAAATCGGTCAATTGTTTCGCTTTTTGTGATTGTTCTTCACCTTTGGCTGCTAAAATACTTGAAATTTTCGGATGATTGCTATTCACAATCATATTATAGGTCTCAGGAAATGCTCCAAAGTATCCTGCTCCACCCATCGCTTGTTGCTCCTTCATTCTTCTAATGAACTCTGGTTGTGTTACTACGATTGGTGCTTCAGTTTCTGACATGCTTTCAAATTGAATTTTAAACATATCTTTATTAACTGTTGCTTCAAAAACAGGTTTCAATTCCTCAAGTTCTTTTTCACTCAATTTAGAAGGAATGTTTTCATCTTTTTGAATTAACTTATCCAAAGTATCTGCATCAACTCTAGCAAAACTTACATTCTCCAAAGACATTTCCATCTTTTGAATCCAATGTGCAACAAGTGGACCCTGCAATTCAATTACTTTGTATCCTCTATCATTTGCCGACTTTACAAAACTATATTGTTCTTCTTTACTGTTTGTATAAAGGAAAACTGTTTTGCCGTCTTTATCTGTTTGAGTAGCTTTAACTTCTTCTTTAAACTCCTCAGGTGTATAGAATTTACCATCTGTACATTCCATTAGGTGGAAAGCTTTTGCTCTTTCTGCAAATTTATCATCTGATAACATTCCATATTCAGAGAAGATACGTAAATCTCCCCACTTTTCTTCGAAGTCTTTACGGTCTTTGTTGAACATTTCTTTTAATTTATCAGAAACCTTTTTTGAAATGTGGGCACTGATTTTCTTAACGTTGCTATCACTTTGTAGGTAAGAACGAGAAACGTTTAACGGAATATCTGGAGAATCAATAACCCCATGTAAGAGCGTTAAAAATTCTGGAACAATTTCCTCAACACTGTCCGTAATAAATACTTGGTTTGAGTACAATTGAATTTTATTCTTTTGAACTTCTACATTTTCCTTGATTTTAGGGAAATATAAGATTCCAGTAAGATTAAATGGATAATCTACGTTCAAGTGAATGTGGAATAAAGGATCCTCAATCGTAGAAGGGTAAAGTTCTCTATAAAACTGAGTATAATCTTCTTTTTCTAATTCAGCTGGCATTTTCGTCCAAGCTGGCTCAGGATTGTTGATTTGATCTGGAATTTCACTTGAAACTTTCTTAATGTTTCCATCCTTGTCTTTTTCACCTTTTGGATCTTCAATTTGAATTGAACGCGTTCCGAAAATAACTGGGATAGGCAAGAATTTACAGTATTTATCTAAAATACCACGGATTCTGTGCTCTTCTAAAAATTCTGCAGACTCATCGTTGATATGTAAAACGATATCCGTTCCTCTAGTTTCTTTTTCAGCATCTTGAATAGTATATTCAGTAGTTCCGCTACTTGTCCATTTAACAGCTTTCGCATCGTCATAACGGCCTAAAGTGATAATCTCTACTTTTTCAGCAACCATGAATGCAGAATAGAATCCTAATCCAAAGTGACCAATAATTGATTCTTTGCTGTCTGAATCTTTATATTTTTGAACGAATTCCTCCGCTCCAGAGAATGCGATTTGGTTGATGTATTTATCAATTTCATCAGCAGTCATTCCAATACCATTATCTCTAATAGTTAATGTTTTTGCTGCTTTGTCTAAAATTACCTCAACTTTTAGTTCACCAACTTCTTTATCATATTCTCCATTCTTGGATAAAACTTTAAGTTTCTGAGAAGCATCTACAGCATTGGAAACCAATTCACGTAAAAAAATCTCATGATCTGAATACAAAAACTTTTTAATGATCGGGAAAATGTTTTCCGTCTCTACATTAATATGACCTTTTTTCATTTTATATTTATTTTTTGATGACGATTGTGTTAAGTCAATCTTTGTGCCAGTAGGGTTTGTCTGTCAAAATGGCAATTAAGAGGTGGAATGTAGTATGAAGATGTGACTTTTTGAGTGAAGATGTATAGTGAAGATGGGATAGTTGTATGACTCTTCAGTGATGTAAGACGGCATCGTTGCAGTTTTTTTGGAGAATATTTTTTTTCGGAGCTGCACTGTTTCGCCTTATTTGGAAGCCCAAATTTATTAAAACACAAAACAAAATAAAACAAAAAGCCATTATCAAAACATTTTATCTGCCTTCATATAACCGTTTTAAAATCAATTGTATTCATAATAATCCGCTAGAAGCGATGCTTGTGAGGAATCCAGAAGATTGGATTTATTCATCAGCTTCAAATTATTTGAATGGTTATGGGATATTGAAAGAAATTCATTGTTTGATTCCGTCTTTGAGAAGAGTTAAGTGAAAATATTGCGCAACAATGCAACTGCAATGCGACATTTTTACTTAACTTTTAAGACTTCCCAGCCCAAACAAAATTCCATTTTCCTCGTCTCAATGAAAGGAAACACAAAAGATATGATTATTTTCGCATTCAATTAAAAATGTTATACTATGTCGAAAAAACGTCCGCTTATCTTAATTACAAATGATGATGGAATTCAAGCGAAAGGTTTGAAAAGTTTGATTGAAGCAGTTGAGCCTTATGGAGACATTGTAATTGTAGCTCCTGACAAACCACAATCGGGAATGGGGCACGCAATTACGGTAAACGACGTTTTGAGATTAGATCGTTCGCCTTTATACGAGCAATATGAAGCCTATACTTGTACTGGTACTCCTGTTGATTGTGTGAAATTAGCAATTGCCGAAGTAATTAAGGGGAAACCTGACTTATTGGTTTCTGGAATTAACCACGGAGAGAATAGTGCGTCGAATGTTTTATATTCTGGTACAATGTCGGCAGCTGTTGAAGGGGCGATGGAAGACATTCCTTCGATTGGGTTTTCGCTTTTAGATTTTGGTGCAGATGCTGATTTTACTGGATCTCAATGGGCGGTGAATGAAGTTGTAAAACGGGCTTTGAAAGGTGAGTTCCCTAAAAGTTTATGTTTAAATGTTAATATTCCTCAATTGAAAACAGAAGATATTAAAGGCATTAGAGTTTGTCGTCAGGCAAAAGCATATTGGAAAGATAGTTTTGATAAACGTTACGATCAATTTGGAAAACCTTATTATTGGTTAAAAGGAGATTTTAATCGTGATGATTGGAGGGAAGATACCGATATTTGGGCATTGGACAACGGATATGTAAGTGTGGTTCCAACTCAATTTGACATGACTGCATATCATGCGATAAGCGAAATCAACGAATGGGAATTTTAAGATTATTCTAACGAAAATGGGAGTTATAGACAAATTGGGTAAAAAGCTAGACAGCCGAATGATGGGAATTGTTTTCGGAATTGGTCTGACTATAATTGGATTCGTGATTTTTTGGCAATGGAAGCATGGTCATAGATCTTTGAGTGGACTTTATAATTATATGGCTGCAAGTCCAAATAAAAGAAGTGATATACTAATTTTCTCAATAATTCCAAACTTACTTTTGTTTTATTTTGCGAATTTCCAATGGCGTTGGGATAAATTTACTACAGGATTAGTAACGGTTACAATTTCTCTAACAGCAATCATTGCGATATTAATTTTCTTGTGAAAAAACTATATATCATAACAGGTGAGGCTTCGGGAGACTTACACGCTTCAAATTTAATGAAGGGAATTTTAGATTTAAACAAAGATGTAGATTTCCGATATTGGGGTGGAGACAACATGTCTGCCGTTGTTGGGAAACCAGTGAAACACATTTCAGAGCTTGCTTTTATGGGGTTCATAGAAGTAATTGCAAACCTTAAAACCATTTTAACCAATATAAAATTTTGCAAGAAAGATATTCTAGCCTATCAACCTGATGCTTTAGTTTTAGTTGATTATCCTGGATTTAATCTAAGAATTGCTAAGTGGGCAAAAGCCAAAGGTATTCCTGTAATTTATTATATCTCACCACAAATATGGGCATGGAAACAAAACCGTGTTCATACGATTAAAAAAGTGGTGGATAAAATGCTGGTTATTCTCCCTTTTGAGAAAGATTTCTATGGGAAATTTGGAATGGACGTAACTTATGTTGGTCATCCATTATTAGACGCTATTGAACAATTTATTGCTAAAACCGATAAAGTTGATTTATATACGAAACATGGTTTGGACAAGCGGCCTGTGATTGCGCTTTTGCCAGGAAGTAGAAAACAAGAAATTACCACTAAATTGCCAATAATGTTGGATAGTTTATCAGAATTTGATGATTACCAATTTGTGATTGCAGGTGCTCCAGCCTTACCTGCTTCATTTTATGAGCCTTTCTTAAAACATTCAAAAAATATTCATTTAATTCATGGAGAAACTTACGATTTATTGTCAATTGCAACTGCAGCATTAGTAACTTCTGGAACTGCAACATTAGAAACAGCTTTGTTTGAAGTTCCTGAAGTGGTTTGCTATAAAGGTTCTTCAATTTCATATCATATTGCTAAGCGTTTAATTAAAGTTGATTATATCAGTTTAGTGAATCTAATTCTTCAAAAAGAAGCAGTAAAAGAATTGATTCAACAAGAGTGTAATACGAAAAATATTGAAAGGGAGTTAAAACTGATTTTACCTGGAGAAAAAAAGCACGGCCAACTAAAAAAAGATTATGCTGATTTGTTGAGAATTTTAGGTGAAGGAGGGGCGAGTATGACAGCAGCAGCTCAAGTGCTTGCAGTATTTGATAAATGATAACTTTGAATTACGAATTAACAATTAATAATTGATAATTAATCCTCCATTTTAACTTTAGCATCCTTAACTGTTTTATTTTCGCGGTATGAAGCAATATGCCTTCCTATTATTTCTGATTTCAATGTCGTTCTCTGTTTTGGGGAATGATATTCAAATTGGTGTTTACCGTGGTCATAACATTCAGCGTATTGATTTTTCGTATAACGAAGGAAGTTATATGATTTATGGCGATTCAACTGCTTTTGGGGCGCTTTTGCCTAATGAATTTGTTTCTATCACTAAAGTTGGAAACAAGGTTGAATTAAAGAAGGGGGTGAAAACTTTAGGGAACTTTAAGCAAGTGACTTTAAGACCTACTTCAAGTGAAAATGTTTTGCGTTTACGACCAAGAGCCCCTATTCAAAATGAACGAAAATACAATGATGGATTTATTATTTTCTCAGGGTCAAAGGGATTAACGATTGTAAATGATGTTTCTTTTAAGCATTATCTTGGTGGAGTTGTTGAGTCTGAAGGTGGAGGAGGAAAGCATATTGAATATTATAAAGCTCAAGCAGTAATTTCTAGGACTTATGCTCTGAAATACTTGAAAAGACATGAGAAAGAAGGTTTTAACCTTTGTGATCAGGTGCATTGCCAAGCTTACCACAATAAATTAATTTATACTGATGATATTCGAAAAGCAGTTAATGCAACTGACGGAATTTATATTATCGATACAGTTACAAATAAATTGGTTGAAGGTTTTTTTCATGCGAATTGTGGAGGACAAACAAGTAGCTCGGATTATGTTTGGAAGGAGGAAATTCCTTATTTGCAGCCTTTCAAAGATACTTTTTGTATTTATACCCGACAGGCGACTTGGGAAAAGAGAATTTCAAAAGTTGAATGGAGAAAGTTCTTGGTCAATAACTACTTTTATCCTATTGAAGACAGCTTGTACAGAGCGATTATCTATACTTTTGATCAAGAGGACAGGAAAGCATTTTATTTGAGTCCTCATTTGGGAATTCCTTTACGTGATTTGCGTTATCAATTCAAGTTGAAATCTACATACTTTTCATGCTATCCAGAAGGGCCGGACGTAGTTCTTAAAGGAAAAGGATATGGTCACGGCGTTGGACTGTGTCAGGAAGGCGCAATGGGAATGGCCAATCAAGGATTAAACTATCAACAGATTCTATCTTTTTATTTTGAAGGAATTCAATTTAAGCATTCATTTGAAAAGTTGTTTTTTAATCAGCTGCCTTATAAAGTTGGAGATTTTTAATTAATTACGAATTGGATAATTACGAACGGCTTTATCCTTCAAATTAGTTTGTTATGGATTTGTAGTGCTTTAACTTTTAATTCTGCTGACAGTTTTATTCGTTGAAAGAAATTTCAGTCAATCAAATCCCTGAAATAATAAAAATCAGAACTATTTCCTTCTATCAACCGAAAATAACTATTTTAAAATATGTTTGAGACCTCTCTTTAAGCTTTGTTCTAGTGTGTCAAAATCACCATCTTTTTTGCATATTGTTTTTATCTTGTCAAAGAGTTCTTTAATCTGCTCTTCATTCATTTTTAGATTTGTAACGGCAGCTTGAATTTTCTGAATAGATTGATAATCGTTATCATCTTTAAACTCTTTCAACATCTTTTTGAAAACGTCTTCACCTACATTTTTTTTGATATAATTCTCCTCCTCAGCTGTTTTATTAAAATCAGCATTTGCAAAATAAATTAAAGTATAACCTTCAAGTTCTTTTTCGCCCCAATTACTTATTAATTCTTTCATATCTTATAGTTTAGTTAACTAAGGTACTAATAATTCTGATTAAAAATAGAAGTTCGTTGAATGTTTTAATGTTGTTTTTACGGCTATTTCTAACTACTCTTTAGAAAAAAACCATCTTTAAAATCAATCAAGTTTTCATCCATCATCCAATTTAAAACCCCTACCAAATAATTCTTTTCTACACCTTTGATTTCAATTAGAAAATCATCCAATGAAAAATCTTTTTGATAGAGTAGATTATTTATGATTTCTTGTAGTTCACCAGCGCTGTAATTGGATTTGTCTTCTGCCAAACAGACATCACATTTACCGCATGGTTTTCCCTTTTGTCCAAAATACTCTAAAAGTAAAATTGAACGACAAATTGGTTTTTGAACGAAATTCAACATACTTTCCAACTTTTTCTGGGCAACATCTTTCCTTGTTTGATACACTTTTTTATCAATTTGCATATAATCGTCAGGCAAGCGTTCGTGCAATAAAGTCACTTGTGGGAGTTCAGATTGCCAAGAGATATCTGCTAGACCTTGTTTTTCTATGTATTGTAGTTGTTTGTGAATTGTGGCTTTTGTTTTTTTCAATTGCTGAGCTATTCTCGTTTCGTTTACTTCATAATAATTATCGAAAATTCCAGGGTGACTGCGGGATAAATAGGATATTAACGGATCGTAATCTTCATTCTTTAATTGGAAACTGTATAGTGTTTTATTACTCACAATAAACTTAAGCTTGGTTGGATGAAAAACAGCTTCATTAAAAAGAATCGAACCGTTGAGTTCTAAAATCTTTAATGCATTATATGTAGGCAGTGGATCGAAGTTATATTTCTTGACTAAATCTTTAATTTCTAAGCCATAGCTTTCATTTGCACCAGAGCCAATTGCTATTCCAAAATGATTGCACAAGGCACGGTAAACGGTTTTGATAAAATCAATAGGAGGAAACTGTTGTTCTATTCTTTGGCGCATTCTCACTAAATCCACTTGAGAATAAAAGGCCATGTTTCTCGATGCTTTTCCATCTCTTCCTGATCTTCCTGCTTCTTGAAAGTAGGCTTCCAAATTATTTGGAATTTCATAATGCAAAACAAAACGCACATCAGGTTTGTCAATACCCATTCCGAAAGCATTTGTTGCTACAACGATTCGTATTTCATTGTTCAACCACGCATCTAATTTCTTTTTCCTTTCTTCACCAGGCATTCCTCCGTGGTAAACTCCAGCGGAAAATTTATGAGCAATCAATAGTCTGGCAATTTCTTTTGTTTCTCTTCTGGTTTGGCAATAGACAATGCCGGTTGAGCCACTAAATCTTTTACACGCTTTTAAAATTGCATTTCTTTTGTTTTCGACTGCATAAACTTCATAAGAAATATTGTCTCTATCAAAATCACCTTCAAAATAGTTTGGATTTCGCAATTGGAGTTGTTCTATAATATCCTCTCGCACTTTATCTGTAGCCGTTGCAGTTACAGCAATTACAGGGACATCAGAATGTATTTCTCGAAGTTTATAAATCTCCAAATAAGGCGGTCTGAAATCATGTCCCCATTGAGAAATACAATGTGCTTCATCAATGGCGATTAAAGAAATCTTCATTTGCTTAAATCGAGCAATAAAAATATCGGTTTTCAATCTTTCTGGGGAAACATAAAGAAAATCTAAACCACCGAATTTGGCATTATCGAGAATAATATCGATTTCTCGACGTGACATTCCAGAAGTAATTGCCGCAGCATTAAGTCCTCTGGATTTCAGGTTTTTGACTTGGTCTTGCATTAAAGCAATCAATGGTGAAATTACCAAGCAGATTCCTTCTCGAGCAATTCCAGGAACTTGAAAGCAGATTGATTTTCCGCCTCCTGTTGGCAATAAGGCAAATGTATCGTGTCCGTTAATGGCACTTTGCACAATTTCCTCTTGTTGCTTTCTAAAGCTATCAAAACCCCAGTATTTTTTTAATATTTCGACTGCTGTCAATGGCTTATGTGTTTATTGAACAAATGTAATTAAAATTGCACCAATTTTCATTGCCTATTGGATAGTCTATTGAAAAAACAGTATATTCGCAATTAGAACAAAAAAATATGGAAACATCAAAATATACAATTAAAACAACACGTACACAAAATAGCAAGATTAACGATGTGGATTGGGACAATATTCCGTTCGGAAGAGTATTTTCAGACCACATGTTGGTGATGGATTATAAAGATGGAAAATGGCAAGAGCCAGAAATTATTCCTTTTGAAAATATGTCATTGCATCCTGCTACATCAGCGATTCATTACGGACAGTCTATTTTTGAAGGAATGAAAGCCTACAGAACTGTTGATGGAGACGCGGTAACTTTTCGTCCAGAAATGAATGCTCAGCGTTTTAGAAAATCTGCACACCGTATGTGTATGCCAGATATTTCTGAAGATCTTTTCTTGTTCTGCTTGAATTCGTTGTTGAGTTTTGATGATGAGTGGGTACCTAAGAAAATTACCAATTCAATGTATATTCGTCCATTTATGTTTGCAACAGATGGTTATACTGGAATTAAACCTTCTGAAACTTATCGTTTCATGATTTTCACCTGTCCAGTAGGTTCTTACTATACTGAAGCAATTAATTTAAAAATTGAAGAAAACTATACACGTGCAGCAGCAGGTGGTGTTGGAGCAGCAAAAGCAGCTGGAAATTATGCAGCATCTTTGTATCCGGCAAAATTAGCGCAAGACCAAGGATATCACCAATTAATTTGGACAGATGCCCAAACGCATGAATACATAGAGGAAGCTGGTACGATGAATATTCTTTTCGTTATTGATGGAGTATTGGTTACACCTGCAGAATCAGATACAATTTTAGCTGGAATTACAAAACGTTCGGTTATTGAAGTAGCTAAAGACTACGGAATGCCTGTGGAAGAACGTAAGGTTTCAGTTAAAGAGATAATCAAAGCTTTAGAAGATGGTAAATTAACGGAAGCGTTTGGTGCTGGAACTGCTGCTACGATTGCACCAGTAAAAATGATTGGGTATAAAGACACAAAATACAATCTTCCAGGAGAGGAAAAACGTACTTTCTCTAAAAAGGTTGTTGAAGATCTTGACAATATGAAATACGGTAGAACTGAAGATAGATTTGGTTGGATAAAGAAAATTTAATCCTTTTTTGGAAATATATTTTAGAAAACGATTCAGTATGCTGGGTCGTTTTTTTTGTTAATCTAAAGAATTCCCCGAGGCTTGCCTCGGGTTGGAGTATAGGAAAAGTTTTGCAAAACACCCCACTACCAACCCCCCCTCAACTCTCATTCCCATTCTAATTTACTTCACCACCCTAAAAATCCGAACACTTCTCTCCGATCTCAAAATCAACACATAAACACCTGGTTTTAAAGTAGAAGTATTTAATTTAAATTCTTCAGTTTCTTCTTCTGAAGCCACAACCAAACTCCCCTTAGCGTCAATCATTTCAACAGAAATCAACGCTCCGTTTTCGTTGTTGATGTTTAACTCATCTGTAATTGGATTTGGATAAACTGAAATTCCTTTTAACTCATTCCCTTCTAATCCCAACACATCAACAAAAACACATGCAGAAGTATCCACACATGGACCTTGGGTAATAATAACCGCATAATTTCCTGCTGTTGTAGGCGTAAAGCTTTCTCCTGTTTCTCCAGCTATTGCAGAACTATCTGCACAATTTATCCATTGATAAGAATGTCCCGTGTCGTTTACGCTTAACGTTTCATTATTTAGTGTTGTAGAGTTATCAATATCACAATAAGGATCAACTCCGCATGGATAAATTTGATAGCCTTCATCATAAGGACTTGATGTATCGTATTGTTTTCCAAGTCCGGTTAAGTGAAAATAGGTGCCTGGTGTTGGTGTACCTGCTAGTGCTGATGCAGCTGTAACGCGAACTGTAAAAGTATCAACTGTATTGGTGACTTCGATGTTTCCATCTGATGGCCACATTGTTTCTCCATTAACGAGTTCTAGGTTTTCTAATTTTATGAATTGACTCTCTGTGGACTCATCCAAAACAGAAGTAATTGTTGGACTTTGAAGCGCAGCTCCTTGTTGTAATAAAGTAATGTTATCTGCTTTGATTTGCAACAGTCCATTAAACTGCGTGATTTCTCCTTCTACTTCTATTTCATCGCCTTCTGCTGGAACATAACCACCAATATCCGTTGGACTAAAAAGTGTAATTCCATCATTGTTCCCATCTATAAGTACTATTTCATAACCTGGGCTTCTATAGTTTTGACAGTGTACCACACCTGTTAGTCGCACGCTATCTCCAACTGATGTTCCTTCTCCATTGGCATCTATATTATTTACAGCTCCAATGCTTGTAGTATTATAAGTTGGACCTGTACTCACTGGCGTAACACAAATGCCTTGGGTTTGGGTGGGCGTCATTATATAGGTTGATCCATAACTTGAACCGTTCCCGTAGGTACCATAATAGTTAGTTCCCCCCCAATACCATACACTACCATCTGTTTTGGTGGCCATGGTAATAAATGAACCACCTCCAGACTGTACGGCATTCCAATTGTTATCTGTACCTATTTGGGTGGGGACATAACGGTCAGTTGTAGTGCCATCTCCCAGCCGGCCGCTAGTGTTAACACCCCAAGCCCACAAAGTACCATCGGATTTAATAGCAAAAGATCTATTGCCGCTACCTGCAGAAAAACTAATCCACTTATCTGTTGATATTTGTTGGGGGGTATTGGATGTAGGAACGTTTCCAAGACCTCGACCAGGCCCCCCCCCCCCCT
>Ga0265293_10011028_pt1 | contig 12442 bp, 13 predicted proteins | sample Munlanlewell138R_FD_192505 | JGI IMG/M metagenome (GOLD analysis project Ga0265293, IMG submission 192505) | Leachate microbial communities from a municipal landfill in Southern Ontario, Canada - Leachate well 138R | ecosystem: Engineered > Solid waste > Landfill > Unclassified | place: Canada... | reverse complement strand
TTTGCGTACGCGCCGATTCAGTGATCCCCACCTCCGCCTCCTGATAGCGGTTTTGGCGCGTATAGCTGTCAATCGTGGTCGGCAAAAGATCGGCTTCTCCCGTGTCCTGTAAAAAGGTTAAAAGCTCAATCATCTCCGCGATGAGCGGCACGCCGGCTCGCGGCTGGATAAGTGTTTTGCCCTCTTGGTGCGCCTTGTTCAGCTTATGACTGAACACCTTATGCGCGGGCAAAGCGCGGTGGTAAGAGAACGCTTCCTCAAGGTTGACATCCTTGCCCGTCGGCCATTGTGTCATGACCTCTTGACGGACTCGTTCCAGTTCGTCTCGCGTCCACTTTTTGTTTTGAAGATCATCCATTATTTGTCCCTCCCTGTGGTTGACAGCGACCTAATGTGGTAAGTTCCTTTTTCATAATGCGAAGTGCCGCAAGAGGTTCCCTTTCTGCTAAGACCCCCATTGCGGCTAGTATGTATTGTGTATCTAAATAGACATCCGCCGATAACGGTCGAAGTGACGCGGGATGCTCCGCGCTGTAAAGCGCGCGCTTCGCGAGCGCCATTGTGTCGTTTGCGTGGATCAAGGAGCCGCCTGTCATCACGATGTTTTGAAATTTTCGTAAATTCTTGCCCGTCTGGACATAGGCCATCCCCATCGGCGTGTACACTTCCTCAAGCGTCCCCGCGTGCCGCCTCGTCGCGATGTCAATGGCCGCCATGGCCAGGGCACGGTCAAGGGTTGACAAGGCGTCATCGGATGCTTTTGGAAGGATTCTTTTATCGGATTCGATCGCCCGGATGAGCGTTTCGAGTTCCTCGACGCTCATCTGGGCGCTTTGGGCGATGTTTTCAATCCCCGCCTCTTCAATAATTCCCCAGACGTTTAATCGCACGCCAAGATCCCCCTCGACGCTGCGCTTCGCTTCCGGTTCTTCAAATCCTTTGTAAATGATGTTGATGTCGTCGGGCTCGCCTCGCCCGATCGAATAGATATCCGTTGTTGCCCCGCCGACGTCGATGCCGAGAAGATCGCCGATGCCTTCACATTCACCACAGCCCTTTGACAGCAAGCGCATGGCCGAAAGGATGGCCGAGGGGGTTGGCATCAGGATGCCTGACAGCAATTCTTTTGTTTTTGACAGGCCCTTCCCTCGTACGATGTTGGACAAGAATAAATTTCGGATCTCATGCTGCACAGGGGCGATGTTGAGCTCGCCAAAGCGCGGCATGACATTGGGGCAAAGGGTGAGCGGAAAGTCGGATAATATGGCTTCAATATCCTCCGCGGCGCTTCTGTTTCCGGCGAATATGATGGGAAAACGCAGCTTCAATTTTGCTAATTGTTTTGCGTTTTCCGTGACGCAGTCACGATTTCCTCCGTCGGTTCCGCCTGTGAGAAGGAAAATATCGGGAGGGTTGTTTTCGATTTCTAAAAGATCCCCTCGGGCCAATTCATAGCTATACACTGAGGCAAGTTTCGCGCCGGCGCCCAGGGCGGCAAGTCGTGCCGCCTCGGCGGTCAATTCCGGTACCAACCCTGATACGGCCATGCGAAGGCCCCCCGCGGCCGATGAGCAGGCAAGTCGCGCCTCATAGTGCAAAACACCTGTCTTTTCATGTAATTTTGAAAGTGCTCTTTCGAGCCCCTCGCCGATGTCGTTTTCCTGCGTGGTAAAAGACGAGGCGGTGCCGAGGATCTGCTCTTCTTCAAGATCCGCGGCGGTCACCTTGGTATAGGTACTCCCAAAGTCGATCAACAGGACAGGACGCATCTTAACGGACTCCAAGATCCTTCTCCAACCACATGATGGCTTCCTCCGGTGTGGTCCCCGGCGGGAAGGCGCGGTCGAAGCCCATGTCGTGGAAGCGTTTTTCGACATCCTCAAAGTCTTGCTTGCCCACGACGATGTTGCCGCCCACATAGAGCAGGATCCCGGTGAGCCCCGCTTCGTCGCTTTTGTCGCGAAGGCCGCGGCAGTCAAGTTCGCCGTGACCGTAAAGGGAAGAAATCACGATGGCATCCGCGTCGGTCTCAACCGCCGCCCCGATGAATTCTTCCTGCGACACCATGACGCCCAGATTGGTGACTTCGAATCCGGCTTCCCGAAAGGCAAACTCCAGTATCCGGATGCCCACCGCGTGCACGTCGGCGCCGATGACACCGATTACAAGTCTTTTCTTGTCCTGTTGTTCCATGTTTGACGATCCTCCAAAACAGATCCCGTTGCCCTTAATCGAGCAAGAATTCACGCAGTTCATGATAGCGCCGTTCAATGGCGCGGCCGATATAGTAAAGTGACCCCTGGTCCAGTGAGAAGGCGGTGCGGATGACACGCTTATCTTCAATGAAGGGACCGCGAAGAAGGGCGATTTCCTGATTGTCGATGAGCTCGCCGTAATCGGGCGACACGATAATGACGTCGTGCGCCGTGATAAATGCACGCGTTTTTTCAGGATCGCCGAATTTCAAAAAGTCCATTGGCTGTGTGCGCCCCGTGAGGTCAGCGCATTCTTGGCGGATGATGTCCTGAAATCCAAAACTTGCGGTTAAAACGCCTACCGAGGCGCCGTCGGGCAGAACGCGGCAGGCGTTCACGGTTTTACGGCTGATACTCATGGCGGCGGGCATCAGAGGGATGTGCTCGGGCACCCGGTCGCGCAGTGCCAGTAACAGTGACTGAGGCGCGACAATGAAATCAAAGCCTGCCAATAAGCGTTCGGGCTGGCTTTCCACTTCATTCATGGAGATGCGGTAGGCGCGTGCCGCGCCGATATTTTCTAGTGAGTTGCTGATGACGGAGCGCTCTTCCGGCGTTGAGGCCACGACCGCGACCCGAATCGGCCGGGCAGCGTCCTCTCGCTGGCGAAGTCTCAATTCAAAAAATATCTCGGCCTCACGCGTGGAAAAGCCGAGGTCAAGGAGTGATTCGATGGTTTGGTCAATAAATCGGAGAGCCTTGTCTTTTCGTCCCAAAAGATCAGGCTCATCTTTTTTGACAAAGGTCCCCTGCCCTCTTTTGGATTCGATCAGTCGGTCTTGCTCCAATAAGGCGTAGACATGGCGGATCGTCCCAAGTGACACCGACCGCTCTTCGGCCATGCGACGCATGGGCGGGAGTTGTTCGCCCGGAATAAGTGTGCCTTCTTTAATCTCCGAGCGGATCGCGTCGGCGATTTGCAGGTAAAGCGGTTTCGTCTCGTCGTCTAAACGGTCGGACATTCGGCTTCGCTTTCTAAGGCGGGGTCTGTGATCCCCTGCGATTCACGCCATGTTTTCGGCCCTTCCAGGTAGAGGTCTCGGCCTTCTTTATCAATGATGATGGTCAGGGGCATGTCTTTTACGACAAGCTGTCTCAAGGCTTCGGGGCCTAAGTCTTCCCAGGCGAGCACCTTGGCTTCAAGGATGGTTTTTGATAACAGTGCGCCCGCGCCCCCGGTGGCCGCAAAATAAACCGCGCCGTATTCTTTCATCGCGTCAACCACGCAAGAGTCGCGGTAGCCTTTTCCGATCATGCCGGAAAGTCCTTGGGCGATGAGCTGGGGGGTGTAGGGGTCCATTCTCGAGGAGGTGGTCGGTCCCGCGGAACCGATCGCCCGGTCCCCTACGGCGGGGGAAGGGCCTACGTAGTAAATAACCGCGTTTTCTAGGGGGAATGGCGGCGCTTCACCTCGTTCGAGCAATTCCAAAAGGCGCTTATGCCCCGCGTCACGCAGTGTGTAGATTGTCCCTGATAGGAGGACGCGGTCGCCGCTTTTTAAATCCTTGAGGGCAGACTTATCGAGGGGTGCCTGGACGTGTTTAAAGTTATGTTTTGGGGTCATCAGAGCACCTCCCTCATATGGCGCGCGACATGGCAGTTGATGTTGCAGGCGACGGGCATCCCCGCGATATGGGTGGGCAGGGCTTCGATCGCAAGTGACAGTGCTGTGGTCCGGCCGCCCATGCCCTGGGGGCCGACGCCGAGTCTGTTAATCTCTAAGAGCCATTCTTCTTCTAATTTGGCGTAGAAAGGATCCGCGTGGGGCACGCCGACATCGCGGGTCAAAGCTCGTTTTGCGGCAAGCGCGACCTGGTCAAAGGTGCCGCCGATGCCGACTCCGATGACAAGCGGCGGGCAGGCGTTGGGCCCTGCTTTTTGCGCGGTTTCAATGACGAATTTTCGGACGCCTGAAATTCCATCCGCGGGACGCAGCATCGCGAGGCGGCTCATGTTTTCACTGCCGAATCCCTTCGTAAGAAAGGTGACCGTGACCTTGTCGCCGGGGACAAGGCGTGTCGTGACAAGGGCCGGCGTGTTGTCGCCTGTGTTTTGGCGTCTTAAAGGATCGCCGACAACCGACATGCGAAGCGAATATTTTTTGTATCCCTCTCGCACGCCTTCGTTGATCGCCTCGTAAGGGTCGCCGATGAAATGGACATCGCGCCCGACATCCAAAAAGACCACGACCATCCCTGTGTCCTGACAAATAGGAATGCGTTCAGTGGAGGCGACATGATAGTTTTCAAGGAGTTCTTGGAGTACCGAGCGGGCGTTTGGAAAATCTTCGGCAAGAAGGGCCTCTTCAATCGAGTGTGTGACGTCCTTTGGCATGTCAAAGGCGGCTGTGCCGCACATGCGGCAAATCGCGTCACGCAGAAGGTCGGTGGAAAATTCACGAATCATCTTCTATCTCTCCCCAGCATCGCTGTGTATACACAATAGAGCAAGTTGTGCTGACACGCAACTGCTAATTTTGATTTTAAAAAATTATTGCATAATTTGTCACTTTTTAGTTACAAAAAACACGGCGATAGCGTATGATAGCAACACAGTAGAAACTGGCAGGTTCGGCACGAACCGCAACACGAAAGTGGAGGTGCTCATGTACGTTGACGCGATTGTCGGAGGAAAAGGTTCGGGAAAAACACCGCTCATGCTTGGGGAAATGGAAAAGCTGGCGGCGGATAGTAATGCTAACATTGTTTTTATCGAATACGGACACGGAGTGGAGCATCTTGTTCCGCATTCTGTCAGACGTATCGACATCAAGGAATACCCCGTCCGCGGCTACGATCAGCTGATCGCCTTTCTTGCCGGTTTAAACGCGAAAGACTATGACATCTCCCACATTTACATCGATTGTCTCTTCCAGATCACGGGAGACAAAGAAGGCACGCAATTGTCCTCTTTCATGAAGAATCTTGAGAATTTGGCCAAACAGGTTGACTGTAAGATTACAGTCGCTTTAAGCTTCAAACTTCATGAGCTCCCTGAGGACGTCAAAGCTTACGCCCGCGGGTAGGAAATCGGAGGTCCCCCAGTATGATGAAAGAGTTTAAGGAATTTATCGCGCAAGGCAATGTGATGGATGCCGCCATCGGCTTTGTGCTCGGTCTCGCGTTCAAGGCGATTGTCGACAGTGTCGTCAATGACATCTTGATGCCCATCGTCGGATACCTGACCGCAGGTATCGACTTTGCACACCTGAAGATTGTATTAAAACAGGCCGTTCCGGACGTTTCAGAAGAGGTGGCCATTACCTACGGGCAGCTGATCCAATCGATCATTACCTTCCTGATCGTCACCCTCTTCCTCTTCCTGGTCGTGCGCACGCTCAATAAGCTTCGCCGCAAAAAGGAAGAAGAAGCAGAAGAAGTCGTTGAAGAGCCGGCTGAATCAGAGCTTGATCTGTTAAAAGACATCCGCGAGCTTCTGTCGTCAGATGAAAAGACAAAAGAATAGCCCCAATATGATTGATAGACACAAAAATAGACCGAGATGAAGGAGAATGAAGATGAAGTATTGTACTCAATGCGGAGCGCCTAACGAAGATCAGGCGACTTTTTGCACGAGCTGTGGCAACTCGCTGACAACGCCTGAACCGCAACAGGCTGCAGCGCCCCCGCCGCCGCCCCCTCCGCCGGAGCCAGAGGTGCCCCAACAGGCATACGCTCCGCCGCCACCACAGGCTTACCAGCCGCCACCGCCGCAGGCTTACCCGCCGCAACAGCCCTATCCCCCACAGCAGGCTTACCCGCCGCAGCCGGGCTATGGCTATCCGCAGCAGGCACCGCCTAAGAAGAAAAAGACAGGACTTATCATTGGCATTGTGGCCGCTGTCGTAGTCCTCGCCATCGTCCTCGCGCTTGTGCTCGGAGGAGGTGGAGGCGGAAAGTCCGGGATCAACGGAAAATGGACTGTCGTGGATACGGATGGCTGGAGCGACTACGAAGAAGGCCTGGTCTTTAACTTTAAGGGAGGCAAGCTGACCTTCGAAGCACCTGCCGGAACGCCCGACGACATGAAGGGCCTCTACGAGATGATGAATCTGCTCACCACAAGATACAGTGTCAAGGGCGATACGTTGACCTTGACGATGGAATTTTTCGGTGAAAAAGATGAATCGGAGTACCGATTCAAATTGGAGGGCGACACACTAACTCTCTTCGATGAGGATGGTGACGCCACGGTTTTGAAACGCGCTAAGTAAGTTTTTTTAAAAAAACCGGCATTGAAAAACCGCGGCCCGAGGCCGCGGTTTTCTTATGTTCTTGGCTGGTAGTGTCCCGCCTCGCTTCGAAACGCGATGGCTAGCCGATTCCAACCGTTAATCGCCACGATGGCGAGGGTCAGGTCTACGAGTTCCTTTTCGGAGAATTGTTTTCGAGCCCTATTGAATTCTTCATCCGACACATGGCTCTTCGTGATGAGTGTCACGCTCTCCGTGAAGGCTAAGGCCGCGCGCTCGCGCGCAGTGTAATAGGGCGCTTCGCGCCAAGCTGACAAGCCGTATAGGCGCTGTTCGGTCTCTCCCGCGGCTCTTGCGTCTTTCGTGTGCATGTCGAGGCAGTAAGCGCATCCGTTCAACTGCGAGACGCGCACCTTCACAAGCTCCAACAGCGACGCTTCAAGTCCGCTTTTTCTCGCGTGGTTCTCAAGTCCCATCATGGCTTTGATGACGCCCGGTGAGACTTCCGAATAGTTTAACCGCATGGGTATCGTTACTTTATTATCTTCTCTTTTATCTTCTTCTAAAAGTGTCATGTCGATCACCCCTTCGTCATTTTACTTTGGACACAGGGGTGATCGTTGAACACTGGTTACTTTGTGTCAACAGGCGGAATTTCATTCGTCATGAAAACGAACTGTACGCTTGCAACATTCTGGTTCTTCTCGGATACAAATGAGACGGGGTTAAAGTCATTATGCGAGAATTCATCGAGCATTTCCTCAATTTTCCCCTCAAATTTGTCTTTCATCCCCGCGGTTTCATCGCGCATGGTACCGGCTCCATCGACCAATTTGTCAAGTCCGTTTGAAAATTCAACAAGTCCTGAACTGTAGTAGTCATCCAGTCCCTTTTTGAAAGTACTGACACCGGCTACATATCTTGATAATCCCATGGACAGGCCCGGCGTTGTTTCAGTGCCTTTCAAGCCTCCGACAACACCCCCGACGCCCTGGTCTACATACTGCCCGAGACCGCCGTGCAACTCTTTATACCCGGCTTCGAGTCCCTTGAGCGCATTTGCCAGCTCGGAGTACTGTGACAGCATGGGCGCGTAGGAACCGAAGAGTTCCAGCATGCCCTGAATTTGGCCGGCAAGCTGCGGGTCAAGCATCGCAAGTGCCTGCAATGTCTCCTGATCAAAGTTGGGCATTTCCGGTAAAGCGAGTGACTCCTCGGGCGGGAGATTCGCAATAATGGCGCTTAAGCCACCCAAGAGTTGCTCTGAGCCTGTTTTAAGTCCCTGGCCTTCTTCTAGCAATTGTTCGGCACCCGCGGTCAACTCATTGACGCCCTGCTCCAATTGATAGCCGCTGTTGACAAGCTGGGTTCCGCCGTCCCGGATATCGATAAACGCTTTTTTTAGCTCAGCAAAACCTTTTTTCAGATCCTTGGTTCCGTCGGCAAATTCCGCGATCCCATCGGTCAGCTCGTCGATTGGTTCAAGCTCATCGTCCATCTCCAATGTATCGATATCGAAGGACATCAGGACACCGCCAAATGTGATTTGTCCCATGGCAAAGTCATTGACATCCATCACCAGCCGGATGGTCTTGTCTTGGCCGGGCAAGATAATGTAGTTCAGCTGTTGCTCCGTACCCGCCGATGAAACAAGGAATCCTTCTGTCGCGGCTTCCACCACAGCGCGGTCAGGGTCGACTGGGATCGCAATCTGCAAGGCGTAATGATCGAAGAATACATCGTTCACGGCTCCGTTTTTCGAGATGCTTATCTCCATCTCGAGCTTGCCGGTGACGCCAGATAAAAGCTCAGCCGATCTTTCCTCGCCTTCGAAGCGGTACAGGATGTCAAAATGCCACGGCAATGCGGTCGAATTCAAATTGCCCTGGTAAAAATAGCGTCCCTCGACCCCTTCCATAGTCACCTGTGACCCGTCCAGCGTAGGGCTGACATCACCTGTCAGCTGGATCACGCTGTCGTAGTCACCGTAATCGGTGAGTGTGGTCGCAGTTTTGGGATGAAAGTGATTGACGACAAATACTTGCTCGACAGCGCCTGCGGTGTCAAGCTTTGCGTATACGACCTCGCGTTTCCCGTGATCACCGTTGGGCAGGGTCACAAGCCCGTCTTCCGATTTATCTGCCTGGACTACGGCAGGGACGATGGTGAGGAACAAGGCCATCGCTACCAAGGCCACCAAAGCCTTGGGCCAATTTCTTTTTCTTTCTTTTTTTCTTTTACTAACACGCATCATTTTCACGCTATTTCCTTTCTCACGACCGGCGGTAAGAGTGCCGATCTGATGAAAATGTCATTTTCCAAGTTGTTTTTTCGATGAATGGATCGAATAATCGGAATAGGTTAGGCAAGAGGAACAAAACCATGACAAGTGATATCAAAGCGCCCCTTCCCAACACACCGCCCAATTCCGACACCACTGAAATACTCGATATGGACGACAGGGTAAAGCCTGCCGAGGCGAGGATTAAAGCCGGCGGGATAATGGATCCTGCCACCGTCTGAATCGTCTTCGTTGTGGCTTCCTTACGGGGAAGCAGTTGTCGGTGGTCCATATAGTGCTGCGCCATCAGGATTCCGTAGTCAACCGTCGCGCCAAGCTGAACCGTACTGATCACGAGGTATCCGATGAAGTTCAGAGGCGTACCCGTAAGGTAGGGAATCGCAAGGTTGATCCAAACTGAAAGTTCGATGGTCAACACAAGCAAAATAGGCAAGGCCAGTGAGCGGAACGCAATCATGATGACAATGAAAATCGCGGCGACGGCAAGTCCGTTGACAATGCCAAGATCCTTATTAATCGTCGTCTTCATGTCAAGCAGAACAAAGTTCGCTCCCGCAAGAAGCGCATCGCCTTTAGGATAGGCCTCTTCTGTCATACTTCTGATCTTCTCCGCCAATTCATAGGTTTGGGGACTTTCAGCGGGCGATTCGGCGACCAGAATAAGACGGCTGTAGCGATCGGAAATGAGGTCCGACAGCACCCTATCAGGGATTAGCTCCGGCGGCACGGCCGTGCCGACCTGGGTCACATAGCCCACCACCGATTTCATTTCAGGGAGCGCCAAGAGATCTTCGGCAAGCCGTTCTTCCGCCGCCCATTGTCCTTTCGGCGCCAGCAAGACCATCTGCATGTTCTCTCCGAAATGCTCATTCATATACGCGACATCGCGCGCCTCTCTTGATCCTTTAGGAAAGCTCTGCGAGCCGTAAAGAAAATCATTCGAACGCTGACCAATAAAAGCCGGCACAATCGCGAGCGCCGCAATAATCATGAGCGGAACCCCAATACGAACCACCCAGCGGCTCAGGCCTTTGAAGGATGGTAATAATGGTCGGTGGGTGGTCTTGTCAATAATTTTGTAGGTGTAAACCGCCAACACAGGGAGCAGAAAAAAGACGCTCAATAAGCTCAGGATAACTCCCTTGGCCAGCACGATCCCAAGGTCGGGACCTAAGCGAAAACGCATGAATACCAAGGCGAGGAAGCCAAAGAAGGTGGTGAGCGCCGAGGAAGATACGGGCGAAAGACTCTTCGTAATGGCATGCTTCATAGCCTCTTCAACCGAAAGACCTTCCTGGCGGTAATCGCGGAAGCGATGGAGTAAGAAAATGGCGTAGTCCATCGAAACGGCAAGCTGCAATACTCCCCCGACCGCCTGTGTAATAAACGAGATATTATCAAATACAATGTTTGTCCCCATATTGAGCACGACACCGACAAAGATAACGAGCATGAAAAGAATGGGTTCAAACCAAGAAGTCGTCGCAAATAGCAAGATAATGATCGCGACGGGAACAGCCACCATCAGGACACGTGAAATTTCCACGCTCACCCCGCGCTGCATATTGGCCGTCTCAACAACCTGCCCCCTGACCGCCCCGTCCGGGCCTGCCAGTTCCTGCAACTCCGCTACAATATCGATCGCTTTCGAGTCCTCTTCCAAAGTCACATGGTACAGGGCCACCCCGTCCTTATAAAAACCCTCGACTAGTTTCTGATCGAGTAGTGCGAGAGGTGTCGCAAGATCTACCTGGTCGTCAAGCCAAAGCACTTCTTGCACATAGGAGAGTGAGGCAAGTTTCTCTTTCATGGAGAGCGCCTCGGAAATGGATAGATTGGGAACAGCAATCTCTGCGTTAGGGATATCCTGCTCGTATTCCTCCAACATCGTGTCGATGGCAATGGTCGACGGCGCGTTTTTCGGTACGTATGAATAGATATCAAAGTTTGTCTTAACGCGAGTTGCTAAGAATCCACTCACAAGCGACAGTATAATAAAAAGCACCAAAATGATGCCTTTGTGTTTCACGATCATATCTGCCAGCTTCTTCATTCAACGACCTGCTTTCAAAAATATACATGTGTCTCAGATGGACACATGAACCTTATACTGCAGTATAAATAGTGAATGAGAGAGACTGCAAGTAACGATCTTTCTACAATTGTCGTATATGCGACAGTTGTCACATAACTGTTTAGAATATGTTACGATTGTCACAAGAAATCACGATTTTGTGAGTCGCAAAATTGAGGAAAATAGGAAAAAACAGAGAAAATGCCAAAAAGAAGAACCACACAAAACAAGATCAAACTGAACGCCCCCAACAGCGGCGGCGATCGGAGAAGCCGAAGAACGGCCATCGCCCTCCAACAGGGACTGGTCGAATTACTGCTTGAAAAGCCCCTGCGCGAGATTACAATCTCCGAGGTGACAAACGCGGCCGATGTGAGCCGAACCACTTTCTATTTGCACTACAAGAATATTGAGGATCTGTTCCACACGATGGAACAGGGCATTTTCTTGCAATTTGAAGCGATCATCCACCGAAGCATGGCCGATGAACAGAACATCCTGCATGTTGAATTTGATGAGAAAGGCAAAGCCAGCATGCCGGCTTTGGAGGAAGTATTCCATTTCATCTCCGACAACCCCGACCTGAGCGTCGTACTGCTTAATAACCCGGACAGTACCTTTTTAGATAGGATCTGGGTGACAGGCCAAGACGCCTTCATCGAACGCTTGGCAACCATCCAGCCCCGGATGGACGTCAGAGAACTTGAGTACTACTACATCGTTGTCATCAGCGGCATACGGGGCGTCATCGAATACTGGATCAGCACAGGCATGCGCGAATCGATCTCAGAGGTCGTCGACATCGCAACCGATTTCCTCTTACGCAACTATGCGTTTTTAGAAAACAACAGTGAAGGAGTCCCCAATGGATCAGCAATTCGAAAATGACATTAGAGAACAGGTTGTCAAGGCGGCAGAAGAACTCATCCGTGAAGCGCGCTACACGCGTCCCGGCGATCTTTTCGTCCTGGGCTGCAGCACCAGTGAAGTCATGGGCGAAGTCATCGGTCAGGGATCGAATGAAAGGATCGGCGAGATCATCATCGAAAGCCTTTTGCCTGTCATGAAAAAGCATGAACTCCATTTAGCCGTCCAAGGCTGCGAACATATCAACCGCTCCCTCGTCGTAGAGCGCGAGATCATGCTGCGCGACGATTTAGAAGAAGTCAATGTACTCCCCGCCCTCCACGCGGGCGGCGCCTGCTCCATGGCCGCCTACCGCCAAATGGAAGATGCCGTCATGGTGGAACATATTGAAGCCTCCCTCGGGATGGACATCGGAGACACCGAGATCGGCATGCATGTGCGCTTTGTCCAGCGCCCCGTGAGGCTTGCCACCCGCATGATCGGCCAGGCACGCCTCACCGCCTTGATGTACAGGCCTAAACTGATCGGGGGCGAGCGCGCGCTGCACCAGAGTTAATCAATCGGATAATATCAAGCAAAACTCGATTTCAAATAAAAAGCCATGTTTGAAAAACTTTCAAACATGGCTTTTTTGGAGCCTGCGGACAGATTTGAACTCCCGACCTGCCGCTTACAAGGCGGCTGCTCTACCAGCTGAGCTACGCAGGCGCAGAAGTAATCGTACCTGATCCCCCTTTTTCTGTCAATCTTCG
>Ga0265293_10011027_pt1 | contig 12443 bp, 11 predicted proteins | sample Munlanlewell138R_FD_192505 | JGI IMG/M metagenome (GOLD analysis project Ga0265293, IMG submission 192505) | Leachate microbial communities from a municipal landfill in Southern Ontario, Canada - Leachate well 138R | ecosystem: Engineered > Solid waste > Landfill > Unclassified | place: Canada... | reverse complement strand
CGTCCGAGCCGCGCACCTCCAGCGCGGCGGTCCGCCCGCCGCGCCAGCGCGCCTGGTCGGCCCACAGAAGGTAGCTGTCGCCGTCGGCGGCGGGGGCCGGGGGCGGCTCGGTCCCGACGCCCGGAACGTCCAGGCCGGGCATCGCCAGCCGCTCGAGCCGGCGGGCGGCATCGGCGAGCTGCGGACAGGCCTCGGCGTCGGTCCAGTCGGCGTAGGCCGGACCGCCCTGGGCGCGTACGCGCCGGGCGACCAGCACGGTCTTCCCGCCGCGGCTGTCGGCATAGAGGGTGACGGCGCGCGTATAGGCCGCCTCGCCCCGCCCGCCGTAATGGGCGAAGGCGCCCCAGGGCCGCACGGCGCCGAACGGGGCGGACTTGATCTCGGGCCAGTCGTCGTCGGCCGCGAAAACGGGCGTGGCGAGCGCTGCGGAGAGCCCCGCCAGAACGGCCATCAGAGTGCGCATGGTCGGGTTCAGAGGGTCTGTTCGACCCGGGTGACCTCGGGCACGTAGTGCTTGAGCATGTTCTCCACGCCGGCCTTCAGGGTGGCGGTGGAGGAGGGGCAGCCGGAGCAGGCGCCGCGCATGTTGAGCCAGACGACGCCGGTGTCGACCTCGAAGCGCTCGAACAGGATGTCGCCGCCGTCCTGGGCCACGGCCGGGCGGATGCGGGTGTCCAGCAGCTCCTTGATCTCGGCGACGATCTGGGCCGTGTCGCCCTCGTAGACCGTGTCGGCGTGGCCGGCGGCCGCGCCCGCGTCCTCGAACAGCGGCCGGCCCGAGGTGAAGTGGTCCATGATGGCGGCCAGGATCGGCGCCTTCAGGTGGGCCCAGGCCGAGCCGGGATGCTTGCCGACGGTCAGGAAGTCGGGGCCGAAGAACACCCGCACCACGCCTTCGATGTCGAACAGCTCCGCGGCCAGCGGCGAGACGGCCGCCTCGCTGGCGTCGCGGAAGTCGCGCGAGCCCTCGCCCATCACCTCGCGGCCGGGCAGGAACTTCAGGACCTCGGGGTTCGGCGTGGCTTCGGTCTGAATGAACATGCGCCAGATGTGGCCCGCCGGGGCCGAAGGCGCAAGTTCCGCCGCTTCTTCCGGGCTTTCGCGCGAGCGAGCTTGCGCCCGGGCGGCGCATCGTCGATCCCTAGCCCATGGCCCGACCGGTCTCCCCGCCGCCGCTGTCCGACGCTCCGCTGGAGCCGGGGCTCTACGTGGTCGCTACGCCGATCGGCAACCTTCGGGACATCACCCTGCGGGCCCTGGACGTGCTGAACGGCGCCGACCTGATCCTGGCCGAGGACACCCGGGTGACCGGCAAGCTGCTGGCCGCCTACCGCATCTCCGGACGGCTGGAGCGGCACGACGAGCACGCCGCCGAGCGGGCCCGGCCGAAGGCGTTGGCCCTGCTGGCCGAGGGCGGACGTGTGGCCCTCGTATCCGATGCGGGGACCCCGCTGATCTCCGATCCCGGCTACCGGCTGGTGCGCGAGGCCGCGGCGGCGGGGATCAGGGTCTATCCCATCCCCGGCCCCTCGGCGCTGCTGGCGGCCCTGTCGGTCGCGGGCCTGCCCACCGACCGGATCCTGTTCGCCGGCTTCCCGCCGCCGAAGTCGGCCGCCCGGCGCACCTTCTTCGAGGAGGTCGCGGGGGTGCGGGCGACGCTGGCCTTCTTCGAGGGCGGCTCGCGGCTGGCCGACAGCCTGGCCGACATGGCCGCCGTGTTCGGTCCGCGCGAGGCGGTGGTCGCCCGCGAGCTGACCAAGCTCTACGAGACGGTGGTCCGCGGCCCCCTGCCGGAGCTCGCCGCCGACCCGGCCTTCCAGGCCCCCAAGGGCGAGATCGTGGTGCTGGTGGCTCCGGGTCGCGAGGCGGCGGCCACGGCCGACGAGGCGGACGCGGCCCTCGCCGAGGCGCTGACCCGGCTGCGGCCCGCCGACGCCGCATCCGAGGTGGCCAAGGCGCTGGGCCTGCCCCGCCGCGACCTCTACCGCCGGGCCATGGCTCTGAAGGGCGAGGGGCGGTGAACGAGGCCCGCAGCGCGAGGGGCGCGGCAGCCCGCCGCTCGGGCCGCCGCGGCGAGGTGCTGGCGGCCCTGTGGCTGATGCTCAAGGGTTACCGGATTCTGGGCTTCCGCCTGCGCACGCCGCAGGGCGAGATCGACCTTCTGGCCTTTCGCCGTGGCGTGCTGGCGGTGGTCGAGGTCAAGCGCCGGACAGGCCTGGCCGAGGCGCTGGAGGCGGTCACGCCCGAGCAGCGCGAGCGGCTGCGGCGGGCCGGCGCGGCCATCGCGGCGCGGCGCCGCACCCTATCGGGTGCGTCGGTTCGCCTCGATCTTCTGGCGCTCGCTCCGGGTAAGCTCCCGCGGCATCATCCCGACGCGTGGAACGGCACGTGATACACACCACGATCAGAATGACGCGCGAAGACGCCGAGACCATCCTTGCCGAGGCCGGTCAGGCCCCCGACGGAGACTTTCCGCTGCTCGAGGCGGCGATCGCCTGCGCGGTGCACGAAGATCCCGAGCGCGACCCCCAGTCGGCGCGTGAACTGGCCGAGGCCGGCGTCGAACGGCTGGGCCAGCGGCTGGCCAGCGAAAGCCCCGAGGAAGCCCTCGCCGAGACCCTGTCGGGCGACCTGCGGCTGGCTGGCGACCTGTTCACCTACGAGAATCCCGAGAACGCCGACATCATCGCCGTCGCCACCCGGCGCAAGGGCCTGCCGGTGGCGCTGGGCATCTACTACCTGCACGTCGCGCGCCGCTGCGGCCTGAGCGTGCAGGGCGTCGACTTTCCGGGCCACTTCCTGCTGCGCATCGAGACCGAGGAGGGGCCCCTGGCGCTGGACCCGTTCAGCGAGGGCCGGGTGGTGCTGCCGTCCGAACTCACCCGCCGGGCGCTGCACGCCGGGCTGACCCCCAACGTCGCCGACCGGCTCGACCGGCTGATGGCGCCGGTGCCCGACCGGTTGGTGCTGATCCGGCTGCAGAACAACATCTTCGCCAGGGCCGCGGCGGTGAAGGACTACGCCAGGGCCGAGCGGGCGGCCCTGCGCCGGGCGCTGCTGGATCCCGGCGACCATCGGCCCTGGCTCGACGTGGCCGCCGCCCGCGAGGGGCAGGGGGCGCTGGCCGGGGCGCTCGAGGCGCTGGCCAAGGCGACCGCGCTCGACGGCGGGGCCGCGCTGGCGGCCCGCGCCCAGCGCGAACGCGTCCGGCTGCGCCTGAACTAGCGCGCTCGAACTAGCGCGAAGGCCCGGGGCGGCCTATCTCCCTCACCTGCGCTGTGAGGAGAGCCCCATGAGCCTGAAGGTCGCCGTCCAGATGGATCCCCTGGAAGGCATCAACATCGACGGCGATACGACCTTCCTGATGATGCTGACGGCGCAGGCGCGCGGGCACAGCCTGTTCGTCTACACGCCCGATACGCTGGCGCTGGAGGACGGCCGGGTCACCGCGCGCGGCCGACCGGTCACCGTCCAGCCGGTGAAGGGCGACCACGCCAGCTTCGGCCCCGAACAGCGGGTGGACCTGGTCGACTACGACGTCGTCCTGCTGCGCCAGGACCCGCCGTTCGACATGGCCTACATCAGCTCGACCCACTTCCTGGAGCGGGTCCACCCGAAGACCCTGGTGGTCAACAACCCGACCGAGGTGCGCAACGCGCCGGAGAAGCTGTTCGTGACCGGCTTCCCTGGGGTCCAGCCGCCGACCATCATCACCTCGGACACCCAGGCGATCTACGACTTCCGGGCGCGCCACAAGGACATCGTGCTCAAGCCGCTCTACGGCGGCGGCGGCTCGGGGGTGGCGCGGCTGATGGCGGACGACCCCAACCTCGACGCCATGCTCGACCTGCACGCGATGATCGGCCGCGAGCCGGTGATCGCCCAGAAGTTCCTTCCCGCGGTCTCCCAGGGCGACAAGCGTATCCTGCTGGTCGACGGCGAGCCCGTGGGGGCCATCAACCGGGTGCCCAACGAGGGCCAGGTGCGCTCCAACCTGCGGGTCGGCGGCACCGCCCAGCCGGTCGCGCTGACCGCGCGCGACAAGGACCTGTGCGCGATCATCGGCCCCGAGCTGCGCCGCCGGGGCCTGCTGTTCGTCGGCATCGACGTGATCGGCGACTACCTCACCGAGATCAACGTGACCTCGCCCACCGGCGCGGTGCAGCTCAAGCGTTTCACCGGCGTGGACGCCACCGAGATCATGTGGGTGCGGATCGAGGCGCTTCGCGCCGAGGCCTGAGGCGGCGCTTTCAGAGCTCACCCCAAGCCACGGAAGCATATCGTTTTCCTCGAAAGTTCATTATTTGTTCTTGATCTGAGCCACCGCCCGTGCTCAGCATGTGGATAAGTCAGGACTTTTCGGCGCGGAGTGGGGCATGGTCGCGCGAGTGGTCACCGTCGCCTTCGAGGGGGTGGACGCGCGTCGGGTGAGCGTCGAGGTCCAGCGGACCCAGGGCGCCTCCAAGTTCCTGCTGGTCGGGCTCGGCGACAAGGCGGTGGTGGAGAGCCGCGAGCGCGTGCGCGCGGCCTTCGCGGGCCTCGGCCTGTCGCTGCCGAACGGCCGGATCATCGCCAGTCTGGCCCCGGCCGACCTGCCCAAGGAAGCCAGAATTTTGACGCCTTAACAGGCGTATCGAATCCAAATAGCGCGTGGACAACAGTCAGTTAGCGAAGGTTCGGTGTTCGATACGTATCCTCCGACAATAGGAGGGGCAATGTCTCACCAGGCAATCATCGACGGAAAGAGCTACGATTTTGAGGGGCTGGTGCCGTTTTATGGCACCGAAGCAGTTGGCCGACTCACCCGCGGTTGGACCCGTCAATTCGTCGGCTACAAGCAAAGCACCTGTAGCGTTTACTATCGCACTTTCACACGATTCCTCAGGTGGATCGCAGCACGAGCCGAAACGGCTGAGAACTCTGTAGAGGCTGCGTTCTTCAGAGCGATCCAGGAGGGTGGCTCCTTTCACGCGTCGACCAACATGGTCCATGGCGCTGCAGAGGCGTGGGCGAGCCGACTTCGTGACGCTGAATGTTTCGAAGTTTCACCATCCACCAGCCTCATGAGCCGGCGGTCGCTTCTAGACAGCGTCGCAATATGCCTTCGCAAGCTGGCGCGCGATGGCCTTTGGGCGGACCCGGGGAAAGTCGAGCCTGTCGCTCGGGGAATGCTGGCCGGCGGCAACATTCCTTCGTTCGGTGAACTGGCGCCCGTAGCGGAGATAAGTCAGCTCCGCGGTTGGGTAAAGCCGACCTATGACAATCTCGATTGGCATCAGGTCATCAGGCTCAATGAAGATCGACTAAGAGCCCTTCGTGATCTCTGCCAGCGCGAGTTCAAGTCCGGACTTACCAAATGGGAGCGTGGTCAGGCGTTTCTAAACGATCCCGATGCGCAGACGCCGCGCTCGGCTGCCGACCTCCAGCGAGAACTAATTGACCTCGGCCTTCGGCGCGTAACGCATTTGTCGGAGGAGTTGATGAAGCGGCGTGTGCAGGGCCTCTCCTTGATGGTGCGGTATCTTGCGCTCGTTGAGCCGCACCGGCGATCGTTCCAGGATTGGAGGGGCACCCCCCTCGCCGATCACGGCAAGGCGGCTGGTGGCTGGTTAGAGGCCTTGGCCCACGTTGAAGGCACCCTTCCCTCCCTGATCGCGGCCCACACGATCATTATGATCGACACTGCCTTTAATGTGAGCACGTGCGATGCTCTCGCCGCTGATCCGTTCGTGAGCGACATGCGGCGCGGCAAACTCAGGATCGTCACAGTCGCGGCGGCGAAGTTGCGGGCACGAGGTGAGATCCAAGAGGGCGACCTCCCGGAGGGGGCGGACGTCGACGAAAAGCGCCTCGACGGCAATTTGAGCGCCGCCAGCGTCATTCGCTCCTGGCGGAGGATGTCCGAACGCGTTCGGGCAACCGCCAGGGGTTTGGGTCTCGAAGCTTCGGATCTTCTATGGATTGCACCAGGTTACAAGTCTGACCGTGACCGCATCTCGACACCTTCCACCGCCGCCATCGATCATCACTGGCAAGCCATGCTCGGGCGGGTCTTCCATGATCCGGTCCTTGGCGGATTACCGATCCGGCGTCAGATGATCCGCCCGACCGTGCTTCAACTCGAGGCGGCTCGCGGCAACTTCGAGCACACGGTCGCCGCGAGGGCTGCCAATCACCGCCAGTCTGTAACGACGATGCGCTACCTGAGTAGGCCTTGGTTCAAAGCGCTCATGTCATCGAAGATGCGCACCTACCTGGCAGCCTTCGAGGCGAGTCTGGCAGAGCCCATCGCAGGAGCGCCGGAGGCACTCGGCAACTCCGCCACCCACCAAGCCTCATTGGAGCACGCCACCTCGACAGGCCTCGGCTTCCTATGCGCCTACCCGCGCGGTGCACTCGTAGACCAAGCGGCGGCACCCGCGTGCACGGACGTCGACCGTTGCTCACAATGCAGTTTCCGGCAGTTCAGACCTACCTCCGAGGCGATCCGGGCCCTCCTGCTGTTCGATCGGTCGCTATCTGCGGCTGAGGACCGTTTCATCGCGCGCAATCCGGCCCGTTGGGCTGAGGTCTGGATGGACTCACAAGCGCTCTGCCAAGCCATCGCTGCAAAGCTGCGCGAGACTCGCCATCGTGCGCTGCTGATGCGCCTGGAGGCGGAGGTCGACGGGTCTTTAGCGGACGGGTCCCTTCAGCTTCTGGATTTGTGGTGATCCTTCCGCAACTCGCCGAGCACGGTGAACCATGCGCGCTCGCCGCCGCATTCGACGCCTTCTGCAACAAGCCGCACCCGGGCTGGCTCAAGCGCGGCAGGCTGGCGGATGACCATTGGGTGGTGGAACTGGATAATCCGCGTCTGCGGCGGAATGCCTCCGTTACATTGCGCTTCGACGTGCCGGTGGCACCGGACCTCTTACTCACTGACCCCAAACTTTTCGCCGACCTGCTCACAGCGAAGCTGTACGTTTACAGCGCGCTTGAGGGACCTGGTCGGTGGGTGCGAACGAGCACAACAATCCGCGAGGAGTACCTAGGCTTTCTCTCTTTCCTTCGTTGGAGGCTGGGGCGCGGTCTGCCCTCAATGGCCCACCTGCGTCGCACTTGGTTTGAAGAGTTTTGCGAGAGTCTTGAAGGCGGCGGCCTGGAAGGGCTGCAGCGTTCCGAAGCAGCCGTCGCCTCCTTTATTTCGCGGCAGCAAGCAGAGGGCCAGAGGCCGCCGGCTCACTCATCTGACGCGGGAATTTTCTCGATCGAGGAAGCGGTTCGCCGCTGTGGCTTTGCCAGCGCGCGTCAGATCTCCGATATAGCGGCGAAGTCTCTGGCGGACTGGGCTGCGTCTCACGCGATGCGACTATCCCGATCGCTGGAAACTAGACTGTCGAATCCAACAGCGGATCGCGAATACGCGGGGCAATCTCTGGAGCGCTATCTCCGGGTATGGGAGAGGCTGGGTCGCATCCAGGACAAACTTGCCCACGACCCGCCGGGGTTCCTGCCGTTCGCGACCAGAGCTGACTCTGTCAGACTCGCCGGCAAGATCGGGCGCGCCCTCGGACGGACGCCGACGGCTCCGGCCATGCAGACTTGCGTCCTGATCGATCGCGCATTGCGATGGGTTCTCTTCTACGCCGACGATCTCAAGGCCCTGGTCGATGAGGTGCGACTCGCGCAAGCGGCAGAGCGGAAAGCACCAAAAGGCTGGAAGCAATCCAAGATCATAGATGAGATCTGGCGAGGTCCCGCGATGCGCCACGTTCATCGAGTCGAGGCGCTGGGGGCTCCGCGGCTCCCGCGTGCTGATGTCAATCCACCGCCGAGGCTCGCAGAGCCGGTGGCAGAATTCTACATGCGCATGCTCCCAGCGGCTTGCTCGATCGTCATCGCGGCTTTCTCTGCCAGGCGCGCCGAGGAGATCTTCAGCCTCAAGGACGACTGTCTAGAGACGATCAACGGTGAGCCGTGGCTTCGCACCTACGTTGGCAAGTCGCTGAGGGGGCGAGACCGGATTCCCGCTCCGAGCGCTGTGGTGAAAGCGATCGAAACTCTGAAATGGCTCAGCTCGGAAGCGAGGGAAGCCTCTGGTGAAGGCTGGCTGTTCCAGACGCAGCATCCGTTCGATCCGTCACGCAGGGTTGTCTCGCCAGATTTGGGTCGAGGCCTCACCGCCTTCGCGCGTGAAATGAAGCTGCCCGCTCAGGCCGACGGCAGCCAGTGGTCATTCACTCCGCACCAATTTCGGCGGTTCTTTGCAGTTGTCTATTATTATCGGTATCGGTACCGCTCGCTGACGGTTCTGTCTCAATACCTGCTGCACTACGATCCAGACAGCACCCGCACCTATGTCACAGAGGCCCGTCTTGGCGGGTTTCTCAAGATGGTTGATCAGGCTCGCGCTGATCTCGACGGAGCTCGACGAGCACACCAGCAGGCGTTGCTTCAGCAGCAGGAATTTGAGGACGTTGGCGCAGAACTGAGGATGGAGGTATTTCGGGGAGCGCTGGACGGATCTGAACGCCTTAGTGGTTGGGCAGGCGTCCGCCTACTTGGAGAGCTGCAGAAGGCCAGAGCCGAATGGGAAGCTCGGGTCGACATCGGCGACTATGGCGACGAGGCGCCGACTCTGGACGACCTGCTTGTTGAGTTCGCGAAGGGCAAGCGTCTCGAGCCCAACCCCCTCGGGCACTCATACTGTTCCTGCCGACATGAAGAGAAAGATCTATCGGTAGCCGGGTGCATCATAGAAGCCAAGCGGCGGGACCCGAACACCCCGACCCGGCAAGGACCGGACTTGAGATTTGCCGCAGACCTCACATGTGCGGCCTGCGTCCACAACGTACAACTCGAGGAGAACCGAGCATATTGGGAGAAACTGGTGCAATCAGCGCGCACTTCGTGCGCGTCGTGTCCGGGGACGATCCTTCGCCAGAAGATGCTGGCGCGTCTTGAGGCTGCAGAGGCCCACCTCGCGAAGTTTCATCCCGGATCTCCGCCATGAAGACTACCTCGAATAGGAACGCCTTCCTCCAAAAGGTAGAGCTGATGGAATCCTGGGTGGCAGCAGGCGGCGTGCCGGAGGGGGAGTTTTGTCCAAGAGGGCCGACTGGTCTCGCCAAATGGACGGACCCTGACCGCGGCCTTCAAGCCTGGAGCAGTCCGAACGTCGCGGCTCCGGCGCCATCCGGCCTCTACCCCGACCTTCGCCTCCGCTTCGACCAGGCTCTTCAACGACTGAGCGACCCCGCACCTCGCCCTCGCGTCGAGGCGAGGGTCCTGAAGAGGCAGCTGCAGGGCTTAGCTGAGCAGGTGGCCATTCTTGCACTTGAGCATCGCGCAATGGCGCAGGAATTGGCGAGGGAGCGACAGCTTAAAGAGATCGCGCAGGCGGAGTTGGCCAAGGCGCGTGCAGAGCTGACACGCATCGTGCCTTTCCGATGAGCGAGCTTAGGGCACGGGTGATTCGGGCATCTCGCGGCTTCAAGATCCAGAAGCACCGATATCCGGAGTTTCCGCTGGTCATCGACGCAGACGGCGCGCTCGTCGAACCGATCTTCGATTTCCTACGAGCCGACGCCGTTCAACATCATCCCGCCCCGGGCACTCTCCTGGACCGGGCATACGTGCTCTGCGCGTGGTGGGATTACGTCACGAAGCTGCCGCCAGGCTCTCTGGTGAATGTCGATACAGTCGTGGAGTGGACAGGCAGCGAACTGGACCGGTTGCGCCTACACAAGCCTGGAGCAAGATCAAAAAAACGTCTGGCGCGTTGCCTCGACGTTATCGGCCAGTTCCACGAGTATCTACTCCGCGGATATGCTTATGCTGATGGCCATCAAGCATGGCGGGCGGCGCCGTACGTCATGCGATTGGATCCGATGCTGGCCGATCGGGAAAAGGCGGCGGTCACATTCAGCTACAGCGCGAAGAGGAAGGGCGGTGGGCGGCCAACACCCTCCGAAGATGCTGTCGAGCGGGTCTTGGATGCCTTAGCGAGCAACCCTGATCCGTATCTATCTGCCCGCAATTGGCTCTTAGGACGCTGGATGAGAGCGGTCGGGCTGCGCCGCGCCGGCGTAGCCTCTCTCAGCGTCGAGTTGTTGCGGGAGGCTTTGGCTGGCGAAGGCATCTTGGCACCAGGCGAGTTCATCACCCGTCAAGGAACCACTGAACGAAGCCGAGTGCAGATTCGTGCTGCTCTTCAGGCCTTTCTCGCCACGGGCCGCACGTTCATCAGCAGCCAGGTAACGGAGAAGGGGGACGTTACGCGGGAGATCAAAATACCAGTCCCACTGATGTTGCAGACGCTGGACTTTGTCTGGGGCGAACGGGCGGCAGCCACAGGTGGCCCCAACATCAGCCGTGGCGGTCTATGGCTCTCGCTCAAAACAAGGCGCCCTCTGAGCCGAGTCGCAATCGGCGATATCGTGAAGAACGCATTCAACGCCGCCGGGGTAAGAGGAAGCGGTCACCGGCTTCGCGCATGTTTTGCCGAAGAGGTCGTGTTCCGCATCTACGCAGAGGCCAAGGAAGCCCATGGAGTAGTCTTTGATGAAAACCAGGTCCTGATTGACGCTGCGCAGGAACTCGGTCATTCCGACTGGAGAAGCTTAAAGAATTATCTCAACCATGCCGCCCGGAATTATACGACCGCCCAGCGCGGCAAGACCGTAGGGGGTGCAGTCGCTGTGGCAAGCTCCACATGCACGTGAGACTTTGCCGGGGTCGGTCGTCATGCCCGTGCAGTGGCTAGCGAGCGATACGCCTCTGACGTTTGCGGCGAGGAGGGATCATGTACTCGGGGCAGCCGAGGCTGGCTCTTCCGGTATCAGCCGAATGAGTAGTTGGGACGGAGCCAACCCAAGAGCTTGGGCTAACCCGCATAAATCGAACAGATCGAGCCGCCGCTCAGCTAGCTCAAGCTTCGCAACATAAGAGGGCGGCTTCTGAAGCCGGTCGGCTAACTCGGCTTGCGTCAGCCCGTGATCGAGTCGCACGGCCGCCAATCGCCTACCAATCTCGCGAAACCGGACGCTGTTCTTGCCCGCCACCGAACTGCTCGCGGCCACCTCAAAGGCAAGGGGGTAGCCAAGGTCGCGTGTACTCCCATAATGGGAGTGAGCCGGGGTGCTGCGCCGGCGTGTTCGGTCTGAGTTGAGAGTGGTGCGACCGCGGGAAACAGGCGATGTGGCGTCTCAGCTCCTGACGCTGCTTCTGGACGAAGAACTCCTCCAAGCCATGGAGGACGAGGGGCTGCGCGTGGGCGACCAAAGCCTTGAGGAGACGATCGCTCGTCGCTTGGAGGAGGGCGTCGGTTTTGCGCGGATCGTCGGTCCGACCGAATTATTGTGGCGGCCCGTCCATCTGACCGCGTCGGCCTTCGAGGTCGAGGTGCCGCGTCATACCGCTGAAGCTCTGGGAGAGCTATCCGACGACTATGGTTTCGATGTGGATGTGATTGCCGGCACCATCCTTTACAACGATGCCTGCAAGCCTTGGATTGTCCGGGAAGCGGAACTGCGCGTGCCCTTCACGCCGCTGCGCTGGGAAGCCGGCAAGGGCAACATTTATTCAATGCGCTTTGACCTTCCAGGCTACCAGATCGTCTTCCTGAGGTTACTGGCTGTGGACGCTGCCGGTCGCGACCACATCATCAGCCGCGCGCTGCTCGCTCTCGCGCGCGAAGTGCAGATCGCGGGCGTTCTGGATGGGGTGCCCCTCCGCGCGGAAGCGATCGACTTCGCTCGCAAAATGGTCCGGACAGCTGACCTTGGATGGGGCGGGAGACGAGGGCGGGCGTAGGTGCCCGCCGCTGATCTGTGCGCAGCCTATCCTGGTGGAGGCGCCAAACCGCTATTCGAAGGTCCGGCGCCTCTTTGCCGCTACCGTGGCTAGCCTCTTTATCTGTCACCGGAGCGACCTCCAGGCAGAGGTCGGGAAGAGACGCCGGCTTCGCCGCAGTCACGGCATGCGGATCGTTGTCGCCCCGTGGCTTGCCGACCTCGCGCCTAATCTTCCGCCCCACCCCGAACCACATTGTCGACTGCCCGACTCATATCGCCGCCAAGCTTCTCCCAATCCGCTTGAAATGCTTCAGAGCTCGAGCGGATAGGAGGAAATCTGTTCGCAGTCCGGGTGCCTGTGACAGAGATCGCCTGCCCCCAACCTCGGAGAAGCCCGGCCCCAATGGCGCGGCTTGTAACCGCCAGCTGTCTCAGCGTTGCAACTACGCGGGACATGTGGTTACCCGAGCGCGGACTTCACAGGATCTGAACGTCTGAGTGCAGGGCCGCGCCTTGGTCGGGCAGACGTGTGCGAGCACGAACTGAGGGCCAGCCGCTCCCTTGGCCGCTGTTGCCCCGACTGTGAATCGCTTCGAGGCGGCGAGCCTTGGTGGGGTGAGCTCCACTAGGCTCTCCTAATCTAGCCAGGGGCGAGGAGCTGGGACA